>Ga0184612_10000210_pt1 | contig 25998 bp, 25 predicted proteins | sample PLM3_60_coex_FD_133163 | JGI IMG/M metagenome (GOLD analysis project Ga0184612, IMG submission 133163) | Groundwater sediment microbial communities from an aquifer in East River, Colorado, USA - PLM3_60_coex | ecosystem: Environmental > Terrestrial > Soil > Riparian zone | place: USA: East... | reverse complement strand
TTTTCCAGTTTGTCGAGGAAGCGCAGATCGACAAACTGCTCGAGCTTGGCGGTTTTAGCGGCGAGGATGGTTCGGGCTAAATCGTCGAGCGCATTTTGCATTCCTGCCATATTGACGTAAGGCGCCCTCTCGACAACTTTGCCAACATAAAAGTCGTAGGTTTTACCGAGAAGCACCGCGTCGGTCACGGTCGTGTATTTCGCCAGCGACTTGATCGTGAATTCCCTGTCGTTTCTCGCCCGATGCACGCCACGCACATAGGCGCGCATGAAGCGGTCGAGCAAGTCCGGCCTCTTTCGGATCAGGTCTCCCGGTACAGCCATAGCCGGGTTGGGATATGCGAAATCCATGTCCGTGATACTCACGAGCTCTTTGAAACCTATTTTCTCTGAAAGAAATTGGGTCGGCGGGGAAACTAGAGCGCCCTCGATGGCACCCGATCGCAAAGCGCCGAAGATAGAGCTCATCGACCCCAACTGAAGGAGAATAACATCTTTCTGCGGGTCCAAGTTGTACTTTCTCAGGGCATAGCGGGCCGAGACATCGGAGCTCGAACCAAAGCGGGTGACGCCAATCCGCTTGCCGCGAAGCTCTTCAACGTTTTTAACTTCGGGTTTCGTGTGGATCGAAAAGATCATCTTGTTCACGTTATTGCCGATAACCTTCAGATCGGCGCCGCTAAGTACCGCTGCCATCATTGGGCCGCCGCCTAGAGACGCAATGTCGACGTCGCCGGCGACCGTCACTTGGGCAAGCTGAGTTGCGCTCGGAATGAGAATCATTTGATCGTCCAATCCTTCTTTAGCGAAAAGACCCGCATCATGGGCGACCCAAATGCCCACATAGGCCCCGCTGATCGAACTGTAAGCGATTCTCATGCGATCCGCGGCGAGCGCGGCGGAGGCGCATAACAAAGTGAAAAGCACAGTGGAGAAAAGTACTCGCTTCATAGTTGGCTTCCTCCCGAACCTCGGTCGAACGTCTCTTTGTTCTTTGCCATTTAACACAGCGGGAGTTTATGACAGCGGCCTGCTTTGGAGCAACTCCTTTTTAATCCGTTGCGCCGGCCGTCTCGCTCTCGACCGCAGACGGATTTTTGTGATATGCACCTCCCATCCATGCCAGTCAAATGTAAGAGCGAGCCGTGAACACAAGTCTGAAGGTTAGAGTGCTGCGAGTCGGTATCGGGACTTTAATCTTTTTCATCGCGACCGTGCTAGCCGCAGAAGCCCAAATGAAAGTACGGCTCTGTTGGACGTCTTTTGCGAGCAACATGAGCGGCAGTTGGGTCGCATATGAAGAAGGATTTTTCAAGAAAAACGGATTGGATGTGGAATTGATCCATATCCCTTCGACTTCCCGCGCGATTCAAGCCATGCTGGCGGGTGAAATGGCTTTTTCATATACCGACGGCCGCACGGCAGTCCAGGCTGCGCTCAAAGGCGTCGACGTTGTCATGCTTGCCGGCGCCGCCAATCGCTTTGTGTTCTCTTTCATGGCGCGTCCCGAAATAAAAAGAATCAGCGATCTCAAAGGCAAGAAAATCGGCATCACGCGCATCGGTTCCTCTACCTACACTGTGACTCAATGGGTTATGTCCCACGCGGGCGTGAAGCCGGACGAATATCAATTACTCCAGTTGGTCGATGTGCCGAATATGATGACGGCCATGCTGGCGGGACACGTCGATGCGGGCGCGCTGTCGCCGCCCACTAATTTTCGCGCGCGCAAAGCCGGTCTGAACGAGCTCGTGGATCTCTCGAAAGAAGGGCCGGAATATGTTTCGGTCGCGGTCGGGTCAACTCGTTCCTTCGTCAGAGCCAATGAGGAGATGGTTCGGCGCCTCATCCGCGGCTACAGCGAGGGTGTGGCGTTTCTTAAAGGCAACAAAGCGGCCGGCATTCGTGCGATTCAGAAATACGCCAGAATCAAAGACCCGGATATTCTCGAAGCAACTTATGGAGAAGCACGCAACTATGTCGAAAGCGTCCCTTATGTGAGTAGAAAGGGCTTAGAGACGATTATCGCCGAGCTGGCGCCGAGCGAACCGAAAGCGAAGCAAGCCAAGCCCGATGATTTTGTTGATCACCGTTTCGTGAGCCAGTTGGAGAAGGAGGGGTTTTTCAAAAGCGTGGCGGTGAAGTGAGTCATGTTTAGTTCGTATCACATGGAGGATTGAAGTCATGCCAAACGTGAAGTTGTCGACAGGAGTCGATCTCTATTACGAATCTCACGGTCAAGGAGAGCCGCTGATCTTTGTTCCCTCGACGGCGTACTCAGGCGAAGTCTGGAAACCATCGCAGATGCCGCTGGCTCGATCATTGAATATCGTCTTTCACGATCCTCGAGGCTGCGGCCGCTCGATTGCGGATCAAAACGTCTACACCATCGAACAGATGGCTGCCGACATCGTTGCGCTAATGGATCATCTAAAAATTTCCTCGGCGCATCTTTTAGGTCACTCCATGGGCGGGCGGATTGCGCTCTGGCTGACGCAAAACTTTCCGGGACGAGTAAAGAGCTTGATTATGGCGGCCAGCGGCTCGGGCCCCGCGGCACGGGAAGGCTCTGATTGCATCACCGGTTTGCCACATCGCCTCGTCGTCGATATGGTTGAGATGGGGTTTGAAAAGTTTATTCGCCACGAGGTCTGTGACTCTGATACTTTTTTCACAAAGGACTATCGCGACCGCCATCCCGATAAAGTGCAGGAGTTCTTTAAACTCTTCTGGGCAACCCATGCCAAGCTCCCGGAGTTCGTCCATCTCTGCATCGCGCGGCACAACTGGGAAGGCACGCACCGTCTCGGTGATGTCAAAGCGCCGACGTTAGTGGTTATCGGCGAGGCGGACACGGTCGGGAGCAACCACATGGCGCAGTCTGAAGTACTAGTGAAGCGCATACCCGGCGCCGAGCTAAAAGTTCTGAAGGGACAGTCGCACGGCTTTTTCTGGCAAGCCCCGGAAGAGACCAACGGCTTGATTCTTGATTGGGTCAAGCGGCATAGTTGACAGAATGGTGAAGTGATTGACTAGTTCTGGCTTTTTATGCACATTCTCGGGCCTCAAGAGCGTATCGTCCTGAACATTCACTTCTGTCTTCCTGAGCGAATGCGAAGGATCTCACGTTCTGCTCAGTCCAAACTCAGTGAAAGATCTCAGCTCAGATAGATTCTTCGCTGCTCATAATGACACGATTAATTCAACAGATTCTAGAGACACCACAGTAACAGAGGAGCCGCAAATGTCTTACGAAAATTATTCCGTGGTTGATTGCGATGGTCATATCGTCGAGTCGATTCCCGAGATGGCGGAGTTCATGAGTAAAAGGATTAAGGACCATGCCCTCAAGCCGTCACGCAATCGCCAAGGTGTGTTTCCGTCTCTCGATGGGATGCACTTTGCGTTGCATGAAGAGAATGCCCAGACCAAACGACGAGTGACGGCGAGTGAATACCGGCCCGGTTCCGGTGAGGATTGGCTGGCTTTCCTGGATCGGGCGAAGATCGAACGTACCGTGCTCTTTACCTCCGAGGGACTTTCCGTTGGCTTCATCCAGACGCCAAAGTATGCGGTGGAAGTGTGTCGGGCCTACAATGATTACGTGTACCAGCGCTTCGCTAAATTGAGCGACCGGCTTCGGCCCATGGCGCTGATTCCAATGCAAGATGTTCCGGCCGCAGTGCAAGAATTACGGCGAGCGGTGAAAGATCTCGGTTTACCCGGCGCGATGTTGCCTTCCACGGGCCTGCCGCTCCATGTCGCACACGAAAGCTACTGGCCCATCTACGAACAAGCAGAAAAGCTCGACTGCGCGGTCGCTTTACACGGCGGAGCGAATTGCGAGGGAGCGGGCCTCGAGACCTTCACCAACTTCACCGCTTCACACATTTTGCACCATCCGATTCCACTGATGGTGGGAATCATCGGCTTCATCTACCACGGTGTGCTTGACCGCTTTCCCAATTTAAGAGTTGCTTTCATGGAGGGAGGCGTCGGTTGGCTTGCCTCCTTATTGGACCGGGCCGAGCGCGACGAAAACTATTTTGACCCAGGGGATCAACCCAAGAACCGGGTACGCGAATATTTGCGAAGCGGACGGATCTTGCTCGGGTGCGAAGGCAGTGAGCATACCATCGCCTATTTGGCGAAACGGATCGGCGTGCAGTGTTTTGCTTACGCATCGGATTATCCCCACGAAGTCGATTTGCCGGCGGCGCAACACGAGATCGATGAAGTGGCCGAACGTGAGGACCTGACGGTGCAGGAGAGGCAAGCGATCCTCGCGGACAACGCGCGAAGATTTTTCAGGCTTTGAAGTCTGGTCACACCGATAGAGGACTTAGCGGATGGGTTTACTCGACGGAAAAGTTGTTGTCGTGACGGGTGGCGGCCACGGTATAGGGCGGGCGTACTGTTTGGGAATCGCTCGCGAATGCGGAATGGCAGTCGTGGCCGACATTGACGGCGCGGTGGCGGAAGGCGTGGCCAAGGCCATTGCTGACAGCGGCGGTAAGGCACTGGGGGTGAAAGTGGACGTGGCCAATTTCGCCAGCTGCCAGGAGATGGCCAAGAAAACGCTGGACGCTTACGGGAAGATCGATGGGTTAGTGAATAACGCTGCGATCTTCATGAGTGTGCCGGCGGAAAAGGGTAGTTTCCAAACCATTACTGAAGCCGAGTGGGACCGGATTATGGCCGTGAACGTGAAAGGGCTGTGGCTCTGCGCGAAAGCGGTCGTGCCGGCCATGCAGCAGCGGAAACAAGGCAGCATCGTTAACATTTCTTCCAATATGGCGTTTAACGGCGGCCAGGGGATGATGCATTACGTAGTTTCCAAAGCCGCGGTCATTGGATTCAGCCGGGTGCTCGCACGGGAGATCGGCGGCGACAATATTCGCGTTAATACGTTGGCCCCCGGATCGACCATGAGCGAAGAACACCCGACTGAAGACGCGATCAAGAATTACGAGCGAACCGCGTCGACGCGAATCTTGAAACGGATTGAGCAACCCGAGGATCTTGTGGGAACGGCGCTCTATCTATTATCGGATCTAAGCTCATTCGTTACCGGGCAGGTGATTCTCGTCAACGGCGGCGCGGTGTTACACTGAAACGGTAGGAAGGGCGGAGGCATTAGGCACCAGGCCAGAACTCTAAGGACGGAATCGAGGACTCAGAATCCCGAATCCAAAATCTAAAATCGAAAATCCAAAATCGCAAATGGGGAGGATCTAATCATGGGATGGGTAGACGCTGATGCGCATGTCGTCGAAAGCCCACTCACGTGGGAATATCTACTTCCTTCCGAGCAAAAGTTTCGTCCGCAGTTGTTTAAACCGGAGGGTGAGACGCAAAAGGCGCACTGGGTCATCGACGGCAAGATCCGCGGGCTGTTCAGATTTACCTTTAGCGCGGAAGACGTTAGCCGGAAATCTGAGCAAGTCGGAAGAAACATGACGACAACGATGGCAACTCGTGATCTTGCCGATGTCGCGGGGCGCATCAAGCACATGGATGAGTTGGGAATCGATGTTCAGGTGCTTTACCCAAGCATTTTCCTCGACCCATGCACGGATCGGCCGGATACGGATGTGGCTCTGTGCGGCGCATACAATCGTTGGATGTCGGATGTCTGGAAGCAGAGCAAAGGCCGCTTGCGCTGGATGGCGACTTTGCCTCTGTTGAGCATGCCCGATGCGCTGGACCAGTTAAGGTTCGCGAAAGAAAATGGCGCGTGCGGCGTTTTCATGCGCCCTCTCGAAGGATCGCGGCAAATCACTGACCCGTACTTTTTCCCATTATACGAGGAAGCTCAGAAGATCAACTTTTGCATCGGGTTGCATCAAGCCAATGGCAGCGCGGCTGCCGTGGACATGATGGTCAACCCTGACGGTAGCCGTGACTTTTTCAACCAATACCGAATTTTTAATGTCGGCGCGTTATTCCGGATCCTGAATTGCGGCATACCCAAGAGGTTTCCCCAGCTTCGCTTCGGATTCATTGAAACCGCCGCGTCTTGGGTTCCCTGGGTTGTTTACGAGCTGCGCCGCCGCTTGGATACGGTGAACAGCAAGTTGCCAAATGATTTTCTGGAGCGCTCCGGAATCTTCGTAACTTGTCAGATCGGCGACGACGTACCTTACCTAATCAAAAGCTGTATGGGTGAAAATACGCTCATGATCGGCACGGATTACGGCCACGCCGATTCGTCGACGGAGTTGGATGCCCTGACCACGCTGAAAGAGAGCGGTGGAATTACGTCCCAGATGCACAAGAAAATCGTCGAAGACAATCCGCGGGTATTTTACGGGCTCAACTGATTGCAAACCGTAATGACTATTCGGCGACTGCGAATATCGCGGCTGGCTCCCAACGGCTTCTCTCTTTGGGCAGCGCTGAACACCCACACTTGGGTGTTGCTGGTTGCTTGTGCTTCAAGTAAACTTTCAGAAAAGTGAGGTTGAAGCGACAAAATACGTTGTTTTCGGATGGGATCTTTCCGGGAGCACGTGACGCGGATAGATAAGTTAACGCGGATTTGGTAATAGAAAATGACACAAGAACAATTCCCGACACTAGAGATCCGAACCGACACGCCGCCGCTAAGGCACGATGATTCCGGTGCCGTGCGTATCGGCGACACCCGGGTTTTGTTGGAACTCGTCATCCGAGCCTTCCAAGACGGCGCTACGCCTGAGGCCATCGTGCAACGCTTTCCAACAACGACTCTCGCGGATATCTATTCCGTAATCGCGTATTACCTGCGCCATCGCGCTCTTGTCGAACGCTATCTCACGGAACGTGAGCGACAAGCTGAAGTCCTTCGGCAAGACATTGAAGCCCGGCAGGGGGACTTGTCTGAGGTCCGCCGCCGCCTGCTCGCCCAGCGAAATTCGTAAGACTTTTCAATGCTACGGTTAGTGAGCGATGAGAACTTCAACGGTGACATCGTACGCGGCTTATTGTTTCGTCTCCCCGATCTGAACTTAGTTCGCGTTCAGGATGTCGGCCTGGAGCAAGCAATCGATCCAGTTGTGCTTGCCTGGGCCGCCCAGGACGACCGGATTATCGTGACTCACGACCGCGCGACTCTGCCTCATTTCGCCTATGAGCGTGTCGTGGCAGGCGAGCCCATGCCCGGTGTGTTTGTGATCAATGATCGTTTACCTGTCGGACAGCTATCGAAGAAATCCTCTTGGTCGCTACATGTAGCGAGGCTTCTGAATGGACGGGTAAAGTTCTATACCTGCCGTTGTAAATCTTATTCATCACCAGCTGACCTCAACGAAAGTGTTCAGATTCGCCGCTCTAGGATCTCAACATTGACGCAGGACGGTTCCCAGGTTGACCACCAGCTCTTCGATATCGTCGAGGGAATTAAAGCGAGGGGAGCCGCCGAGATGCGGCGAGACGATGACGTTGCGAAACTTGATGAGGGGGTCGTCGGCATCGCCCGGCTCGTCGTAGAAAGTGTCGAGCCCAAAGCCGCCCAATCGGCCGGAGGCGAGAGCCTCGCGCAAGGCGTGGCGCTCGACTTGGTGCGGTTGAGAGATATTAATCAACAAAGCCCCCGGTTTGATGATTGCAAGCTCGCGAGCACCAATGAAATTGCGGGTCTCTGGGCTGCGCGGCAAATGTAGACTCACGCAGTCCGACGTCGCGAGTAATTCATCCAGTGTACGGTAGGTCGTGTGGTAGCGCTGCTCGATATCGGGCGGCAGGCGATGGCGCTGCGTGTAGACTATGCGCATCTCAAGTGCCGCAGCGCGCAGCGCTAGCTCCCGACCGATTTCTCCCAGGCCGACGATTCCGAGTTGTCGTTGGTAAAGAGTCATGAGGCCGGTGATGCGCGCCCAATTGCCGTTAGGAGTGTGTGCGCGTTCGTAACGCGTTGGCGAGTAGCCCGCGGCACGCAATTGCTTTTCGCTGATGAGATTGGCGTTTTGATTGAGCTGACGGGCTAACGCGAGCATCAAGGTGAGTCCTTGCTCGGCGGTAGAAATATTGGCGCGCCGCCTGAGCGTCAACACGTGAACGCGGGAGCTCTCGCATACTACGCTGTTAATGCGCGGCGTCGTGACGCCGTATTTTTGTACGATCTTCAGAGTCTTTCCCGCGGCCGCGATTTCTGCCGCGCCGACCGCCAATGACTCGACGACGATTACCTGGGCGCCGGCAACGTTCGCCAGCAGTTCAGCTTGACTATCGACAAGGCGAACGTCCGCTGGATAAAAATCTCGCACGCGACCGCGGATGCGTTCACACCATCCGCCAAAGTCCGGCAAATCGTGCGCGCAAAAATGAGCAAATGCCGCGAAGCGATCGGCAGGCGCAGCCGGATCGAGGATGACCTGGATCAACCGCAGAAAGCTGTCATTCTCGACCACTAGTTTGGGACGCGACGATGAAGCCATAGAGAGGATAAATTCGCGTTCAAGGTTCAAGGTTCAACGTTCAAAGCGTGTCCTGAGCGAATGCGAAGGATCTGTATCCCTCGGGGGTCTCGGGACAAGCATTGAACCCGGAACGTTGAACTATTTTTTAACAGAGTGCTGAAAAACTGCTTTCGCGAGCTGCTCAAAAAGATCTCAGAGGCGAGGCGCGCGTACTTAGCATATGGCTGATAGCTTATGACATATAGTTGGAACATACGAATCATACGCTATAGGCCATACGCCATAAGCCAACTGAAGCGAGGCGATTGAGCGCAACGAAGCATATGAGTCTTTTTCAGCAGCTCGCTAAGGCTCCGGATCGACTTTCAATGCCTTCAAGAAACGCGTGAGCATATTGTAGGCGCTGATAAGCATCGTTAACTCAACGGTCTGCCGTTCGCTAAAATGCTTACGTACTTCGGCAAATAGTGCATCCGGCACGTCGATATCGCGGGTCATCGCATCGACGTAGGCTAGCAGCGCGCGCTGCTTGTCGTTAAATAAATTCGACGCACTCCAATCCGCCAGCGCTTCAACTTGCGCCGGGGTGAGCCCTTCTTTTAAGGCATAGGCCGGTCCATGGGCGCGAATGACGTACTCGACATTATTCAACATCGCCACCCGTATGACCGCCAGCTCCCGGCACTGCCCGTCGATTTCGGTGCCGTAGCGCACGGCCTGATTGAGATCGAACCAGGCGCCCGCCAGCGCCGGGCTGTGCAACATCAAGCGATAAATATTGATCAACCGCCCACCCCGCGCGCCTTTGATCTTGGCGATGAGCTCGGAGAGTTCTGGGTGTTCTTTTTCTTCGACCAGCGGTACTCGCGGCATGGATTGTTCCTTGTCTAGCCCATCTCCATTCTACCAGTTTGATGGTTCCTTTCTTCATATCTCAAGCCCGGAGAAATATCTATTTCCGAGTCGACGTTTTATCGTGTCAGAGGCGTACCGGTGTGGAAGCGAAGAGGGAAAACCGGCTGGTCTGGGTTTCTAACGCCCGGGCGCCGACGATCACGTACCTAACACTGTTCGTGTTCAGCAAGTGGATGAACTCGCGCAGATCGCTCGATAAGGGACGCATCTGGATTCTCGGGCATGATCAAGTCAAGCAGCAGTTGTAGTTTTTCGTTTCCGGACAGCGTGCGGTAATACTCGTAGTCGGCATTGTCAGCTTCTTCAAAAGAACGGAATTTACGCACTATCTTTTCTATGGTGACTTCACACTTACCTACCACAGGTCACGCGATCGTTAAGTGGTCCTTTTCTTGACATTATGACACAAAGCCCCTATCGTCACATTCAAATGATTTACGTTCAAATCCCAGAAAAGCACGATGCGAAGGGGTTTCTTCTGTTGGCAAAGAGCGGGGCGCCGGTCAGTTGTCTTCCTGGCAATATCTACGGAGTGACCCCGGAGCACGTAAAAATCCTTAAGCGAAAGCGGATTCCGTTTAAACAAGTGCCGGCCAAAAGCATACACCTGCCTAAGTCTTCTCTGGCTGCATGAGAAAATACGAGATTTACCTGCCATTGAAATATAATGATGGCAGGGAGATCGAAGCTGAGAAGATCAAACAGATTCGTGAAGAGTTGATCGCTGTTTTCGGCGCACTCACTGTGAGTTGCCAATCTGCTCCCTATCAAGGGACTTGGAAGTACGGCGGCGTGAATTTTATCGACGATATCATCAAGATTGAAATCATCGCCGGCGCCGATAGGAAGACTGAGAGGTTTTTCCGAGGATACAAGCAACGTCTTAAGCGGCTTCTCAAACAGATCGATATCTTGATCACCGCGCAGAATATCCGCACGATTTGACGAAGGGTACGGCCTGACTTATTCAGATGTTCTGGGCATTGAACTTGGTTCGACCTTCGGAGCGAACTCTCACTGTGTCCTCACGGCAACGCTAGTAGAACCACGGGTCACATTGCCGCCGTCTTTAAACCGCACAAAGATCCGGTTGGCTGCCGGATCAAACGGCACATTGCCGCTGCCCTGGACAAAGATCCCAAACGTCGGTGTCGCATTGGCGGTTATCGTCGTCGTGACACTGCTGCCAATCGCCGAGATGCACTGCCCGGTGGCAGGATTGGTCTGACAGAGAGATATGTTCACGGGTAATGTCAATCCTCCCGTGTCCGCCGAGGCTGAAATTGTTCCCGTAGCTCCCACATTCACCGTGGCTACGGCAAATGCCCCGGTGCCATTTGTCCCAGGGATGTTCACGATGCCGTCGTTGGTGGTTGTTGCTGCCAAAGCCACAATGTCCGGAATCGGCGTCAAAGACGCAGACAACAACACGGTATTCAACCCCTTGCGAGATCGGGCGGTTTGGGTATTGGTGCAGCCAAAGTGAAGCGCAAATTCCGTAGAGGTAAACTGGGCCGTGGGCATGACCGATACAACAAAAGTTTGGCTGCCGCCCGCCGCTATCGTGACGGGGGTGTTCGGCAGGCCTACCGGGACGTTTGATATAGGGTCTGTGGCTTGAAACGAAAGGTTTCCCTTGATCCCGCTGAGCTTATCAATCACACATCCGCTCGCGTCCGTGGCTCCGGCGTTGATCACGGTCGCAAAAAACGTCGCTGCTTGCCCCACCTGGACTGACCGGCTGCTGGGCAAGGTCGCCGCGAACAGCGTGCGTGGAGGTCCGCTAGCTTTTATGAAATCTGCCCAAACTTGCCCTGTGGAAAAGAAATTAAAGGCAGCGGCGTTAAAAAAGTCCGTTATCCCGTCTCCATCGACATCTAACGGCAGAAAATTTGGGTGAATATTAAAGTAATCTCCCTCTGGCAGACGAGTGAAAAAACCCTTGCCGTCGTTCCTGTAGAATTCTGTTTTCCACATCTCTGGCGGGCAACACATTTGCCCTGGAGCAAGATCATCAGCAAAAAACTTCGCCAACAAGTCCTTGTCTCCGTCGCCATCGAGATCGGCTAGTAAGTGAAATGGAGGATTGAGTCCGTTCTTTAATGCCTCTGATTGTCCGGGGAGTCTCGTTGCCGTTTGGTCCGAAAATGTGCCGTTGCCATTGTTGATAAGGACTTGGAAATACCGACCAAGACCCGCTGGGCCTGGGGCAATAACAGCGACTACGAAATCAATGTAGCCATCCAGGTTCAAATCCTCAGCAACGGCATGCTCGACAACGCCCGTTCCGCCGAAGGGTGGAAAGGGCAGAACGTTCGGGGCGGAAATCGAAAAACGACCAGTACCATCATTTATAAGCACCACCATTCTCGGGTCTTGCAATCCATTGAAGACCGGAAGAAACCACATGATCAAGTCGGGGTCGCCATCGTTATCGATGTCAGCGAAAAAAGTGGTATAGCCTCCCCAGGAACGGCCAAGCTCTTCGGGAAGCCGCCCGTTGAACCCAACGTGGGGCGCGAACAATCCGGGTCCCGCTTGAGCCACGATCGTGAAACGACCAGTACCATCGTTAAGCATCAGATAGGCCTCGATGCGCCCACCTGTTCCGGGACCGTGATTGTTGACCCAGATATCGATATCGCCATCCCCATCAACGTCTGCTGCGGCCGATCCATGAGAGTAATCTTTGATCTGAGGCAAGTGTGTCGCTGTCACATCGTGAAGTTTCCCATCGCTGGAGGAGAGGAATAGCAGATTTTGTTCCCCGGGCCATTGAGACGGATCGCTCTGTGGAATTTCGGGGCCGGTATTGCTGACGAAAATGTCGAGTTGTCCGTCGCCATTAAAGTCTTCGACAATGAAATTCTTTACGAATAGAGCTTTCGGAGGCGGACCTACGACCATCTCTGATGTGCCGTCGTAGAAGCCTCCGCGCCGATCATTGAGGAGGATAACAATAGGAGTGGGCACAGCGTGATCTCTTAACTGGCCCTGAGCAAACAAGTGATATATGGCGTCTTGAAACCCATCGCCATTAATATCGACAATCACTTTATTCATCGGCCCGCCAAGCAGCTCTCCATTGTCTGCCCTATCTACAGGGAAGAGGGGACGAGGCGCAGAATAGGACACCTGGGCGCTAGCGTCGGATGAAAAAGCAACGAATAGAGCAGTGCAAACTGAGAACAGAAGGAAACTTTTTGCGCGGCTAACTACTGATGTGTATCGCCTGAACTTGAGTCCACAACAGTTTGGGAACCCTCTCGATAGAATCATAGAAGCCTCCTTCACGATGTTTGGTCAGGGTCAGCAGAAGCCTACTTCGATCCACCGGATCTGCGAATCCAGCCGCGTATCTAGTGGCTCAATAAAAACGGACCGTTACTTAGTACGCTGGGACGTTTGCTGTCAAGAGATACCTCTAGTTGCATGACACCGCGCCTACTGCGTCCTTACAGCTACACTCGTAGAACCACGAGTAACGTTGCCGCCGTCCTTGAAGCGCACAAAGATCCGGTTGGCCGCCGGATCAAAGGGCACATTGCCGTTGCCCTGGACAAAAATCCCAAACGTCGGAGTCGCATTGGCGCTGATCTGTGTGATCACGCTAGGAACGATGCCTGAGATGCATTGCCCAGTCGCCGGGTCGGTCTGACATAAAGAGATATTTACAGGCAACGATGCGTTACCAGTATCTGCCGACGCCGTGATACTCCCGCTCGCCCCCACATTGACTGTGGCCACCGCAAACGCCCCGGTACCGTCCGTCCCCGGGATGTTCACAATGCCGTCATTGGTTGTTGTCGCCGCCAAGGCCACTATGTCCGGAACCGGGGTGGCCGACGCCGATAGCAGCAACGTGTTAAGCCCTGTATTGATCGGTGCCGGGCTGCTGTTGGCACAGTCAAAGCTTAACTGCACATCGGTAGGAACCATAGGAGAAGTCGGAGTTAAAGCGAACACATAGCTCTGCGCGGCTCCTGCGCTGACATTCACAGGTGTTTTTGGAGTGCCGATGGTCTGATTGGTCGAAGGATCGGTGGCCTGAAAAGTGAATGTGCCTGGAACGCAGCCCGTGACGGTGCTATTCGTGGTATTAATGATCGTAGCAAAGGCCGTGGCAGGCACGCCAACTCGTACCGAGCGACTCGCCGGTAGCACAGCGGAGGCCAGGGATGAAGAGCGCCTGAACCACTGGTACAGGATCGACTCCGCGGGCTTATTGCGCCAGGATTGCGATAGATTCGGGAAGCTATCCTTCGGCAACATCACATCTAGATACCAGTAAGCATATGCGTCTACAGAAGCCGTGGTGAAGAGCGTCTGTTCCGCAATTGCCTCGAGCATGGCCTCATACGCCATCGCTTGGACCGAAAAGTCAATCTGGATCGATTGCTGGCTACAACCGTTGACACAGAACCCGTCCTCCACCCAGCCGCTTAGCAGGTAGTTTCGGTGGGATTGCGCAAAGACCCCCCAGGCCATGGGCTTACGAATCGGACCGAGCGCGTTTGCCAATGCCGTCATTAGAGACAAATACTTCTGCTTTAGCAGAGGGACGGTAAGATTTGCGTTCTCCGCCGGAGTCATATTAATCGTCCCTGCCCACAATTCGCCGACGAACCAGTCGATGCTATTCAAGAGCGCGGCGTTCCCTGATATCCACGGCGCAACCTTTCCGTAAAGGATCTTGCCGCTGTAGACGCTGCGTACCTGCTGGGCCGCATTGGTCATCTTCGAAATGAAGAGGTCTTTGTAGGGAGTCCAGTCAAACCAGTAAACGCCCCAGTCGAGCAGAAAGGCCTCGACCCCGTTTTGTTGCGCCACCCTGGCGCGGTCGACGATGTAGTGTGTATAGGCGTCGAGGTAGTTGGACGCCCACGCTTGCGTCGGAGCGGTCGGCAAGGGTACGTTGTTCATGTCCACAATATTGATCTGCCTGTGCTCGTGGACCTGGAGTCCAAAGGTCCTCGCCTGCGCGACGATCCACGCCATCTCCGAATCGGAGATCGACCAGGGGACTGAGTTGATGAACTGCAACGGGTTCGCGTTGGTGTCGATAATGCCAGCATCCCGATAAACGATGACGTGATCAATCCCAAGCTTTTTGAACCTCTGCAGCGTCGAAAGGAAAGCTGCGTGCATATCTCCCGAGCATCCGCGGTTCCCTGAAGGATTGTTCATTCCGTTTTGCCAATAATCCTTAACCCCGGCGCCCCGGCGTACTGTCGGTGCGAGTGGCGCGCCCTGGACAGGCGGCAGAGGGAAAGAGCCTAGATACGAGCTTGGGTAGGCAACGACCTCCGAGGTCACTGGGCAGTACGGATCCGCCACGGCAACGTTGAACGACGGCCGTTGCTGGTAGAACTCCGGGTACGGGATCAGGGTGAAGTCAGCGGGCACGGTCATCATTTCAGTAAACTGTGTTCCCCCGCCGGGTTACCAAACGCCCACAGCCGGTGGTGAGCGTTCATGGTAAGCGTTCCACTCGAAGATGCCACGGCACCGTCAATCACGACGACAACCGAGCTGTATCCTGGCGCAGGCGTGAAGGCATAAGGTACTTCAGTGCCCTCAGGGAATGATGCCGTTCCGTTAACTAAACTTCCTGAGGCTCCTTCGCCGATAATAGAAGACAGCACATATCTCGGCGCGCCCGCCGCCGGTGCTGTTATGCAAATCACGGAGAAAAGCATAACCAGAGCGGATCGCCTGAGCTTGACTTCACAGCCGTTTTGAAACCCTCTCGGTAGAATCACAGAAGCCTCCTTCACGGATTCTTGATCAGGGACAACAGAATCCTCGTTAGACTCACCTGCGAACTTAGAAGCCGGAATTATTCAGTGAGAGTCACAGAAGACCGCCCTACTGCGTCCTGACGGCTACGCTTGTGGATCCTCGTGTTACTCCACCACCGTCTTTAAACCTCACAAAGATCCGATTCGCTGCCGGATCAAAGGGCACATTGCCGTTGCCCTGTACAAAGACCGCGAAGGTCGGTGTGGCGTTGGCATTGATCTGCGTGGTCACGCTTGGACCAATCGCTGAGATGCACTGCCCGGTTGCTGGGTCGGTCTGACATAAATTGATAACCACAGGCAACGATGCGCTCCCTGTGTCCGCTGAAGCTGTGATATTCCCTGTAGCACCTACATTCACTGTGGCCACGGCAAACGCTCCAGTCCCATTCGTGCCAGGAACGTTTACAATGCCATCATTGGTAAGCGTTGCGGCCAATGCCACAATGTCGGACACTGGAGTCGATGCAGCAGAAAAGAGAAAGGTGTTAATGCCAGAAAGAATGAGCACAGGAGAGCTGTTGGCGCAGTCAAAGCTAAACTGTACGTCAATGGGGGCAACAGGGGCCGTGGGCGTGAAGGCAAAGACAAAGCTCTGAGCCGCCCCGGGAGGAATGTCCACAGGGGTATTTAGACTCCCGGTGACCTGATTCGTCGTAGGGTGAGTGGTCTGAAAGACAAAGCTGGCCGGAATGCTGGTAATGGCAGAGATCCCGCAGTCGAAGGCCGTATCCGCCCCCGCATTGATAATGGTGGCAAAGGCGGTCGCTGTGCTTCCAATCTGTATCGAACGGCTGAGCGGCAGGACGGCGGCGGCGAGCGGCACGGCGAGTGCGGTCGTCATGTCGGAAAATTGCACGCGCTCGACATCCGACAGCTTCAAGGTACCATAGCGGCCGATGTTGTCCTTCAGCTGGAAGACGCCGGCAATCTTCGTTAGCGAAAAATTGCTGCGCGGCGCGTTGAGGGTCACGGTGTCGACTTGACCGGATCCTCGAATCGTGGCATTGGGCGCAAACGCCTCGCGGCCGTCGCTTCTCCCTGCCGCCAGGTAATGCGCCAAGCCGCTGGGGTACCAACCAGCCGCCACGTCAGGATATTCTGTCAGGTAGAAGTATTCCGAGAACCCTGGCGCACCCTGCAATGCAGGGTCGGTGCCGTTCGGGCCGGTCGACAGCGGCATCTCGGCGCGAAAGTCGAAGAAGCCTAGTTTGCGGAGGCCGTTTAGAGAGACCTCTTGCGAGGTGACAAAGCCCAGGCGGCGGTCGGGAAGCAGATATGGAAAGTATTTCCCGTCCCAGCCCGAGAAGAAGCCCCCGGGCACAAGCTGTTCCTGACTCAGGGTCATCTCGTGGAATTCGTTCCACATCGCTTGGACGAACTTCCCGTTGCCGGTGTTGATCAAGACCTGATTGGCCCAGGACCAAGGTGTGGAAGGAGGGTCGAAGTTGCCGACCTCAGGCATGATAATGTCCAGGAAGCCATCGCCATTGACATCCATGAACTCGGCCTGATGACCGGGGCCCTTGCCGAGAAAGAAGTTGTAGAGCGAAGCGTCGGTGACGTCCTCGAACTGCCGGTTGCCCTTATTGAGCAGGATCTGGAGTACCCCGCCCAAGCTTTTGTTCCGTAAGTCCACGAGCTCGCTGCTGACCAGAATGTCGGGCCGGCCGTCGTTGTTGATGTCCCTGATGTCCACGTGGATGTCACGGTGAAAAGGGTAGACGGCGTACTCGGGCTTGTCCTTGAAATAGGTCGCAGGAAGCTGGGTGATATCACCGTAGGCTTCGCCGTTTCCGAGCGTGATGTTGAAGATGACATGGGTACCAAAAGTAGAGGAGCCTGAAGGCAGAATGACGGTCACCGCGATGATCACGATTTCGGGCCGGCCATCGCCATCCAAGTCGCCGATGGCGGAGGACCAGCCGCCACCACCGTAATCCGGCTGTGACGGTCCCTGGCTGATCGGCTTGGTGTAGCGCATGGCATGGGGGGTAAAGGTTCCGTCTCGATTGTTGATGTAGAGGATCATCACTGGCCTGGTGAAAGCGAAAAAGGCGGGGTCGAAATAGCTGCCGTCCGTGTTGAAATTCGAGGCTATAATATCCGGATAGCCGTCCCCATTGAATTCGCCAACGTTCCAGTCGTACGCATTCACGTTCGGTCCGGGCAGGATGACGGTAGAGAACTTCCCGGGGGTTCTCTGCAAAAACTCCTGGCTGAGGCTCGGAGAGAACGGGAACTCGTTGTGACCCAGATAGATCAAGTCGTTGAGACCGTTTTTGTCCAGGTCCAGGATCCGAGGCGACGTGGTGCCAGGCACATGCGATATCCCGAACAAGTGCTGGGCATCGAGCTGGACCGTCCCCGTGGCGTTGGTCGAGAAGACGTACAGCGGAGTGGCGGCCGGCGTGCCGGTCGCATTGTTGGCATCAACTGGAACGGACCACCCGCTGATGCCACTTCAGGATAGCCGTCGTTCGTCAGGTCTCCACTGCTCCAGAACCAGATGAAACTATCCTTAGCTGTGACCCCGTCCGCCGTGGTCCCGGGCCTCGGGATGAGGGAAACCAACGATCCCGTGAATGCCGAGCTTGGAATCAGCACCGACGTAGGCAAGGGATTCAGTGTCTTCTGCACGAGCCCGGGATTGATCGCTTGAGAAAGAGCTGGGGAAGGGAAGCCCGCCAACCCTAGCAGCGCAATCCCGACAAGGCAGACAAAAGGGGACAGGCTGCTTTTCATTTTCAGTAGTCTACTGCGTACGCGCAGTTGACTGTCAGGTGAGGCAATTAAAATGATCGAGCGAGACCTTGTTGCGCGTGACCCGGTGTTTTTCACTTGGACCCTCGATAAGGGTTGCTTGGTTGCGTCCCGCCTGTTGAAGAAAACGGGTGGGGTCAAAAACAAAAAAACCAGCGCACACTTGCGACGAATCGCAAACGCAGCTGGCCTTGATGTATTCACTGGCCCCTCCTTACGATGCCGAGTACCCGCTGATCCGATCAGATAGGAGACCGCCCCTGCATGAGTTCTAACTTTTGAATCTTGACCCGCATTCACCTCGACTTCAAAAAGCACTGCTCAATTACCTGGTGCGAACTTGATCAGTTCGGTTTCTAAGGTCCCGGGGTTATTATCATTCACACTCGAACTCTTAACGGTCTCCGGACTGTAGAAGTAAGTTGTCGTGCCACTGACCTCCCGCCAGCATCCTCGAACATCGACTGGATGAAGTACTGAAGCAGTCATCTAAAAGATTCTTTAGATTGTCGTATCTGACCCCCATGCCTTTATTCTCGCGAGCATCAAACTTAGCATGCCGATGAAAATCAATTTGCTTGGTCTTAGTCGCCTTAGTTGAGTTTCCATGTTGCATCCCTCCTAGTTAGAATTTCTGAAGCGTGAAGTTACGCGGCTCTCCTCCCTATGATCATCGTTATTGAAATCAGCCTGTGAACGTATGAGTCTCCGAATTCTTGGGGGTATGAAAAAGATTCCCGACCGCTTTTTCTTGCCAAATGTCAGAATACAAGGCGCGACCCAACGATGACTTATGGTTAAGTCAATAATGTTCGATCCGATGCACAAACATGAAGGGCCGCTTATTTGAGCGGCCCTTCTTTTCGAACCACTGAACACTTGCGCTGCCGTGATTCTACACCTCGTGGTTCGTCAGGGACATATGTCACCCCCGCCGTTGTTCCTAGCAACATTTCCGCCTCCGTCGGTATTTGCTCCCAGGCTGATGCCGCAGGCAACGTTTCTGTCGGCTCTATTGTTGGACAGAATGTAACCGACGGAATTGATGTCGATGCCATCCCCGCCATTTCTGTCCGAGCGGTTTCCACTGATAGGAGTGCCCCCGACGATTCCTGGACTGTTTGACCTGATCCCGATCCCGTCCCCGCCGTTTCTTGTTGTGGTGTTATTGATAATCCCGGCTATGGAGACGCTGTTATTTATTCCAGCTCCAGCGGTAACGCGAATTCCCTCAACTCCATTGCTGTTCGATATGTTATCGGATAGCAACACGTCAACCGAATGGTTATTACCCGGCCCTCCAACCACTTGTATTCCGCGACCTAAGGCGTCAGAAACATGGTTTGTCAAGACACTTCCTTGAACAGTATTGTTATTGGTCCCTTCATCTCCACCGTCAACCGTAATGTTGTTAGTCTTAAAACCACTAACGTTATTCTCGGAAACCAAGAAAGATATTTTATTAAAGGAACAGAAACTTGTTTCAGCAGTTTCGCCGGTAGCCCCAGTGATGATTATGCCATTGTTATTTAAATCGTTCGCACTCTTTTCATATTTCACGGTATTACCGGTGATCGTAGCATTTACTGTATTGTTCGAACCCGTCGCATTCGCCGTGCATCCATTGGCGACGATTCCATCGTTTAGGATATGCGTTACCGTGTTGTTAGTTACGATTGCCGTAACGATATTATCCGACCCGAAACCTGATCCGCCTTGGATAATGATTCCACTGCCAACCTCATCTGGGTCTATTGTTTTACCTTGTACCACGTTACCGTCGATTACGGCGCTAACAGTATTCCCACCGTTACCTGTAAGACCGTCACTACTGGTACCATTACCCCTTACAAAGATACCGATGGCGGTATTGTCCCGAAGGATGTTATCGAGAACGCTTGCAGTCACCTCTGTATCGGTATCTTGGACGCCGCCGTCTATTCGAACGCCCCGACGATTGTTAAAGAACGAGTTGCTTGCGATCGTGACGTCTGTAACTACAGGTCGAGCGTTGGTTCCCTCGACAACAATCGCGTCATTAGCGCTAAAGTTTTGGAACGAAAGACCTTGAATGGTATAGTTGCTTGCACGTACGCGTAGACCAGCCGCCGCGATGGCAGTCAGATTTGTACCGTCCAGCACCACTCCTGCTCCGGTTCCGTCAATCGTATCTCCTGGGCCGGTGAGATTTGGAAGCGCTGAGAGAGGCACGATAACGCCTAGTAGCGTGGGAGGGGGTGGAAATACGGCTGGGTCAAAAGTAATGGTCGTAGCAGCGAGGAATCCATTGGCAATCGCTATTGCCGCTCGCAGACTCCCTGCCCCAGAATCCGCCGTGCTCGTGACTATTCTCGCCCATGATAGTCCGAACTCAATCGAAACACCATAATCGTTATTGGGATCTGTATTGTCGCTCCAGAACGAGTCACCGGCCGTAAATAGGATCTCGGTAGCTCCGACCGGAACCTGGACCACAATCTGCGGATCCACGTTAAAATCTGCCGCGATATTCGTAGGTATATTGTTACAGAATGTCGAGCCTGAATTGAAGGAAACGTGTTGACTATCAGGACCCGGAGCGATAAAGCCCGGCGGTCCCCTAAACACAGCAGCTAAACTTGTTCCGTCGTCATTGAAGTTTGCGCCAAATTTGAAGGCTCCGACTCGTGTAAGTCTAATAAACTCGCCCGGTACAATGCCGAGGCTAGATAGTGTCACGCTTGTTGGAGGTGCGGCTTGATCGCAGGGATCAACAAGCAAATACGTACCAGCAGGATTGACTTTCACGAACACCGGACTACCGCTTTGTGCAAGCAACTGCGACTGAGAAAAGAGGCTAACTGCAGCACAAAAAGAAACGAACACTAGTGTTCTTAATAAGCTCATTGTTTTCTCCTTCAGTGTTTTAGGACCCGATGAAAAACAGACTGAGAACAGTGCAATCATATTGTTGATATGCTTCATTGATGTCTCCTCCTTTTAACAATTTTCTGAAGACTGAAGTTATGCGACTCTCTCCTCTTCGTTCTCAACAAAAACATACGATGTCAGCTCTACGGCGACGCCGAATTGACCATTGCGCGGCTCCACCCGCACCACGCGGGCCTCGCACTGGAGGGTCTCGTGTTCGAAATTTAGGAAAAGCCGAATCGTCTCTCCGATCGAATATGCGCCTTCGGTCTCAAAGAAAATCCCCGAGGTGCTGATATCGCACGTGATGCCCATCCTATCGCTCAATTGCACCGGCAGACTGAGCTTATAGCGTTCTCCCCTCCGTCTCTCCTCGAAACCGCCAGCCCCTCCCACAGTGCGGCGTACCATGCCAGTGATCCCAGGTGAAAACAATTGATCGGGCGATACATTTTTCCGTGCTGTTCGATATATATCGAAAGGTAGAGGAGGAAGACTGGAGAATGGAGTGATGGAGTGTTTGGAGTTCCGCGCGCCAGAAGGTTGTTGGACTGATTGACAACACATGCGCGGCGTTGTTACCATTTGCAGGAGTGAAAGCCGAATTGCTCCTGCGCGAACGGCACCAGCTCGATAGCAAATCGTTCGTTGAGATGCGCGTCTGGCGCGTACCGCGATCAGTGCGGGCAAGCGGGCATGAATTCAAGTATTCCTTGGCCTACGTGGTAGAGGGCGAATGCGTGCTGCGCTACGACAATGAAGCAGGCAAGGGCGATCATATCCACTGGGCCGATGAGGATCGGTCCTATGATTTTACCACCCCGGAGCAATTGCTGGCCGACTTTTGGTTAGATGTGGATACATGGAGGTCAAAATGAAAACCGTGACTTTATCTGTCGCTTCTCGCGACGATGTAACCCGGCGCGCCCGGGCGGCTTTCAAGGGAAAGAAGCAGGGCGCACATATTTCTTTCAGCTCAGTCGAGTTGCTCTGGCAGACCTTGACCAAAAAACGCTGGGAAGTGCTCAAGCTGATGACCGGGCAAGATCCCATGACCCTTCGCGAAATAGCTCGGCGCGTCGGTCGCGACGTGAAGGCGGTTCATCGCGACGTGCACGCGCTCCTCGATGCCGGCGTGCTCGATCGCACCGATGACGGCCGTATTCATTTTCCCTACAGCGCCGTACGCGTTGATTTCACCCTGCACAAAGAAGTAGCCTAACATGTTAACGTACGGGTGGGACCCCCTTGCGGGGACTGTTGACTAAGTGGACAAGTGCAATTGGGCGACCGCACCAAAATATACGGATTGGTCGAATCCGTAAACGGCCGGGGCAAGAACTCAATTGCGTAACCTACGTTCAATGCGCAGCGAACACGCGGTCCTTCGGTAATGAAGAGTGGGTGATCAAAATCGCGAAACACTTTGGGCTCGAATCGACGATGAATCCCCGTGGTCCGCTGAAGTGAACATGAAAGGACTCCCTACCGTTATTCTGTCCGCTTCTGAAGCGTGAAGTTACGCGACTCTCTCTATGATTATCGTTGTTGAAATCAGACTGTGAACCTATGGGTCTCCGAATTCTTGGCGGTATGAAAAGATTCCCGCCCCCCTATTTCTCGCCAAATGTCAAAATACAAGACGCGACCCCAAGACTCTCAACTCGGTGATGCTTATCCCTTCGTCGTAGTTATCTCTGGTTTCATTGCGGGTGACCGTAATATTGCGCACTATATTAGCGACACCCGACCCTCCGCCTACTTGGATTCCGTCCCCGTTGGACGGGTCGTCGGCGCCGTTGCCCTTCGTTTGATTTTCTCTGATGATGATGTCGTGCGCATAATTGTTGCTGCCCGTACTTCCCGAAACCGTGATGCCGAAACCTTCGCGGCTATTGTTCGCATTACGAGAGAGATCTCGTCCCCACGACTATAAGTTTCCACCACGCTTGACAAACTGCCGGTATAAACCTCTACGGTCGCCTTTACTCCCATCTTTTGCAAAACGTAACGCCACGGAGCAACCATCTCTTCTGCCAACGCCCTTTGCCCCTCCCAGGAGTATTTCTCCATGACTTTCCCTCCCGCCAGCATGGCGTTTCTCGAAGATTCTGTTGTTATCCAGTGATCCCGGAACCATACCCAGGGATCTACGGGATAACGAACGAGGAAAACGACTCTCATCCCCGGTTTGGCGGCCTCTTCAATAACAGAGATGATATCTTCAACCCGGAGATGCGAGTTGAATGGAACCAAGATTTGTCCTGCCATAATCATTTCCCGTCCGCGTTCAGTACTCTTTAGTTCTCAACAAAATACATACGACTTCAGCTCCACGGCGACACCGAATTGACCATTGCGCGGCTCCACCCGCACCACGTGGGCCTCGCACTGGAGGGTCTCGTGTTCGAAATTTAGTAAAAGCCGGAGATCATGTCTCCGATCGAATATGCGCTCTTGGTCTCAAAGAAAATTCCCGACATGCTGATATCGCACGTGGTGCCGATCCCATCGCTAAATTGCACAGGCAGAGCGAGCTTATAGCGTTCTCCCATCCGTCTCTCCTCAAAACCGCCAGCCCCTCCCACAGTGCGGCGTACCATGCCAGTGATCCCAGGTGAAAACAATTGAATCGGCGATACATTTTCCCGTGCTGTTCGATATATATCGAAAGGTAGAGGAGATCAGGGAGACATGGAGTAATGGACCCTAATCCGACATTATTTAGGTCTTGGCATTGGCAGAGGGACATATCGAGGAAGGCGCGCAGTAGAGTACGGTTAGTACGATTGTCACTGAAAGTGATGCTTGAAGCATCCTCTCCCTCGACGGGAGAGGACTGAGGTGAGGGTGCCTTAATTTTTTGCCCCCTCACTCTAACTCTCTCCCGCCAAGGGGAGAGAGAACCCGTCTCCTGGATCGTTCAACAAGCGAAATATTTTGTCGGATTAAGGTGGAGTGTTGGAGTGATGGAGCGGTGGAGTGCAGTTACTCCGATACTTCAGCCCTCCAGCCGGCCAGCTCTTCTACACGAGTCCCTTTTCCTGGGCGTAGCGGGCGAGCTTGGTGCGGCTATCGACGCCGAGCTTCTGATAGATGTTGTGGAGATGGATCTTGACCGTTCCCTCGCTGATGAACAGTTTCTTGCCGATCTCCATATTGCGCAGCCCCGCCGCCACCTGTTTGATAATTTCGATTTCTCTGGGCGACAGCACCTGAGCGGCCTCGTTTCTTGCGGTCTCACGCTGGAGTAGTTTTTCCAGCGCGCTGCTCACCAAGCGCTTCTCCAGCCACAGTGCGCCCCCGTGTACTTTCCGGATGCACTGTACGAGAAGCTTCGGCGCCAACTCCTTGAGCACGAGGCCGCGCACGCCGAGACGGACCGCCTCGGTCAGTCCTTCTTCGTCGAGCGTAGCCGTGAGAACCACGACTCGCGTAGGCAGTTTCTCTTTTCTCATCTCCCGGAGCACCACGAGGCCGTCTTTTGCCGGCATCTGAATGTCGAGCACCAAAATGTCCGGTTTGTGCCGGCGTACCGCCTCGAGGGCCTCGTCGCCATCGAGGCAGCGCGCGACGACCTTTAGATCCTTTTCCAGGCGGAACAGATTCTCCATCGCGTCGAGGATTAATGGATGATCGTCTGCGATAATTAAGGTGATCGGCATCTCAGCCTCGAGGCGATGAAAGCGGCAAGGTCACTTCAAGCCGCGCTCCAGATTCGGAGGAGTCGATGTTTAGAGCCCCGCCGAGAGAAGCGACCCGGCTTTTAATGACGGCGGGACCGAGCCCCGTAGAGGCAAGCGCGGCGTCATTGTAGTGACCGCGGAAGGGAAAGCCGCAGCCGTTGTCGGAAAGGGTTACGCGCACATTGTGATCGTCGGTCTGCAGATCCACCTGCACTACCGAGGCGTGAGCATGGCGGGCAGCGTTGACCAGCCCCTCGCGGATGATCTGATAGATTTCGCGCGCCAGTACGGCGGGTACCTGCCCGTCAAGGCCATCCATCTTTAGCTCCACGCGCAGATGCCATTGCTGCTCAACCGTCTTGGCCAGCTGTTGGAGGAGGTAGCCGAATTTGAAGTCCATTTCGCCCGGGACGAGCGTGGCGAGCTTCAACTCGTCAATAAAAGAGCGGAGCTCCCGCTGTTCCTGAACGATAAGATCCTGAACCCCGCGCAGTTGCTCCCTAGCTACCTTGGGATCCACTTTTAGGCCTTGGATTGCGGCCTCGAGGTTTAGGCCGGCGACTGCGAGAGACTGAAGCACGTTATCGTGAAGGTCACGGGCGAGGCGGGTACGTTCACGGGCGGCCGCCAGTTGTTGAAGCCGCTGCAGGTCAGATTCCGCTCGTTTGCGCTCGGTGATATCGCGGGCAATCGTTGCAACAGCCGTAATTTTGCCCGTTGCATCCCTTATTGGCGATAAGGTTAGAGAAACATAAACCTGAGCGCCGCCCTTCCGCATCCGAATGGTCTCGTGCTGAGCAACCGGTTCTCCCTGTTTGAGCTTTCCACGCAACCGCTGCAACTCATCGAGACGGTCTGGCGGATACAGAATAGAGACAGAACGGCCCGTGACCTCTTCAGCGGAATAACCATAGACGATTTCTGCGCCCTTGTTCCAGCTTGTAATGGCTCCTTCCAATGTTGTACCAACGATCGCGTCATCTGAAGACTCTACGATAGCGGCCAATTGAGTGACCGCGTCCTCCGCGCGTTTGCGCTCGGTAATTTCCTTTTCTAGGTCCGTGTTAATGGCCTGGAGTTTGGCAGTGTGGCCGGTTAGTATAAGGAGGAAGCCGCCCAATAGGCCGGTAAAAAAGAGCCCTCCCGCAAGGACACTCCACGCCTGCCACCCTCGTTGAGCGATCAGATACTCTTTGGTTGGAGCGAACTGAACTATCCACTGGCGGCCGGCTATCTCGAACGGAACGACTCTCTGGAGCGGCGCCGGCTGAATGCCTTCGTTCGCCTCAAGCGGCAGATCGTGTGACTCCAGCTCCTTTGAGCGATGCTCATATAGGAGACGTTTTTTTTCTCCGCCTCTGGCCTCGTAGAGACGAATTTCAATGTCCTCCATCTTCGCACCTTTTAATGCAGTATTCATCATATCGCGAATCCGGAACGCCCCGCTCACGTAACCTTGCAGATTGAGACGTCGCTCTTGCAGGCTATTCTGAGGGCGTCCGGGTTTGTAAATGGGTAGGAAAAC
>Ga0184612_10000209_pt1 | contig 26072 bp, 20 predicted proteins | sample PLM3_60_coex_FD_133163 | JGI IMG/M metagenome (GOLD analysis project Ga0184612, IMG submission 133163) | Groundwater sediment microbial communities from an aquifer in East River, Colorado, USA - PLM3_60_coex | ecosystem: Environmental > Terrestrial > Soil > Riparian zone | place: USA: East... | reverse complement strand
GACCGGGAGGCCGGTGGCCCTGGCTCGCTCGACGAACAGCAGTGCCTCGCCGACGAAGCTGAACGTCTCGCCGACCCAGAAGTCCGGCGGGCCCGCGTCCAGCATGTCCTGGAGCTGGCGGTCGAACAGGGCGCGAACGTGATCGGCCGATGCGGCGTCCTCGGGCTGGTAGGCCCACGTAAGGGAGAGGTCTCCCGCGACCAACGCGCCACCCTCCGCCGCGACCTTCCTGGCCACCAGGACCGCGTTGCGGTTGATCTCGTCGACCTTGTCCTTCATGCCGACCGTGGCGAGCTTGTCGTCGCTCGCGTAGAACGTCATCGTGGTCAGGAATTCGGCGCCCGCCCGCATGAACTCTCGATGGAGCTCGGCCAGCGCATCGGGGTGCTCGATGGCCACCTCCGGCGTGAACGGTCCGGCCTGGACGTAGCCCCGCTTCTCCAGCTCCAGCAGGTATCCGCCGTCGCCGAGGACAGGTCCGTCGGCTAGGCGCTCCAGGATCCCCCTCGGCATGTCGGCACCGCCCCCTCGCTCGGATCCGGTCAGTCAGCCGAGTGTAGACAGCGCTTCGGTCACGGGCCGCACACGGCCCGTGACCGAAAGTCACCGTGCGTCGTGGTCCTAGTCCTGAGCCAGGATGGCGTAGACCTTCTTGCGGGCCTCGGCCGCGATCTCAGCGGCCTGCTTCATCTGCTGCGCCGAGCCAGTGCGAGCCACCTGCATCATCGCCGCGGCGAGCTGGAAGAAGGCGTCGCGGAGCTGCATCTGGGCCTCGCCACCGCCGGCGCCGAACTCCCATGGCGGTACGCCGCCCGTGCGCTCCTTCCGCTCCTCAACCTCCGCCTTGCCCGCCTCGGTCAGCGAGTAGACCCGCTTGCCGTCCTGATCCTCGCTCGTCACCAGGCCCCCGTCCTCCAGCATCTGGAGGGTGGGGTAGATCGATCCGGGACTGGGACGCCACGCGCCCCCGCTCCGCGATTCGAGCTCCTGGATGACGTCGTAGCCGTGCATGGGCTTCTCGGCGAGCAGCGCGAGCAGCGCTGCCCTGACGTCGCCCCGCCTGGCTCTGCGTCCGGCCCATGGCGGCGGGCCGAACCAGCCGGCCCCGAACGGACCGTGCCGCCCTCTGAAGGGCGCGTCAGACCGCTCGTGATGGTGCCTCTCGTGCCTGGGACGTGTCTCGTGCATGTCCCTCTCCTCTCCCCGAACGATGTCTCGGCAATCTGTCGCGATATATCGTAACCCATCGTGTCAAGAGGCCAGCCCGGCACCGGTGAGCGGCTCCGAAGGGCTCGGTCAGCCCGCGCCCGATGCCACGAGGTCGTCGAGGATCATCGGGAACGACGCCACCGCCAGCGACAGGTGCCCGTGCTCCGGCAGCAGCCGCGCTCGGACGGACGCGTGGGCCGCCAACCATTCCCCGTGGGAGAAGGGGACCATCCGATCCTGGGCGCCCTGCCATACGGTCACCGGGACGGCCAGCGCGCCCTCGTCGAAGCCCCAGTCCCGGACGAACGCGAGGTCGTCGTCGAACCACTCACGGATGTTCCCGGCCAGGAAGGCACCCAACTCGCCCGTCAGGGCAGCCTTGTCGACATCGCCCACGAGGTCACCGAGCGCCGCCACGATGTCCTCGCCTGTGACCGAAGCGAACGCGGGGCCGACCTTCTCGAGGTAGGACCGGAGCTCGTCCGGGCCGGCCATCGCCGCCCCGAATTCCTCGACGTTCTCCTCTCCCATGCCGCCCAGCCAATCCAGGCCGTCGGCGCCCACGGGCGCAGGCCCCGCGATCGAGGCGGCGGCGAGGACGCGATCGGGCGCCAGCGCCGCGCATGCGAGCGCGTGCGGAGCACCCCCCGACCAACCCGCGGTGTAGAAGCGGTCGTTCCCCAGGTGCTCGAGCACGGCCACGGTGTCCGCCACGCAATCGGCCACCGTCCGCCCCGACCGCCGCGTGGAGTCTCCGTAGCCCGGGCGCGAGTAGGCGACGTACCGGAGCCCGCGCGCCAGCACCTCCTGGAGGAAGGGCCGGAACAGGTTCGCCGCCCCCGGGGTTCCGTGGTGGAACACGAACGGCGCGCCATCGCTTGCGCCCCCCGCCGCGACGTCGAGCGCTCTCCCGTCGTCGAGCGAAACCCGGAGCCGTTCCACGTTCACGGCTGGCGAGCGTAGGCCGGGCGAGCCTAGGCCGCGATGGCGGCGGCGAACTCCTCGAAGTTCTCGACGTAGCGCCTGGTGTCGTCGACCGTGTGGACGACCGAGGTCGTCCAGGTCTCCTGCTTGGACCAGGGCGACTTGAACACCCCGCGGTTCTGCTGGAACAGCCAGGCGAGGTAGGTGATCCGCTCGTCGATCCCGATCGCGTCGCGGTACTCCTTGACCGGCGTGGCGCTGTAGATCACGGAACCCTTGGCCCCCACGCCGGCGACATAGGCGGGCAGCCGGTACTTCTCGATGGCCGCGGTGCACCCCTCCGCCAGCGAGCGATGGAGCTCGTCGAGATGCTCGTACGCGTCCCGGGTGAGGACCTGGGTCAGCGCAGCTTTCGACGCCGCGAGCGTCAGCGGGTTCCCGTTGAACGTCCCCGCCATGTCCATCTCGCCGCTCAGGACCGGCGCGTACAGCTCCTCGGTCGCGCCGATGGCACCGCACGGCAGCCCGCCGCCGATGGACTTGGCCAGGCAGACGATGTCCGGGGTGACCCCGAAGGCCTCGACGGCCCCTCCGTAGGCGACGGTGGCACCGGTCTTGACCTCGTCGAAGGCCAGGAACGTGCCGTGCTTGTGGAGCAACTCCTTCAGGCCCTTCAGGTAGCCGGGGTCGGGCAGGATGACCCCGCAGTTCATCATGGCTGGCTCCACGATCATCCCCGCGACCTTCCCTTCGTTCTCGGCCAGGGCCCGCTCCACCTCCGCCAGGTCGTTGAACGGGACGACCCGCACCAGCTCGGCGAAGGCTTGGGGGATGCCGGGGACCTGCGGAACCGTCACGGGATGCTCCCTGGGACCGATCAGGTCGGGGTCGGGGATCACGGAGAACATCAGGGAGTCGTGGTGCCCGTGATAGCTCCCCTCGATCTTGATCACGATGTCGCGGCCGGTGACCGCCCGCATCAGGCGGATGGCCTCCAGGGTGGCCTCGGTCCCAGAGTTGCAGAACCGCCACAGGGGAAGGCCGAACCGGTCCACCAGGTTCTCCCCCACCACGTCGAGGTCCCTGGTGGGTTGGGCGAAATGCGAGCCCCGGCGGATCTGCCGCTCCACCGCTTCGACGATCTTGGGGTGGGCGTGGCCCACGACCATGGCGCCGTAGCCGAGGTGGAAGTCGATGTACTCGTTCCCGTCGATGTCCCAGATCCGCGAGCCCTGGCCCCGGTCGATGTAGATGGCGTGGGGAGCGGAGTCCTGCCAGCTCGAGGCGACGCCGCCGGCGAGGGTCCTCTCCACGACCTTGCGATACTCGATCGAGGCCCGGTGCTTAGGCTCGAGCTTTGCCTCCTCCTCGGAGATCAGTTGGTCCATCCGCTCGAGGTCCAGCTCGACGGTCTCCCTCACGGACATGTCGCTCGGAGCCTCCTCATGTTTGAACGGCCGTTCAATGATACTCTCCCGTCAAGGCCGGAAAGGGGCCGTTGATACAATCGGCGGCGAGCGTGGTGGCCGTAGCTCAACCGGTTAGAGCACCAGGTTGTGGTCCTGGGGGTTGGGGGTTCGAGTCCCCTCGGTCACCCCACAGACCGAGCTCACCAGCTTGGTATATTCGCGCGCGCGGGCCTCTAGCTCAATCGGATAGAGCAACGGACTCTTAATCCGCAGGTTCCGGGTTCGAGTCCCGGGGGGCCCACCGGAAAACCGCAGGTAGAACGGCGATTTCAGTTCCGATAGCAGCGGCGGGATCGCGTCCGTCCCCGTCTCCGCCCCGTCCCTGACGGGGTCGCGTCACAACCTACGAACTCCGAATCCGCAGGTTCGTCAACGAGTCGCCGGAGCCGATCAGAAAAACCGCAGGTAGATGCTTGTGTCCGGTGATGCGCGCGACCGTGCCCTCACGCATCAGTCCCGTCTCCGACACGCCCTGGTCACGTTGCGGCCCGGCGAGCTGCTTCCACAAATGACAACGATCGACCGGGCGCAGACCACGGCGGACCTCGCTTCGCAGTTGGTTCTGTCGATGATCGGCGGACCTCGCCGGCTTGGATAAGCTCGGTCAAACCCTTGGTCAAATGTGGTGGGCTTCGAGCAGGGGTCAAGCAAGCGGCGCCCCGAGGCCAACCAGCCTCGGGGCCGTCGCGTTGAAGGTCGTAACTCGCCCGTTAATCGGCCCGCAGCCTCGACAAGACCTCGGCCGAGTCATCGGAATCCCAGCGCTCGACCACTCTTCCTTCCTCGAAGTACATGATGGTGATCCCGGTCATCGAGATCTCACGGCCGGTCGGAGGGATGCCCATCAGCTCGCCGGTGTGAGTTCCAGTGACCGTGTACCTCACGGCGAGCCTCTCCCCTTCACCGAAGGTCTCGTGGATGTCGAGTCGCAGATCGGAAGTGGCGGCATGGAAGCCTTTGTACATGCTCTCGACCGCCTTCTTGTCGGGAAAGTCGTAGGTCCCGGCGTGGAGCTTGATGTTCTCCGCGTAAAGCTCCATGTACGAGTCCACATCGCCGGAGTTCCATGCTTCGACGGCGCGCATCAGCGCGGCCTCGTTCTGCTGCACGTCCACCGCAACCCCCAGTCTCATCAGTGCCCCCCGTCCTCAAGAAAGCGCATCCCGTTCTTCTCGAAGATCCCCATGATCCGCTCCATGTCGAGCTCGTCCTCGGCCGGCTCGGGCTGGCTCGTCGGGACGCCGGCCTCGCGGAACAACTCGTCGCGGTTCTGTGGCGAGATCCACAGCCACCTGCCGGAGCTCGTCCCGTCGAAGGCCAGCGCGTGGGGAACTCCCTTCGGCAGGAATGCCAGACTGCCCGGCTCCGCCTTGAAGGTCTCGTCACCGCACGTGACGGTCGCATTGCCCTTGATGTAGTAGTGCACTTCGTCCTCGTTGTCGTGCACGTGGAGGGGGATCTCCCAACCGGGAGGGTTCTCCAGCTCGTACACATTGGGCCCCTTGATCGTGCCTTTCGCGCCGACGGCCCAATATGACTCGCCTTCGCCCGGAAGGTTGACGTATCCGTTCGCGGTCATGACCACTCCTTTCTCGTCCGTGCTTCGCTTGGAGGCCAGGGGCCCGCCGGGTGTCCGCCTGGGCGGCCGTCCGGCGAGCCCACCGACCGGAGAGCACGGTAGGCCCGGGCTGGGAGAGCGAGCATCGGGGCATGCACGCAGATCGCGTGCCCACTACACGTAGATCTAGGTCAGGCCGTGTGTATGCGCGTAGGCGGTGGCGGCCGCACGAGCGGCCTTCCCGTGCGCGCCGACCTTCGCGTAGATGTTCGAGATGTGGCGCTCGACCGTGCGCACCGAGAGGAACAACGACTGCGCGATCTCCTGGTTCGACAGGCCCTTCGCGATCTGGCGGAGGATCTCGACCTCGCGCTCGGTGAGCACGGCACCCCCCTCGGCGCGGGGGCCAGCCGTAGAGCCGAGTCCTTTCAGAGTCTCCTCGGCCATGGCGGCGTCCGCGGCCGCGCCGAGCTGCGACAGCGCGGTCAGCGCTACCTTTGCTTCGTGCTCGGCCGCTTCTCGGCGGTCGAGCTGGACGAGCACGCGCGCGAGTTCCAGCCGGGCTCGCCCCGACTCCTGGACGCCTCGCGACCGCTCGAACAGGTCAACGGCGTCCTCGAGGGAGCGTCGAGCCGCCTCCGGATCGCCGGCGGTGACCGCGGCGATCCCGCCGACGAACCCCGCCGTCGCTCGGACCGCCTCGGTGCCGAGTGCCTCGGCCACCTCCTTCAGCTCCACGATCGCGTCTCCCGCCCCGGTCGCGTCGCCCGTGCGGAGACGAGCCAGCGCGAACGCAGCCACGGCGTCGAAACGCTCCGGCGGGATCTCGCGAGGTACGCGCCGCAGGTAGCGCTCCGCCAGATCCGAGGCACCGGCGTGGTCGCCTCGATCGAGGGCCAGGATCGCGCGCGAGAGCAGGATGTCGGGACCGAACGCGCCTCGGAGCGGCTCGGAGCCGATCTCGTCCAGCAGCGCACGCGCATCGTCGAACCGGCCCTGCCGCCGCCGAAGGTCGGCCAGTCGCGTCGTGGCCATCGCGCCGATCGACGGCTGAGACCCGCCCAGCTCCGACAATGTGGAGAGCAGCTCGTTCTCGGCCTCCTCCCACTTCCCCTGCCAGATCAGCGTGTTGGCGATCTCGGTCCTGCAGTAGGAGAAGGTGGTCCGGTCGGTCCAGTCCCGGCAGTAGTCCATCGCCTTCCGAGCCCACTGCGCTGCGCGGTCGTAGTCCCGCACGCGCTGACACGCGGTGATCATGTAGCAGCACGTGTTCGTGATGACCGCTCGGTCGGTCAGCTCGCCGCCGATCGCGGCAGCGACCGCCTCGTCGAGCAGCGGCATGCCGTCTATCACGTCGCCGGCGAGCACCATGCACAAGCCGGCCTGCCCCGTGGCCATCATCTCGAGATGCACGTCGCCGAGCGAGCGTCCGAGTCTCGCGGCTTCCTTGGAAAGCTCGCGGCCCTTCGCGGCGTCCTTGTCGTAGATCGCGGCGAGGAACCCCTCGCCGAGCGCGATCCAGCCGTGGATCGGCGTGGGATCGAGGTCCTCGACAAGCCCCTTCGCGCGCCGGAGCCATCCCCGGGCCACAGCCGGCGCGCCGAGGAACCCGATGTGGGTCATGGCGATGCTCATGGCCACCCGTGACGCATCGAGGCGGTCTCCGCGCTCGCGGAACGCCCGGTACGCGCGCTCCCTCGCGCCGTCCGACGCCTCGACGTCGGCGAGCCAGGAAGCCGCGAGGCCCAGACCCTCGAGCGCTTCCGGCGTCTCCTGCTCGGCGAGGGATGTCTCGAAGAGCTCGCGCGCCTCCTGCCATGACCCGCGCATGACCGCCTCGCCGGCCTGGGCGAAAGCGTCGGTCGAGCTGGCGTTGGACTCCTGCAATGGCTCCCCCAGGCCCATATTGCCATCTGCCCAGAGGTTGTTGCCTAGGTGCGGACGAGACGCGGATCCCGCCCTGAGGTGCGCCAGATGCTGGGAGAGCTGCCAACACCTCGCTTGGAGGCGCGGCTGAACGCCTCCTCGGACTCGTAACCGACGCGGCGAGCGACTTGCGCCACGCCGAGATCCGTGGACGCGAGCAACTCCTCGGCGATGTACTTCGAGGCCGATCGCGAGGTCGCTAGCCCGTCAGGAATCCGAGGATGTGTTGCGCGAGGAGCTCCGGGCCCATCAGGTGCGCGAAGTGGCCTTGGCCTTCCAGCACGACGACCCTGCTGTCCGGGAGAGCTCCGTCGAACGCTTCGACGGCCGAACGGACGTCCGACGAACTCTCGCTTCCGAGTAGCAAGAGGACCGGTGCGTCCAGCGCGGACACGCGATCGGGGTCCAGGCGGTAGTCGTTTTCGACGCGGGCCTCCCTTCGGCCGTAGACGCCAGCCGCCTCGAGTCGTGCAGGCCATGAAGGCTGGGCTCGAAGCGCCTCGATCTCCTCGTCGCTATAGCCGGCGAAGTCTCGCAGGAAGATCATCATGATCCCCTCTTCGTCACCAGCCGCCGCGAGGGCCTCGAACCGCTCGAGCATCCCCTCGGGGAGCGGGCTGAACTCGCAAAGCCACGGTTCGTACAGGACGACCCGTCGTACGTCCGGAGCGAGGAGGGCTCCCTCGCAGGCCACCGGTCCTCCGAAGGAGTGCCCGAAGAGGTCGACGGAGCCGCCGATGTCCGCCACCACGGCCGCGACGTCCTCGAACTCGCGCACGTGGGCGTAGGCCCGGGAATCGCCGCTAGCGCGGTGGCCGCGCCGATCAATCCGGCACGCAGTGATGCTAGGTTCGAGGAACGGCAGCAGCAGCTCCCATCCGTAGCTGCCCGCAGGAGCTCCGTGCACCATCATGAGTGGCGGGCCGGATCCGGAGGGCCAGTAGGCGATCGGCGTCCCGTCCGCCGACCGCGCCATTTTCGGTTCGGCCGTTCCCACAAGGCCGAGTATGAGGCTTCGGCACCCGTGGGTGGCGGCCGGCCGGGGCGCCACGCGAAGCCGGCGCAGGTGCGATCGAAAATGACAGCACCGGCCGGACTTCCATCCCCGTCTCATCCCCGTGATGGGACGAGAAACGTCGCGAAACGATGGGATGTGTAGAGACGCAAACGGCCAGCTCAGATGACATCCATCGCTCTGACCAGCACTCCTGGACCAAACTCTTAATCCGCAGGTTCCGGGTTCGAGTCCCGGGGGGCCCACCACTAGGTGGCCCACCACGAGGGGCCCACACCCAGAGGGCACCTCCAAGACCGCGTAGGCGTCCTGCTCGCCGTCGAGCAGTGGCCGTCATCGTCTATCCCCGTCTCATCCGCGTCTCGATCCCTCCGATCGTGGCCGGTTGGTCGTCAGAATCGTCAGGGCGGCCTCGGGGCCGCGCACCCTTGCGGATACCCGTCTGCCCGACGAGAAGGATCCGGCGCCCTCGATCGAGAACCGCGGAGGTCATGCCGCGAGACGGCGCCGCTGCCGCGGGCCGCGAGCTCGGCCAGGAACGGAGCGAACGCCGCGCGCGCAGGCGATCATGTCATCGCCAGCCCGCACCACGCAGGCATGTCGCCCGGGCGAGTCTCGTACGCTGACGCGAACTCCGGGGGGCCTCGAATCGTGCAGAGTCGTGCTGACCCTCGCCGAAGCTCCCTGGCACCCCGCTCTGGATCGTCACTAGGATTCCCCATGGTCTGTCCACGGGGCGGGGCGGAAACAGCCGAGGGCGCGCGCTTCTGCTCTTCCTGCGGCTTCGAGCTCATCACCGCCCCCCACGAGGAACGCAAGTTCGTCTCCGTCCTGTTCGTCGACCTCGTGGGCTCGACCGCACTCGCCGACGGGGCGGATCCCGAGGACGTCCGGGACCGCAACCAGCTGTACTACGAAGCGGTCCGCGGCCGGATCGAGCGGCACGGGGGGATCGTCGAGAAGTACATCGGGGACGCCGTCATGGCCGTGTTCGGCGCGCCACTGGCCCGGAGCGACGACGCCGAGCGCGCCGTCCGTGCCTCCCTCTCGATCCTCGACGGGATCCGCGACCTGAACGAGCGCCATCCCGGCCTCGCGCTCGCCGTGCGCGCCGGCGTCTGCACCGGTGAGGCCGTCGTCGCCGTCGACGCCGCCCCCGGCGAGCCCCTCGCGACCGGAGACGTCGTGAACACCGCCGCCCGCCTCCAGTCGGCCGCGCCTCCCGGGCGCGCGATCGTCGACGCCGAGACCCACCGCCTCACGCGCGACGCCTTCCGCTACGAGCTGCTGCCCCCGATCGAGGCAAAGGGCAAGCGCGAGCCGGTCGGGGCCTGGCTCGTCGGCGAGGCGCTCGGCGAACCGGCGACGCGGTCGGTCTCGCGCACGCCGCTCGTCGGACGCGACCACGAACTCACCCTGATCCGCTCGGTCTGGGAACGCGCGGTGCGCTCGAACCACCCGCACCTGGTGACCGTGCTCGGGCCGGCCGGGATCGGCAAGTCGCGGCTCGCCCAGGAGGTGATCGATGAGGTCCGCGCCACCGGTGGGCTCGAGCTGTGGGGCCGGAGCCTCCCCTACGAGGAGCAGACGCCGTTCCGCGCGGCCGCCGAGATGGTGCGCCACGTCGCCGACATCTACGAAAACGAGGCGCCCGCATCCGCGCGAGCCAAGCTCGCGTCCCTCGCGGGATCGCTCTTCCCGGAGGCCGACGTCCCCGAGGCGACGCGCCTCCTGTCGGTGCTCCTCGGCCTCGGTCTCGACACGCCGCCGGACGACCAGGTCTACCTGCTTCACGGGGTGCGCCGGCTGATCGAGCACCTGTCCGAGCGCGATCCGCTCCTACTGGTCTTCGAGGATCTGCACTGGGCCGACGACGCGCTGCTCGACCTGATCGATCACCTCGTCGCGCACGTCCGGGACCACCAAGTGGTGTTCCTCGCCCTGGCGCGGCCCGAGTTCGTCGAGCGGCGGCCGACGTGGGGCTCGGGCATGATTGGGCACACCACGTTGCCGCTCGCGCCGCTGACGCCGGACGAGGCGGCGCGCGTGGCCGGCTCGCTCCTCGCGGGCGCGAGGGAGGACACGGTCGAGCGCGTCGTCGCGACGGCCGGCGGCAACCCTTTGTTCCTCGAGGAGCTCGTCGCGTCGCTCACAGACGACCCGGCGGCTGAGGAGCTGCCCTCGACCGTGCGCGCGGCGATCGCCTCGAGGATCGACGCACTTCCTCCGACGGCCCGCACCGCACTGCTCGGCGCGTCGGTGATCGGGAAGACGTTCTGGCGCGGCGTCCTGGAGGCGATCGAGGACCTGGCCGACGCGGGGGAGGCCCTCGACGCGCTGGAGGCGCGCGGCCTGATCCTGCGGCGGCTGGAGAGCCGGGTCGCGGCCGACATCGAATACACGTTCAAGCACGACCTGGTCCGGGACACCGCGTACGGGACGCTCCCACGCATGCAGCGCCGCGAGCTCCACGCGGCCTCCGCTCGATTCATCGAGGACATGACCGCGGGGAGCACCGAGCTCGCGTGGCTCCTCGGCTACCACTGGCGCGAGGCCGGCGATCCCGTGCGCGCGATGGGCTACCTGATCGCCGCGGCCGAGCGCGCGCGCGACGCGGTCGCCGTCGAGGAGACCTACGACCTGTTCACGAAGGCGCTCGACCTCGCGCAGACCGACGAGGACCGCCTGCGGATCCGGCTGAAGCGGGGGATCGCGCTCGCCGATCTCGAGGAGTACGCGCGGGCCGAGCGGGAGCTGGCCGAGATCCTCCCCGAGCTCGACGGCCTGGACGAGATCGAGGCGCTGCTCGCGCACGGGCGTTCGTCGCTGTGGACGGAGCAAGCGGAGAAGGTGCTTTCGACCGCGACGCGCGTCGTCGACCTCGTCGACGAGCGGGGGGTCGAGGAGCTCCGGGGCCCGGCGTTGGCCCTGTTGTCGCAGGGGCACGCGATGCGGGGCGAGGGGGGCGACCTCGACCGCGCCGTGCAGCACGGGGACCGGGCGCTCGAGCTCTGGGTGCCGCAGACGCGGCTGGTCGCGCTCGCCGAGCACTACCACATGCACGGCAACACGTACTACTGGACCGGCCGGTACGAGCGCTCCCTGGAGCTGTCCCAGTTGTCGAAGGCGACGGCCGGGCTGGACCCGCACAGCGCGGAGTTCGTGCTGCGCGGCGCGGGACTGGTGGGCCTGAACCTCGCCGGCATGGGCCGGTACGAGGAGGCGCTCGCGATCGGCAACGAGGCCATCGCCACCGCGATCGCGCTCGGCCGCCCGCCGAACGTCACGACGAACTACTCGACGCTGACCCTGCGCGAGATCTTCATGCTGGAGGAGGCGCGCGACCGGAGCGACGGGGTCGTAGATCGGACCGGTCCCTCCGACTTCAACATGCCGTGGATGAACGCCCGAGCGGACCTCATCGGCGCGCAGCTGCTCCTCGGCGACCTCGGCCGCGTCGAGAAGGACCTGCCGGGCACGTACGAGGACGCCTTAGGCGTCAAGGGGTGGGAGCACTGGTTGATCAGCGGCCGGCTCCTCGCGTACCGAGCCGAGCTCGAGCTGGTCGCGGGCCGGCACGACGACGCCGTGACGTGGGCGTGGCGGACGATCGAGAGCGCGCGAGCTGTCCACCGGCGAAAGTACGAGTCGATCGGACTCACGATCCTCGGGCGGGCGCTCACGGCGCAGGGCCTTGCCGACGAAGCGGTCGCCGAGTTGCGTTCCGCAGTCGAGATCGCGGATGCGTTGGGCTCCCCGCTGCTCCGGTGGCATGCGCGGGCCGCCCTGTCCGTGGCGTCGAGGAAGGCGGGGGACGGCTCGGACCCGGACGCCCCGCTCCGGGAGGCGGCGGCGATCATCCGCGAGGTCGCGGCGTCGCTCGCGCCCGAACGGGCGAAGGGCTACCTCGCCGCTGCGCCCGTTGTCGAGGTCCTCGAGGCCGCGGGCTGAGGACTCGACGTGCGCGAAGCCGGCCCGTTCCGGTCTACCCGTCGCAGGTGGCGAACCCCCACGGTGATTGGGCGACACGCATCCGGATTTGATCCTCCGGGGCAGCGACGCCGGCTGCGCCATGGATCAGCGCGGGTGCTCGTCGGCGACTCTCTCCGATGGACGGTTCGAACTGGTTCAGGAAGCAGATCATCCCGTTCGATGGCCGGTCTTCACCGGCACGTACACGGGAAACGGAACGAGGGTCTCGTTCGTCACGGAGACGCCTCTTGTGTTCGCAGGGCGCGTCGAGCGGTTGCGATGGATGCTCGAGGGCGGGAACCTACGATTCGAGGCTCTCGATGATGACGTGTATGTCGAGGTTCATTGGGAATCGGATCCCTGGGTTCCCCAAGCGAGCTAAGGGTCAAGGGTCCGTCCCCAGATCGGGCGGAGACGTGGACGACCGCGACAGCGGTTCTCCTACCTGAACTGAACGGCCGTCCGACCTGCACCTCGGCACCAAGTGCCCGCGAAAATGACAACGCCGAACGGGTTGCTGTCCCCGCCTATCCCCGTGAAGGAGCGGGAAACAACGGGAAACGATCAGTAGTCAAGAGACGCAAACAACCACAAGCTCAGACGCCGTGCAGCTCGTGAGAGCTCCCGTTCGGTCATCGGTCCTCCCCTCGATCCCGGAGCCCGATGTGTACACGATGTCCGTCAGTTCCAGAGGGCCCACCACTAGGTGGCCCACCACTAGGTGGCCCACCACTAGGTGGCCCATCACTAGGTGGCCCACCGCTAGGCCCCCTCGAGCTGTGCCATCTGGGGGTCGTTGGCTGCGTTCCTGAGGAAGCGCTCAATCTCGCCAACCACTCGCTCCGGGTCGTCGATCCAGGCGATATGCCCGGCGTCGGCGATGCGGATGACGCGGAGGTTCGGGTTCCTCGCAGCGAGGGCCTCGCCCTGTTCGGGCCCTCCGAAGAAGGCGTCGCGTTCTCCCCACAGGAACAACGTTGGCACGTTGAGCGCCTGCCAGCGCTCGCCCAGGATCAGAGAACGCCGGAGACCCCTGATATTGCCGAGACCGTGGAGCAGGCTGAGGTGACTTCCGGCATTCCGACGCGCTTGCACAACATCTTCGTCGAGCAATTCGTCGCCGAGGTGCTCCGGGTGCGTAACGCGGAACTTGCCCCAGAGCTTCCTGTTGCTGTCTCGCGTCAGGTGAGACGTCGCGAACCGGGCGAGCCAGGGCCCGATGAGCGGGGCCAGGGACATGAGGCCGAGCACCCGGAGCTGGAGCGGCACCGCACGATGCACCCCCGCGGGTGCGCCGACGAGGACGAGCCGCGAAACCCGGTCCGGGTGATCGATCGCGAAGACGACGGAGAACAGCCCGCCCATCGAATTGGCGACGAGGTCGACTGATCGCACCTCGAGGGCATCGAGGATGTCGCGCAGGAACGTTCGCGCGAGCTCGAGCACATCCACCCCCGTGTAGACGAATGGGTCAGCCAACCCGTGTCCGGGCAGATCGACAGCGAGCACACGGCGGTCCCGCGCGAGTTCGGGAAGGATCGGCACCCACCCGAAGGCGTCGTCGAAGGCGCCGTGGATCAGCAGCAGTGGGGAACCGGTGCCGAGCTCCAGCACTTGGGTCTCGCCCTGAGACCAGCGCACCCGGCGGACGAGCGTGTCGGGGGCGTGCCGCGCAAGCAGAGCGGCCTGTGCAGCCTCGACCTGTCGATCGATCTCGGTATCCGTGTCCACGTCCGCACCCCCAGGCTGAGCCACCTCGTGAACTCCACGCTAGGGAGCGGCCGCAGTCTTCGCTTCGGGAGGAACACCCAAATCGTCGGGGCGTAGCGGCGTGGGTATTTCTGTGTAGCCGGTGGCCGGATCTACACGAGGTCGTGCTCGTAGGCGTATGAGGTGGCGGCAGACCGCGACGAGAGTCCCAGCTTCGTGAAGATGTTGCTGACGTGGCGAGCCACGGTCTTCTCGCTGATGACGAGTTCGTCGGCGATCGCCCGGTTAGTCTTGCCCGACGACACGAGGCGTAGCACCTCCATCTCGCGCGCGGTCAGTCCGGCGACGGGTCTGGGTGCCGTCTTCGCGAAAAGCTTCTCCACGAGGGCAAGGTCCGGCGCGGCACCAAGCTGCCGGAAGACCCAACGCGCCGCGTCGAGCTCCATCTCAGCGGTGTCCGCATCACCGAGCTGCCGGCAGGCGAGTCCGATGAGGACTCGGACACGGCCGGCTTCGTAGGGTGCCTCGAGCTCTTGCCACGCCGTCCATGCTTGGCGAAGCGAGGCCAGTGCGGCTCGGGCGTCACCTTCCGCGAGCGCAACGGCTCCTTGTACGTGGGCAGCAACCGCGTGCAAGAGCGGCGAGTCGACGCCATCAGCGATCTGCGACAACTCGTCGGCGGCGGTGCGGGCCGCAGGGGTGTCGTCTGCCGCAAGCATGATCTCCACATATGCCGAAAGCACCTTGGATCGGGTCACCCGGTCCTGTGCCTCATCCATCACGTGGCGGATCGCCGACTCCGCGGCCCGAATCTGACCTTGCGCCAGTCGCAGTAGCGCCAGGCCAGGTTGCGGGTTTCGTCCCCACTGATTGGCCTTCCGGTATGCCTCCTTGGCCTTCCCGAACTCACCGCGCAGGCGGTGGAGCTCGGCCAATCGGAAGAAGGCCATGCCGACAGCGGGCTGACCCGGCGGCTGGGATAGCCGTTCGCGCGCCCGCTGGGCTTCCTCCAGGGCGTCCGACCACTGGCCGTGGAACTGCATGAGCTCGGCGCGATACACGAGACATTGACCGCGGTAGGGGACGAGGTCCGGTTGCGTCGCGCACCAGTCGTTCAGGGCCGCCGTCCACTCCTGCGCCCGGCGGAGGTCGAACATCTCCTGGCACGTCTCGATCACGCCGCAGTAGATGGTCCCGGCCAGGATCGGCGACACCTCGCCTGCCGTGACGGCAACCATGACCTCGTCGAGCACCGCCATGCCATCCGCAACCTCGCCAAGCATGATCAGAGCCTGCCCGCGGCCATGTTGGGCGAACGCGGCCAGGTCCGGGTCGCCGAAACGGCCGCCAATCTCAGCGGCCTGGCTGAAGGTTGCATAGGCAGCCGCGCCGTCTCCCTCGACAAGGAGGTTCTGCATCCCGATCGGCACGAGAAGGTAACCGCGCTCCACGCAGTCGTGCTGGCCGTCGTCGAGCAGCCGGCCGGCCCGGGCGACCCAGCCGCCGCCGCGGACCATCTCGCCCCTGCTCAACAGCACGAACGCGAGCCAGAGCGCGCATCGAGCGGCTCGCCGCGTATCTCCCCGGCTCAGGAACTCGTGGTGAGCGCGCGCCCAGACATGCTCGCTGTCCGCGTCCCTGCCGACCAGATACGCGGCCGTCGCGAGTAGCTCGAGATCCCCGGGCTCGAGCGACGCCTCGTGATCCGCGGCCGATAGCTGGGCATACGCATCCCCCCACGCGTGCCTTCCGAAGGACTCCCGCCCCCGATCGGGCGTGTCGGCCGTGGCCATAGACTCTCCTGCTCGGGAGACTGTCGCCGCAGGGACCTGCATTCAGGCGGCGCCTAGTGTGTACCCGGGACCTTACAGGTCGCCGGCCCCCGTCGTTCTCGTAAACCCAACGGCCGGGCTGACGGCCAGCCCTCTGAGCCTCACGATTGCGATCAGGGCCATTCTCACTGAAATGACAACGCGACGGGCAGTGTTGTCCCCGTCTCATCCCCGTGATGGAGCGGGAAACGTCGGGAAGCGATGGGATGCATAGCGACGGAAACGGGCAGCTCAGAGGCTATACAGCGTTGTGACCTGCATCTTTCGACCAGACTCTTAATCCGCAGGTTCCGGGTTCGAGTCCCGGGGGGCCCACCGGAAAATGTGTTTGGTTCCGCCTGACGCGTGACAGATCGGCTCCGGCTGATGGGTTACGCGGCTCCGGCTGAAGGGTGACGCTGGCTCCGCCTGATCCGCGACACACTCCCGACATGTTGGTGGAGCTGTGCGTCGTGGAGCAGAGGTACCAGGCAGTACTCGCGGTGATCCGCGATGGTGTCCCGATCGTGCAGGTGGCGCACCGTTTCGACGTGTCGCGCCAGGCGGTCCATCGGTGGCTTCGCTGGTACGAGGAGCAGGGTCTGGCGGGGCTCGTCGATCGTTCCCACCGTCCCCCCAGGTGCTCGCACCAGATGGACCCTGCCGTCGAGGTCTGGGTGCTCGAGGCCCGCCGGCGCAACCCGGACTGGGGACCCCCGGAGGCTCGTGCATGAGGCCTCCAGGGCCGGCGTGACCCCAGCGCCCTCGCGCTCGGGGATCTACCGGGCGCTCAAGCGCGCCCGGCTGATCGACCCGCAGGCCCGTCGCCGCCGTGACCGCCGCTTCAAGCGCTGGGAGCGCGACGGTGCGATGGAGCTGTGGCAGATGGACGTCGTCGGCGGGGTGTTGCTGGCCGACGGATCCGAGTGCAAGGTCCTCACCGGCATCGACGACCACTCCCGGTTCGTGGTCTGCGCGGGGGTGATGGTCCGAGCGACCAGCCGGGCGGTCTGCCGGCACTTCGCCGAGGCGATGCGGCGCCACGGGGTCCCCCAGGAGATCCTGACCGACAACGGCAAGGTGTTCACCGACCGGTTCGGGGCCACCGACACCGAGGTGCTGTTCGACCGGATCTGCCGCGAGAACGGCATCGACGACCTGCTCACGGCGCCGCGCCGCCCCACGACCACCGGCAAGATCGAGCGCTTCCACCGGACGCTGCGCACCGAGTTCCTCACCGGACGGGTCTTCGAGGACCTGACCACTGCGCAGGCAGAGCTCGACCGGTGGGTCCGAAGTTTCAACACCGAACGGCCGCACTCCGCGCTCGGCATGGCCACCCCCGCGAGCCGGTTCACCGCCGCCGAGACCGGCCGGCCCGCCGATGCTTCGGCCCTGCTCGGGGAGCGCACCGGTGAGGACTGGATCTCACGCCTGATCGCCCCGAACGGGGTGATCTCGGTGGCCTGGCAAGAGATCAGCTGCGGCAAGCACCGCGGCGGCCGCCGGGTCGACATCCACCTGCAGGGGCGGGTGATGCAGATCTGGGACGGCGACGAGCTGATCAAGACGGTCCTGCGCACGAACCAAAAGGAGGTCAGGAAGAAGCGCGCCGCCAGGGCGAGCTGAACGTGGCACGATGACCGATGGTGTAACGGATCAGGCGGAGCCATTCCGTCACGCATCAGCCGGACCCTCACAGGGCCCACCGGAAAACCGCAGGTAGGCGGGCTGTCAAGCGAGCTCTAGGCGCCATTCGTCGTCCCTCAGACCCTTTACAGACCTTCTCGGACACGACCTCGTCACGAGAACGACCGCCGCTTCCGCATCAGAAATGGCAAGAGTGACGCCCACGAAGTGGCAAGGACCGCTGCTCGGTCCCCCGAACATTCGCGACCACACCGTCAGTCGCCGGAACAGACGCGTCGGCCATCCGCGAACGATCGCCTCAAGCGTGGCCGGAATCGCCGCCAAGTGCTCGAACATCACGCTCCGATCCGTCCGCCTGAGCAGCTGGCGGAGCACCGATGCTTGCCACGATCGCATCCTCCAGCGGCCCGGGCGCCCGGACCGAGGTGACCGATGCCGTACTCACCTGCGCCAACGCGAATCTCTGGTCTAACGGTGCGGATGACGCCGAACGCTTATGGTGTCCGCGATGAAGCAACCCCCACCCAACAAGCACGGAACGCAGAGAAACAAGGGGCCCCGAGCCGGAGCACAGTTTCTACCAGCTGAACACCGATGGCGGAATCGTCGCGGATCAAGGTCAAGCCGCAGGGGAAGCCGCGATCGGTGCGGTGCTGAAGGACCGTGATGGTTCTCTTGTGCATGAGATATCGGTGCGGATCGGATGGGCCATCGACCATCACATTGCAGAATATCGAGCTCTCATCGCAGGACTCAGGCTCGCCCACGGTCGGGATCGATCAGATCCGGGTGTTCCTCGACTCGGCACTCGTGGTCAACCAGGTCAACGGCAACTGGAAAATCGAGGCCGAGCACCTCAAGCCCCTGTGGATGGAGGCACACGCTCTAGTCCGAGAGTTCGCTGACATAGAGATCTCTTGGGTGGCCCGAAAGGAGAACGCTGAGGCGGGCGCACCTGCGGGCAGGGCGCTCAAGGCAGAGAGAGGACGATGAGACTCAAGGCAATCGTATGGAACATGCAGCCCAAGCCCGCCAACTGGAACCTTCTCAAGGAATGGCAGGAACTCGGAGGTACAGATATCGCCATTCTGTGCGAGGCACCTCCGGCCCCGACCGGCGTCGAAGCCGTCGGCCGTGGGAGCACCGAAGGTCTGGAGGTTGCGCTTGCCTCAGATCAGACGGTGAAACGACCCTGGTCCACGGCGATCGCCTCCTCGCGCCCGATGGCTCCGATCACGGACGCACGAGTGGATCGCTATTACGGCAAGCCGCTCCCATTCGAGCCTTCGCGCCCGGGCACATGGACGGCGGCCTCGATCAATGTCGACGGTATGAAGGTGACCGCCATCTCTCTGTACCGGCTGATGGACGAGAGGTCTGACGCGTCCGTTCATCGCTCTCTGTCGGAGCTTTCCCCGATCTTCGACCACGAGGAATACGGGAAGCGTCTGCTCCTTGGCGGGGACCTGAACATCCTGGCCGGCCGTCCAGCCGGCGCTCACCTCGACCGCCATCAGGTCGTCCTGGCGCGGATCAAGGCCTACGGCCTCACCGACTGTCTCGAACGGGAGAGACCGCATGGGCCTCTTGAGAACTGTCCGTGCGGCCTAGACGAAGACTGCATCCACACGTGGACTAAGCTGGACTCCGAGCGACCGACGATCCCGTACCAGGACGACTATCTATTCGCCTCGCATGCGGTGGACGACCTGGAGAGCTGTAAGGCGCTCCCCTTCACCGAACACTCGCCCAGCGACCACACTCCCATCGTCGCGACGTTCGAGGTTTGAGGTGTGCGCCGCAGTCCCGGCTCAATCCTTTCGGTTGCGGGAGTGGTGGCGTCTCCAGTGGACTCCGTTGGATGATCGAGGCTCGAGCGGTATCAGAAAGAGGGTGACGTGATGAATCAGACGACCGCCGGTCATCAGCAAGATCGGACGAAGAACGGGTCCGTATATGTCGTGGTCGGCGCAGGACCCCTCGGGCTCGCCGTCGCCAGGGAGCTTCGTCGGAGGGAGGCGCCGTCGCGGATCGTCACTCGAGGCGGCCGCACCGACGCCCCGGCGGACGCCGAGGTCGTCTCAGTCGACGTCAGCGACCCGGATCAGGCCCGTCGGGCCTTCGATGGGGCTAGCGCCGTCTACCAGTGCGCCGCGGGGCGCTACTCCAAGTGGCCCGAACTGCTTCCGCCGCTAATGGATGGGGTTATCGAGGGTGCCTCGGCTGTGGGCGCACGCGTCATCTACGGCGACAACCTCTATGCCTACGGCCGCGTCCAGGGGCCGCTCGTCGAAGACCTCCCCTACCGCCCCGTCGGGGCGAACGGGCGGACCCGGGCACGGGTGGCCGAAGCGTTGATGGAGGCACACCGGGACGGGAAGGTACGCGCCGCGATCGGTCGAGGGTCCGACTTCTTCGGGCCTCACGCTTTCAACTCGACGGTCGGGGAACGGGTCTTCGCCAGGATGCTCGCCGCCAAGCCGGCGCAGGTGCTCGGCAACCCCGACGTGCCCCACACCGTGACCTACATCGACGACTTCGCCCGAGCGCTCGTGACCCTGGGGTCGCGGGACGAGGCGCTGGGCGAGGTCTGGCATGTGCCGAGCGCCGAGACCGTGTCGATCCGCCGGTTCGTCGGGATGATCGCGGAACAGACGGGACGACCGGCGAGGCTGAACGTCACCCCGTCGTGGCTGCTGGCCATCGGTGGGGTGTTCAACCCCGACGTGCGGGCCCTGCGGGAAGTCGTCTACCAGAGCCAGGACCCCTGGGTCGTGGACCACTCGAAGTTCGAGCGGGCGTTCGGACCGGGCGCCACTCCCCACCTGGAGGCGATCCGAACGACCCTCGAATGGTTCTCGCACGCCGACGGATCGAAGGCCTGAAAGGAACCGATGAGGCGAGCCGCCGGAGACCCTCGAGAGACCTCGCGGGCGTCTCTGAAAGTGGCAGCGGGATGAGCGCTCGCCTCGCAGCGGCCCGCGAGCTGAAGATCCGCCTCGCCTACCAGCCCGGGCCGGGCTCGTTCGCCGACGCCGAGCTCGAGGGGCTGCCCGACCCGGTGCGCCGCTACCTGGGGGCATCGATCGCGTCCGGCACGCCGCTGGCCGCCGCGGCGCGCTTCCGGATGAGTGGCTCGATCAGGCTCGGGCGGAGATGGGTGCGGTTTCGTGCCCGGCAGATCGAGGCTCCCCACCACGGCTTCGTGTGGGCCGCCCGCGCCGGCGTCATCGTCGGCTCCGATCGATACGCGGAGGGACAGGGGGCGATGAACTGGAAGGTCCTCGGCCTGGTCCGCGTCATGCACGCGGACGGGCCCGACGTGTCCCGCAGCGCGGCCGGCCGCGTCGGCGCCGAAGCCGTCTGGGTGCCGACGGCGTTGCTCCCGCGCTTCGGCGTCACGTGGACCGCCACCGATCCACTCCACATCACGGCGAACTACCGCCTGGACGACGCCGAGGTCGAGCTCCTCTATACCCTCAGCGACGACGCCCGCGTGAGGTCCGTGGTCTTCGACCGATGGGGCGACCCGGACAACACCGGCACCTGGGGGCACCACCCGTTCGGGTTCGAGGTGGCGGGCTACTCGACCTTCGACGGCGTCACGATCCCGAGCGCCGGCCGCGCCGGCTGGTTCTACGGGACCGACCGATGGAACGAGGGCGAGTTCTTCCGATCCGAAATCACCGACTTCCATCTCGTCACGGAGGCGAGCCGATGACTCCTAGCGAAGCGGCTCGCCTCCTCCCCTTCGGGCATCCCAAACCGCTGGCGTCACGCGACCGACGCGCCGGCCTTCCTCGAACGATCGCCTCGAGGGTTGCCGGGTCGCCCCCGCCGGTGCTCGAACCACGCTTTTGAGAAGTCCGCTTGAGCAGATGGCGGAGCACGAGCGCCGCCACGATCGCATCGTCCAAAGGTCCTGCGACCGGATGAACTCCGGGATCAGGTCGATTGGCGACGCGATCCAGACAACCGCGAGCCCCACCCAGAGCTTGGCGCTCCGAGGCACCTCTGAGCGCGCAGCAGATCGCGGAAGAGCACGACCAGGTTGGGAATCACCGTCGCGAGTTCACGCGCCTGCGATCGCCGCTCGAGGCCCGCCGCCGGCTTGCTCTCCTCGTTCGGCGAAGGCCTTCGTCAAATCTCGCGTCGTGCGACGACGATACCGGCGTCCCAACCGGGGGCTCGACCACCCGATGGCGGCTGGATCTGCTCCGTAGCCACGCCAGCACGTACAAGCAGCCACAAGACAAGTGAGTTGGAGTTCCACATGTCCCGAGTGTCCAGCTCGTCTCGGCCCCACACAGGGGTTGGGACAGACGGTACCAGATCAAGAACCCGCTGGGCGCGAACGAGGTCGTTTGCGACGCGGACCGGGCCCCCGACAGCCTCGTTCGCATCGGGGATTGAACCTCCGCGCCATCGGCGGATCTCGTAGCGGAACAGCCGAGACCGTCCGGCCCATCTCGTCCCGACGGGCCTTCCGCGACGACGCCACGCTCTCGTCCCCGCTGGTCCCGGATCGGCGCGCTCTCGATGACGAACCGGCCGTCGGGGACGCTTACCTCCAGGGCGGTGTGGTACAGAACGAAGGCCCGCACGAGGGGATGATGACTGTCGCCTACAAGGCATCGACCGGGGCCGAGCTATGGGAGTCGAACATAGAGGTCGGCCAATCGTACTTCGGCGGCCTCGCCGTGAGCGCCAACAGCGATGAGCTGTACGTGACGGGCACCCATTACCACGGGCGTGGGATTGACATCCTCACGGTCGCCTATGAAACCAGAAGCGGTGCCAAGCTATGGACGGCGCACTTCGAACAGTCAACCCATCTCATGAGCGGGGCCGGGGCGCTTGTCGACATCGGTAATACGGTGGTAGTCACAGGATCGGCTGGGCGCTCACTCGCGATCGTCGCGTACGATGCGAGCACGGGCACGCAACTCTGGACAACCCGCTACGGGCCGGATGGCTCGCCGGAGCCGACGGGCGCCATCGCGTCGCCGGATGGACGAATGCTCTACGTCCTGGCAACAAGGTACGCGAACACCGTAGTGATTGCCTTCCGCACAGGTGATGGCAACCGTCTGTGGGTGGCACGCCAGCGACGAGTAAGCCCCGCTGGGATGGCGTTCAGCGCCCGGAATCGGAGGCTGTACGTGACGGGGGAAGATTCCTCACGGTGGCCTTCGCGGCCAGCTCGGGCAAGGAGGTATGGACCGCCAGCTACGTCGGGCCGGCGGGTGGTCCAGATGAGAGCGCCGGAATCGTCTCCCACCCCAGCGGAGAACTCGTGTACGTGACGGGGACGAGTGAGGGGACAGACGGTGACTCGGACTATGCAACAGTGGCGTACCGGACGTGGTGACCCCCCGTCGGCGACTACTTCGGGCTCGCGATCTCGCGGGGGAACGTTTACACCCTCGCGGTGTCGACCCACTATCCCTCCGACGTGATCGCCGACAGCGGCGGCCCCGTCTACTACCAGCAGCAGGTGCTGGAGACCGTCTCGCGCCCTGCCCTCGGCATCTAGCAAACGAGCTGGCCGCGCCGATCCACCCCTGCGCGCCCGCCGCTTGGCTGAGATGAATCTTCCCTGTTGCCTTCGGCGGCGCCCGACTCTCGTTCGATTCGGTGGCAGGCCTCGTCCTGTCAACGCCAGCCCCCCCGTGCCCGAGCAGCACTGCACACACGGAAGAAGGAAGTCCTTGATCGATGTCGCTTTCACGCGGTAAGCGACTGTGTGGTCTCGATGTTGCCGTTCACGTCTACCGCTCGGAAGCGGATGTTGCTGCCTGTGGTTAGAACGAACGGGCCTACATAGCGCTGAAAGGCCCCGAGGTTGAGCCGGTACTCGATGCCGGCCACGCCGACGTCATCGGTAGCCTCCAGCGAGACCAAGATGCCGCCCTCGACCACCGCCGTGCTCGCCGTGGTCAAAGGAGGTATCTGGTCCGAAAAGTCGAAGGTCGCGCTCCACGCCACCTGGGCCAGGCGCTGTTGGCCCTGGAGCGAGGGATGGAAGTAGTCGCGCCTCGAGATGTCCTCGGGCTGGAATGGGTCGGAGAAGATGGCGTTCTGATCGAGGCGGAAGTGAATGTACATCGCGCACACCTCCGCCAGCTGGACGTTGAACTCGATATTGCGCTGCCGCACGGTCAGTCGCCGCATCACGTCGGAGGCATCGGTGGAGCGCGGGTGCTGCAGCAGCGACTGGCATATGTCCAAGGTCCGCCAGGCCAAACGAGCCAGGAGATTGTCCTTCAAGATGACCCACAGCTGGAAGACGTCTGGGATGCTCACGACATAGATGCGAGCTCGGGGGGAGCCGGCGGAGAGCGTAGCCATGGCACGTTCGAACTGGGAACGGAAGTCGGCCACCGACGTCATCTCAGCGACCCCTCGTGTGCATAGGTCGTTCGCGCCCATCAGGATCGTCACGTACGCCACGGCCTGGTCGTTGACCTGTTGCATCTGCGACTCAAGTCCGGCCATCTTCGCCCCCGTCACCGCATGGTTGTAGTTCCGGCCGAGGATGGCGGGTTGGGCAACAAGGATCCGGGTGTAGTGGCTCTCCACGGAGGCCCGCGTGCCGGTCGACCAGGAGTTACCCGGGGCGTCCGAGAACGGCAACGTGCCCGTGTTGTAGGCGCGGGTGATGGAATCGCCGGTCGCGGCCATCGAATTCGGGCACCCGGTGAGATTCGGCGTAGCCTGGACCGTGGTGATGGCATGCAGAGTCAGGATCGTGACCAGCGCGACGGTCTTGATTCCGAATCTCATGTCCCCCTGCTCCTTCCCTGCGTCTGCTCGTCCGAGGAGGTCCGTGACCTCTTCGAAGAACTCTAGAACCGCGAACGGAGACTGGTACAACACAGGGACCTCCTGGGCTGACGGCCTGACGTCGCGGCGGGCGTGCAAACGGTGGCGAATAGGACACCGAAATGCGGACTTTTGGCCGATGTCGAGATTCGCCCGATATCCCTACAGTGAAGGCAGGAACCCGGTTTCGAGGGCGAGGCATGAGATTTCCGGCCGATGCGGATTCGATCTTCCGGCACGCCGTTGATCCGCGTCGCGTCTTCTGCGCCGGCTGCGCGCACTCCGAATTCATTCACAGCGACGACGGCTTCCGTCGTTGCCTCTACAGCGAGTGCAACTGCGGCGCATGGAGAGGGCCGGGCGAACGCGCCGAGCCGACGACCTCCCAACGCTGAGTTGTGGTCCTGGAAGGCCAGGCGAGGCTTCGCTCGCGGGATTGAGCGGCCCCGCTCCTAGACGCGCTCGCTCCTCCGGCCCCAGTCTCGCGTGCCCCGACCCTCGAATCTCCCCGTCCTGGGCTCGAAGTGTTCGAGCAGAAGGCACCGCCTCATGCGTGCTCCTTCGGCGCGGAGGCAACAGTCTCCGACGGGAGACAGCACGTGCACCCGGAGACGCAGGCCCGTCAATGCTCAAGCATTATCGCAAGCTATCGAGGGTCGGAACCGGCCCCTCAGAGACTGGGCAAACTATTGGGATCATGCCCTCGCGACCTGAGAATGTCTCGCCCGCGTCGGCGGGTGAGTCCCGCGCAGCGGATTTGCCCGGCTTTCGCCGGTGGGCTAGGAATCAGAGGTGAGCCGAAATCGCAGGCTTCTGGCGTCCGGCTACTCGCTCCTCAATCGCCTCAACCTCCGGCGGGTCGAGGAATGCGCGACCCTCATCCGGTGGCTGGAGGCCGCGCCTGGGGAGCGGATCCTCGACGTGGGCTGCGGCGATGGGTCCAATGCCGCCGCGATCGCCAGGGTCGGCGCGAGCGTCGTGGGAATTGATGTGAACTCCGAACGCCTGGCACTCGCGACCGCAAGGAAGGGGTCATCGCTCGTGGTGTTCCACCGCATGGACGCGGCGGATCTCGAGTTCGAGGACGAGTCCTTCGACAAGGTGGTGTCGTTCTGCGCGATCGAGCACTTCCCAAGCGATGAACGGGTCCTCTCCGAGCTGCACCGCGTGCTGCGCCCGGGAGGAGTCCTCGCGCTCTCCGCGGACAGCCTCTCGAACCCGGAGATAACCAATTCCGAGCGGGCCGCCCACCGAACCCGGTACGCGGCCTATACGCTATACACGCCCGAGGTGGTCCGAGACAAGCTCGGCCGCGCCGGCTTCGAGCTGGAGCGCACCCGGTACATCCTCACGACCCCGCTCGCGCTCCGGCTCGTGCGCCTCTCCTGGCGCCTCGACGATCTGCCCCCGCTGCTACTGCCGGCGAAGATCCTCGGCTACGTCCTGCTGAGGGTGCTGGGAAAGCCGATCTCGGATCTGGCGGAGCGCGTGGCGCGGCGGCCGGATACCGGATTGACGCTGCTGGTACGAGCACACAAGCGACCGGGCGTGCTGAAAGGTCGCGGTCCCGGAGGGAGGGAGGCGTGACCGCCGACAAACCCACCGGCGACACCGTCCACTGAGATCGCGCGAAGGGTCGAGCGCTCACGCGACCCCCCCACGGCCCCTGAAAGCACCTAGCCGGTAGGGAGCCATGCACCGACCGCAGCTCGGTACGGCTGTACCTCGACCTCCTGCCAGACGCCGTCGGTGACGTAGGGGTTCCCCGGTGAGCCAGGCGTCGAGCTCCTCTCGCGTCGGGAAGTCCGCCATCAACACCGAGCCGACCATGTTGCCGAGCTCGTCCAGGATCGCGCCTCCAACCAGGAGGTTTCCCCGTCCGACGAACGGTCGGATGCCCTCGAGGTGCGCCGGTCGTACGGCCTGCCGACGAGCCTGAGCCTCGGGATCGGTTCCGTCCCGGGCGATGATCACGAATTGCAGGCCCAATCCTCCCCTGTCCG
>Ga0184612_10000208_pt1 | contig 26077 bp, 16 predicted proteins | sample PLM3_60_coex_FD_133163 | JGI IMG/M metagenome (GOLD analysis project Ga0184612, IMG submission 133163) | Groundwater sediment microbial communities from an aquifer in East River, Colorado, USA - PLM3_60_coex | ecosystem: Environmental > Terrestrial > Soil > Riparian zone | place: USA: East... | reverse complement strand
TCCTATTGTTACGACGATGCGGAACCGAACTGCCGTCGATATGGCCGTTTGTATACGTGGGAATCGGCGCAGCGAGGATGTCAGTCGCTAGGAGATGGATGGCGGTTGCCGACCGACGACGAATGGCGTCAGCTGGCGAAGCACTATGGTGGACTTGGGAACGATTCGCCTGACAAGGGTAGAGCGGCGTACACGGCACTCCTGAGCGGAGGGACGTCAGGCTTCAATGCCGTGCTGGGTGGCAATCGCTCCATTGATGGGCAGTACGACCGGCTGGAGGCACACGGAATCTACTGGACGGTATCCGAAAACGATCCGATCACCGCACCGCTCTATAACTTCGGCAAAGGCAGTCAAGCGCTCTATCGTGGGCCCCAGGGCCAGAAGCAGATGGCAGTTTCCGTGCGTTGCGTCAGGGAGTGACCGCTCAAAACTCGGGCCCGCGAGATCCAATCGCAGGGGAACGCATTCGAGCGTCAGCACGCAGGCGTCCTGGGCCTCATTAAGCCCAACCCGGAGCCGGGCATGGCCTCCGACGTCCTCTCTGGCGAAGAGGTTGCCGTACTCGAACGTCTGAGGGATCTCTCCGACCATAGCGTCAATCTTGACCGTCATTAATTGCTCCAGACCATGGGCCTGTCCGAGGTCTGTATTGGCCAATCTCAAGGCCCGACTTAGACCTGAACGAGGCGGCTGCCCGCTGGGGAAACCTCCTCTCCTTCCCCTGGTCGGCGACTCGCGGATCTGCGAACGGTTGACGCCGCGAGGGGGGCCGCGACGATCCGCGGTGGTTGGCACGGTTCGAGAACGCTAAGCTGTCAGGCGAAAACGATCGTCGATGAAGCGGTGTCCGCGAAGTCTTCTCTCGCAAGTCTCTCCACGCCGACGACTTGCAAGCTGAGAGCTCCAACAGTAAGCGCGGCGTTCTGTGCCGCGCACCGGACGCACTTAGACCGTGTCGCTGATTGAGCGGGGGCGTGAGCAACCCCCCGGGGTTTGTCGCGACCGCCGCCCCGAGGCCGTCCCGGAGGGTTGCTCACGCCCCGGTGTCGGTGTCGCGATCACTTGCTGAATGTTCGAGCGATCTGCGCGCCGTTTGCACGTGCGTTGTCACGTGCGTACACGCTGCAGATCACACGGGGATCGCACTGCACTTTCAACACACATCTGCGAAAGTACTCGCGCTCCTTCGGCCATCACATCGTCAGCGTCGAGCTGTGCTCGGTCTCGTCAAGGCTCGTCGCTACGCTCCGACCCGCTGTGCGGGCCTGCGGGCCTTGACGACACCTGCGCGCAGCTCGAAGGTAGCACTTATGTGATGGCCGACGAAGCTCGTCGCATTTTTCCGTATTGACCAGAGCTGCCGGCAGACGTATGGTGAAGATCTCGTCGGTGCCATCACGCACCCTCTCCGCAGTCGCATCCGACGCGGAGCGCTGCAACCATCGCTCTCAGAGCTACGCTGCAGCCCCTTCAACAAGTAACTGATCGATCGCCCGTCGCGAGCTCGTGCGACCACCGCGCCTGACCTCACGTCATGCGTATTGTTGTCGGCGTCACGCCTGCATCCGCGCTCCACGGACATCAACGCGCCGACTTCAAGTCGGCGCGCTGGAGCGCGCAATCCAGCACGCCACGAATCGTGATGAATCGCCCTTCTGGGGGAGTTTCATGGACTTCGTTGATCGTGAGGATGACGGTCCGGAACCGATCTCGATCGCGCGGTGCCGCGAGCTGCTCGCGATGAGGCCGACACACTGACTGATGAGGACATCGAACTGATTCGTCGGCACGCCGAGACGGTGGCGCAGGTCGTGGTCGAGATGTTCGTGGAGAGCCGTCAGATTCCTGGGTAATCACCGTGCCTCCTCGACACACCTTGCCCGCGCCCACGATTGGGTCTAATCTGCCGCCGATGGTCGGCGCGGTGATCTACGTTCGCGTCAGCACGAAGGAGCAGACCGAGAACCTAAGCCTGCCCACTCAGCTCCGTGCCTGCGAGGAGTACTGCCGCAGGCAGGGCTACGAGATCCTTGAACGCTTCCACGAAGAAGGCGAGAGCGCCAAGACCACGGACCGCAGTCAACTCCAGGCACTGCTGAAGTACTGCCGCACACACAAGGGCAAGGTTCACTTCGTCGTCGTGTACAACCTCACGCGCTTCGCGCGGGAGAAGTACGACCATTTCGCGCTCCGCGCACACCTGAAATCGCTCGGCATCTCGCTGCGGTCAGCCACCGAGCCGATCGATGACACGTCTACCGGCAAGCTGATGGAAGGCGTGCTGGCCGCATTCGCGCAGTTCGACAACGATGTGCGCTCGGACCGCACGCGCGCGGGCATGCGCGCGGCGCTGGAACTCGGGCGCTGGACGTTCCCGGCGCCGCTTGGCTACCTCAATGCGCCGAAGTGGTCGAGCGCGAGTCTCGTGCACGACCCGGAACGCGGGCCGCTCGTGAGGCGCGCGTTCGAGGATTTGGCGACGGGCCACTACACGAAGCAGGAAGTGATCGCACGCGCAACGGAAGCCGGACTACGCAGCCGGAAGGGCCTGCGGCTATCGCCACAGAGCTTCGGACAGATGATGCGGAATCCGATCTACGTCGGACGAGTCGAGAGCCGGGACTACGGCGTCTCGACCAAGGGCGACTTCGAGCCGCTTGTCGAGGAGGCCACGTTCTATCGCGCGCAGGCCGTGCTCGACGGTCGTATCGTGGTGACGGGTCCACGTCAGCGAAACCATCCAGACTTTCCCCTGCGCGCTTTCGTGCGCTGTGACACCTGCGGTAAGCCGCTCACCGGCAGCTGGTCGAAAGGGCGCAACGGACACTACGCGTACTACCACTGCCAGCGCCAATGTCGCGCGGTGAATGTCAGCAAGGCCGAGCTCGAAGGCGCGTTCGCCGACGAACTCGCGCTCCTGCAGCCGACGGCCGGCTACATGCGGCTGGTGAAGGATCGGATTCTCCACGTCTGGGAACAGCGCCGGGCGGAAGCGAGAGACCGGACGACCGACCAGGAGCGGGGGGTCAAGACGATTCAACAGAAGCTGGACCGGCTGGACGAAGCGTTCCTCTTCGCGCAAACGATCGACGGCAAGAGCTACGAGCGGCAGCGCGACCGGCTACGCGAGGAGCTGACGCTGGCACAGATCGACCACCACACCGAAGCAGTTGACGAACTCGACGTACAGGGCATCCTGGCGTTCGCAGAACGCATTCTGCCGCGAGCGTCAGACCTGTGGGTCCAGGCGTCGCTCGACTACAAGCAGCGGCTGCAGCAGCTGTTCTTCCCGGAGGGAATCGCGTACGACGGAATTCGGTTCAATCGAACCGTCGTAACGGCGCCACTTTTCAACTACTTGGCGCCGGATCAGAGTGCTGAGGAAATTTTGGTGAGCCGGACTGGAATCGAACCGAGAACCCGCAGATCAAGAGACGGCGCCGTCACGGCGCTCAGGTCGCGCCGATCCGCCTGCGTAACTCCGGCGGTGCCTGATCATGCCCACGCCAGACCCCCAATCTGCACTTCGATGTCGCGACGAGGCTGGCTGGCCAGGGCCTTGGAGCGAGCCGACCTGCTGCGCACCGCAGCGTGGCGCGCAGAGACTCTCGCCGAAGTGAAGCAGTCGGATCGGCGCGACTTGAGCGCCGTGACAGCAGCGACGCTAAAACGGCCCCGCAGCGGTTCCAATCGGCGGCGGCACTGTTTCGTCTCCAGGGGTCACTCAGCTCGGTTGCCCAACCGATGCTTTACCGGCGTCCGGCGTCACCCCAGCCGCCGCCGGTACCGTCAGGCCAGCCGCGGAGGGGCGGTTTGTCCACGGCGCGAAGCGGAGCGCCGAGGCGACTGCTTCACTTCGGCGTGCACTGTCGTGCGCCAGTACAGACGGCATCCTCGACACCAGCGTTAGGTCTACTTCGCCGGCCAGACGGTGCCCTGGTCCATCTTCGTCACCGGTCCGAGACCTTTGTAGACGAACTTCTGCAGGCGCCGTCCTTCGTAGGTCTCAGTTGTGAACAGGTTCCCTTTCGAATCGGTGGCGATGCTGTGCACGGCAAAGAACTGTCCGGGCTGGCGCCCGCCGTCGCCAAAGCTCGTCAGGATCTGCATCGTATCGCGCTCGATGATGTAGACCTTCTCGTTCTTGCCGTCGGCCAGATACAGATACTTCTGCTGCGGATCCTTCGAGAAAGCAACGTCCCAGGTCGAGCCGTCGCCGAGCGTGCTTCGCGCCACGAACGTCTCTTTGACGAACGTTCCGTCCGCCTTGAATACCTGAAGTCTATCGTTGGGCCGGTCGCACACATACAGGAGCCCGTCGTTCGACAGGTCGGCGCAGTGCACCGGCGTCCTGAACTGCTGCGCGGGCGGCGCCTTCGGATCGTATCGACCGATGTCGGTGTCGTCCGGCTTGTTCCCGTAGGCGCCCCAGTACCGCTTGAGCTTGCCGCTGTCGGCGTCGATCACGGCGACGCGCCTGTTCTGGTAGCCGTCGGCGATGTACGCCTCGTTCGTCTTCGCGTCGACGAAGATCTTCGCCACCCTGCCGAAGTTCTCGAGGTCGTTGCTGCCGACTCGCTTGCCCTGCCGCCCGATCTGCATGAGGAGCTTGCCGTTCCTCGTGAACTTCAGCACGTGCGCGTCTTGGTCGCCGTTGCCGCCGATCCACACGTTGTTCTTGTGGTCGATGAAGATGCCGTGGTTCGACGTGGGCCACTCGTAGCCCTCAGCGGGACCGCCCCAGTGTCCAACGAGGTTGCCCGCGGGATCGAATTCGAGCACCGGAGGTGCTTTCGAGCAGCACGACCCGGTCGGCGGGGTCTGGTCGGCAGCGGCTTCAGTCGCCCCGAGCGAGTCCACGCGATGGACGATCCACACGTGATCCTGTGCATCGATCCCCAGGCCGATCACCTGACCGAGCACCCAGTTGTTCGGCAGGGGCTTGGGCCAGAGCGGATCGACCTCGAACCGCGGTGCCTGAATCGCGCCGCGACTCTGGGCGGCCGCCGCCTTCTCGAGCAGACGCCCGGCCACCCCAAGCGTCAGGATGGACGCGAGGAACACCGAGCCGATCAGCAGATCGCGTCTCTTGATCATTTATTGATGAACTTCTGCAGGCGTTTGCCTTCAAAGTTCTCTCCTGTGTAGACGTTGCCCTTCGAGTCTACGGCCACGCTGCTGACGCCGTAGAACCCGCCGGGCCAGCGGCCGCCGCCGCCAAAGCTCGACACAACCTCGAGCGTGTCGCGGTCGAGCACGAACACTCTTTGATCCTGACCGTCGGCCACGAACAGGTAGCGCTGCTTCGGATCCCTCGAGAACGCGAGATCCCACACCGAGCCCTCGCCGGTCGTCGTCTTCGACACGAACCCTTCCTTCACGAACGTGCCGTTCTTGCGGAACACCTGGATCCGGTCGTTGTGCCGATCGCACACGTAGACGAGTCCGTCGCTGGCGACCTTCACGCAGCTCACGGTCCGAAACTGTTTCGAAGGCGGCCCGCTCGGATTGTACGGACCCGTGTCGGCTTCGCCTGGCGCCTCACCGTAGGCGCCCCAGTGCCGCTTGTACGCGCCGGTGCTGGCGTCGAAGACAACGACGCGCCGGTTGCCGAAGCCGTCGGCGACGTAGACTTCATTGGCTGTGACGTCGACGTCGATCGCGGCCGGGCGGCTCAGTCCGGTGCGGCTGTCGTTCCCTCCCGGCTTCCCTGCCTGCCCGATCTGGAGCAGGAAATTCCCCGCGCGCGAGAACTTCAGGATGTGTGCGTCCTCGGGGCGAGGCGGTGCGGGCGCGGCGCCCCGGCCGCGCGCGCCCGCGGTTTCGGTCACGCCGGCTGCCGCGATCCACACGTTGCCCTGTGCATCAACCGCGATCCCGCCGGGCGATCCCGGCCACTCGTATCCGTTGCCAGGCCCGCCCCAGTGGCTGACGAGCGCGCCAGTCTGATCGAACTCGAGCACCGCCGGCGCCGGATGACAGCACTCGGCGGCCGTCGGCGGGCTGGTGGCAGCGCTCATCTCCGTCCGCGCGTTGAGCGAATCGGCTCCACGATGGACGACCCAGATGTGATCCTGCGAGTCGACCGTAACTCCCGTGATCGACCCAAACAGCCAGTGGTTCGGCAGGGGTTTCGGCCAGAGCGGATCGACCTGAGGGCGGAGAGGTCCGGGCGCCGAGGGCTTCGCGGTCTGCGCGATCGCGGTCACCCCGATCGCCGTCAGGCCGGCGCCGCCGGCAAGGGCGAGGGCCGAGGCCACTGCGAGAACGTTCCGAATCATACGGGTCACCCTGCTGGCGATTGAATGCGAACGGCCGAGATTCCCCCCGATGGGGCGCCAGTATACACTGCGCGCCATGGCGAATGACCGCCGGACGAGCGCTTGCGGCCTCGTACGGATCATCATCCTTGTTGTGGTTGCCCTGGCGGCGCTCTTCCTTGCGCTGCCGGCCGGGCCGGAAGCGCACGAGATCCCGAATGACGTGACCGTTCACGCCTTCCTGCGGCCCGAAGGGAACCGGCTGCGCCTGCTGGTGCGCGCGCCGATCGCCGCGATGCGCGACGTGCTGTTCCCGACACGAGATCAGAACAACCTCGACCTGACGCGCGCGGACCCGGCCGTCCGCCATGCGGCGACGCTGTGGATCTCGGACAGCATCGCGATATACGAGGGTGGCACCAGGCTCGGGGCGCCGCGGATCGTCGCCACGCAGATTTCTCTGCCGTCCGATCGGTCGTTTGCGTCGTACGACACGGCGATCGCGCACGTCACCGGCCCGCCGCTCGCGTCCGACACCGAGCTCGTCTGGAACCAGGGCATGATGGACGTCCTGTTCGAATACACCATCGCGTCGGATCGATCCGACTTCTCGATCGACCCCGCCCTCGGCCGGCTCGGCCTTCGCGTGGTGACGACGCTTCGCTTCCGCTCGCCCGACGGCGTCGAACGGGCGTTCGAACTGACGGGGGATCCGGGCCTGGTCAGGCTCGATCCACGCTGGCATCAGGCGGCGCTGCGATTTGTCGAGCTGGGTTTTTTTCACATTCTGGACGGCACCGATCATCTTCTCTTTCTGCTCTGCCTGGTACTCCCGTTCCGGCGCCTCGGACCGCTCGTGCTCGTCGTCACGGCCTTCACAGTCGCGCACTCGCTGACGCTCATCGCGTCGGCATTCAATTTCGCGCCGGACGCGCTCTGGTTCCCGCCACTCATCGAAACTGCGATCGCCGCGTCGATCGTCTACATGGCGCTCGAGAACATCGTGGGATCGGCATACCTCCGACAGAGCCGCTGGATGATCGCGCTGGCGTTCGGCCTGGTGCACGGATTCGGGTTCTCGTTTGCGCTCAGGAACACGCTTCAATTCGCCGGCTCGCACGTGCTGACGTCCCTCCTCGCTTTCAACGTCGGGGTCGAGCTCGGGCAGATCCTCGTGCTGATCGTCCTCGTGCCGGCGCTGCAGCTGATGTTCCGCTACGTCGTGGCTGAACGCATCGGCACGATCATCCTGTCGGCGATCGTCGCGCACACGGCGTGGCACTGGATGATCGAGCGAGGGAGCGACCTCTCGCGGTTCGAGTGGCCGGCGGTCACCGCCGGCGGGCTGGCAGGCGTGCTCAGGTGGCTGATGGGACTGGTGATCGTCGCGGGGCTCGTCTGGCTGGTGTCGCTGATGCGGCGGCGCGCTACTTCACGAGCTTGAGCGCGGCGTTCTCACAGAGGCCAAAATCGGCTACAGTTACGGCGCAGACGTCGCCCGATTGGCCCACTTCAAGGAGCGCGCCATGGCTGTTCGTCGCTTTCTTTGTGCCGCCGCCCTCTTCTCGGGCCTGATGTCATCGAGCGCGCTCGCCCAGGAAGCGCGCGGCGCGATCCAGGGACGCGTCGTCGACGCGAGCGGCGGCGCGGTTCCCGGCGCTACCGTCGAAGTTCTCAATATCGCCACCGGCGTCGTCACCCCCACCACCACGAACGAGGCCGGCAGCTATCGCGTGGCGTTTCTCATCCCGGGTAACTACCGCGTCACGGTCTTCCTGGACGGGTTCAGCAAGTTCATCAGCGACAACATCGAGGTCCACGTCGCGGACCTGCTCACCGTTGACGCGAGCTTGAAGGTCGGCGCGATCACCGATGAGGTCACAGTCACAGCTACCGCGGCGACCGTCGATCGAACGACCGCTGAGCTCGGCCAGGTGGTGGATGCGCGCCGGATTGCCGAGCTGCCTATTCGCGAAGGCAGCCCTGTGGAGCTGGTGATCCTGGCACCGGGCGTCACGGTCACGACCGACCTGCGATCGCGCAAAGCCGCCTTTAACAACGGCCTGTCACAGTTCTCCACCGACGGCGTCGGCGAGAAGAAGAACGATTTCACGATCGACGGCGTCTCGAACGTCGCCAACGACCGAGTCGCGTACAGCCCGCCGTCGGCGTCGGTCGAGGAGTTCAAGATCCATACGACATCCTACGACGCGGCGATCGGCAACACGATGGGCGCCGTGGTCAACCTCGTGACCAAGAGCGGCACCAACACCCTCCGGGGGCAGGCGTACGAGTGGTTTCGTGGCGCCGCGCTCGACGCGAAGAACTTCTTCGACAAGCGCGCCGACCGGCCGAAGCGCGACTACGAGGACAACCGGTTCGGCGGCGCCGTGGGAGGCCCCATCAAGTCGAATCGGACCTTCTACTTCGCGAATGTCGAGGCGAACCCCTTCAAGGTCCCCTCGCCGAATATCGTGACGGTGCCGACGGCGAAGATGCGTACCGGGGACTTCTCGGAGCTTCTCGCGCTCGGATCGCAGTATCAGATCTACAACCCGCTCACGATCCGGCCGCACCCGACTCAGGCGGGGCGGTTCACCCGTGATCCCTTCGCCGGGAACATCATCCCGGCCGGACTGATAGACCCTGTCGCGAAGAGAATCCTCGAGTACTTTCCGCTGCCAAACCAGGCGGCGACGGCCGATGGCCAGCAGAACTTCCAGAACCCGACGGCGGTGGCGTTCGAGACCTACTACACCGCCACTGGACGGGTCGATCACAACATCTCGGCCAACCATCGGATTTACGGCCGCTTTAGTTGGGACTTCTGGGAGGAAGAAAAAGACGATCGCTTCGACAACATCGCCACGGGAATCTTCCTGAACCGGAAGAACCGTATTCTCGGCGTGGATGACGCCTACACGTTCCGCAACAACCTGATGATGAACATTCGAGGCGGGTTCACGCGGCAGTTGTTCCCTGAGCGCCGGCGGAGCCAGGGGTTCGACCTCTCGACGCTCGGTTTCTCGCCGCAGCTCGTATCGCTTGCGCCCAGCGATATCGCCACGTTCCCGTTCATCAACTACGACGGCTTTCAGGACTTCAGTGTGTCGGAGTCGGGCGATGGTTACTTCACCACCGACGTGTATTCGATCACCGGCAGCCTCATGTGGCTCCTCAGGTCGCACAACATGAAGTTTGGTTCCGAGTACCGCTACTACGTCGAGGATGGCAGCCGCTTTTCAACGGCCGCGGCGCCGCAGATCAATTTCAGCAACGGCTGGACGCGTGGACCGCTCGACAACTCCCCGGCGGCGCCGTTCGGGCAGGACTTCGCCTCGTTCCTCGTCGGTCTGCCCACTGGTGGAACGATGAGCCGCGCGGCGGCGTACACCGAAAAGAGCAGCGTGCTGTCGTTCTACGCGCACGACGATTGGCGTGTGAGCGGCAATCTGACGTTGAACCTCGGGCTCCGCTGGGAGATCGAACAGCCACTCACGGAAGCGGACGGGCGGTTCGTCAGCGGATTCGACTTCGAGACCGCGCTGCCCATCGCCGCAACCGCTCAGGCGAACTACGCGCGCAACCCGATCGCGGAAGTGCCGGTCGGGCAGTTCGCGGTGCGCGGTGGCCTGCTCTATCCTGATACGGGTGGCCCGAGGAACGCCTGGGAACGGAACCTCGGGAACGTCATGCCGCGCGCGGGATTCGCGTGGTTGGTGTCCCCCAAGACGTCGGTGCGCGGCGGCTACGGGGTGTTCTACGACGTGCTCGGCACGAACCGCATTACGGTGAATCAAGTGGGCTATTCCCGCGACACGAGCCTGACGCCGTCGCTCGACAACGGGCAGACCTTTGTCGCCACCTTGGCCAATCCGTTCCCGAACGGCTTGCTCGAACCGGTCGGCTCCGGCCTCGGCCTGATGACCAACGTGGGCCTGGGCGTCAGCTTCCCCTACGTCGGCAATGTGAAGAACCCGAGCAACCAACGCTGGTCCCTCGGGCTGCAGCAGGAGTTGCCGTGGCAGTTCCTGATCGAGGCTTCCTACGTGGGCGCGCACGGTCACAATCTGCCGGTGGTGACTCAACTGAATGGCGTGCCCAACCAATACCTCTCGACGTCGCCGGTGCGCGACGATGCGACGAACAACCGGCTGACGCAGCAGGTGCCGAATCCCTTCGCTGGACTGCTCCCGGGCACGGGCCTGAACGGTGCGAACGTCGCGCGCAGTCAGCTGTTGCGGCCGTACCCGCAGTTCACGTCGGTTCAGGCGACCGACACGATCGGCGAGTCCCAGTACCACGCGTTGCAGGGGCGCGTCGAGCGCCGGATGGCGAACGGATTCACCATACAGGTCGCCTACAGCTGGTCACGCACGATGATCGAGACCGGTTACCTCAACGATGCGGACACCGAGCTCGAGCGCGTGATCAGCAACTTCGATCGCGCGCACACGTTCGTGTCGAGCGGTCTGGTAGAGCTGCCGTTCGGCCGCAACCGGCGATTCGGCAGCAACTGGTCCGGCGTGACGAACACGCTGCTCGGCGGCTGGCAGATCGGCTACATCTTCAAGGCGCAGAGCGGCGCGCCGCTCGGGTTCGGCAACTTCCTGTTCGCCGACGGGATGGGCGTCGGCGACATTCTGGCGGACAACCCCACCGTGGATCAGTGGTTCAACGTCAACGCCTTCAACCGCATCACCGCCCAGCAGCTCGTCTCGAACGTACGCACGCAACCAAGCCGGTTCGCGGAAGTGCGTGGACCCGGGTACGCCGTGGTGGATCTCTCCGTGCTCAAGAACGTCAGGCTCGGCGGTTCCAACCAGCTGCAGTTCAGGCTCGAGTCGTACAACACCTTGAACCGGGCGAATCTGCAAAACCCGAGCACCGCCGTGACCAGCACCGCGCTAGGGACGATCACGGCGCAAAACGGTCTGCCGCGCCAGTTGCAGATCGCCGTTCGGTTCAGCTTCTGATTGACCAGCCCAGGCAACGGACACCGCGAGCCGACGCGAGCGGCCGAGATGTCACATTCGGGAACGGACGCCCCGCGCGGAACTAAGGACTGTCCGGCGCATGACGCCGGACAGTCAGGCTCAAAGCCCTGCTACTTCACGACGATCTTGAGCTCGTCCCTCACGGACTTCACGCCGTTGGTCTCGCGGGCAATCTCGAGTGCCCGGCGCTTCTCAGCCGCCGACGCGACGTTGCCGATCAGTATGACGACGCCATCCTTGGTGTCGACATCGATCTTGAGCCCGCTGACGGTCGTATCTGCGAGCATCTTCGTCTTCACAGCGGTGGTAATGCCTGCGTCACCGACCATGTTGCCGGCGTCACGCGCGGCGTCTTTTGCCTGTTCTGTGATGCCACTGGTCGGCGCCGGCGGCGGGGCGAGCGTCAGTACATCGACGACGTCGCGAACGCCGTTGGTGGCGCGGGCAAGCTCGACGGCTCGGGCCCTGGCGGCCGGCGTATCCACATCACCCCTTAGCGTCACCACTTTGTCTTTGGTGTCGACATCGATGCGGTAAGCCTTGACCGTATCGTCGGCCGCCAGCTTCGACTTGACGGCTGTGGTGATGCCGGCATCAGACTGCGCGCACGCGGTCGTCATCATCGTCGCCACGGCAATCACGCCCAAAAATCCGAATAACTTCTGTCGGTTCATTCAGACACCCTCCTAGGTGATCCATTACGCACCGGTCTAAGGAGTGCATCGACCGTACCAGGCGTGGATGACAGAAGGGCTTGGAAGCAGAGCCGTGGATCAGCCGCCGGCGAGCGCGCGCATGGGCTCGATGCGCGACGCGCGGAAGGCCGGGAGATACGCGGCGACCAGACCGACGCTCAGCAGCAGCGCAGCGCCGGTGCCGTACGCGAGAGGATCGACCGGACCAATCCCATACAGTACCGTGCCCAGGCTGCGGGCGGCCAGGTATGCGAGCGAGAACCCGACGGCGCTCCCGATCGCGACGAGCACGAGCGCTTCCCGCATGATCAGCCAGAGCACCTGACGCCGAACCGCTCCGAGAGCAATGCGCAGCCCGAGCTCGGCGACGCGTTGCGTGACCCCGTAAGAGATCGTTCCGTAGAGACCGAGGCATGCCAGCAGGAGCGAGATCCCGCTGAACACCGACGTCAGCTGCGCGATGAGCGCATCCTGCGAGAGCGCCCGCGCCACGCGCTGCTCGATCGGCAGGATGTCGTAGACCGGCAGCCCCGGCTCGGCTTCCGCGAGCACCTGTCGCAGCGTCGACACGAGTGCCTCCGGCGCACCCGCCGTGCGCACCTCGAGATCGCTCAACACGGCGTCCTCAGACGGCCCGGACAGGTGATAGGTCATCGTCGGGATCGCCGACCTGAGGTCCCGATACTTCGCGTCCTCGACAACGCCGATGATGACGAATGCCTCGGGCGTGCTGACGGCGTTGGGGTCGTAGGCCCAGCGCTTGCCGATCGGATCCTGACCCGAGAAGAACCGACGCGCCATCGTCTCGTTGATCAAGGTGGAGCGCGATCCGGCGCCGCGATCGCCGGGGCCGAACGGCCGGCCGCGCATGATGCGCAGTCCAACCGTCGAGAAGTAATCCTCCGTCACGATCTCTTCGTTTGTCGACATCCGCTCGCCCGATTGCGGTGTGTAGCCTTCGATGCTGAAGCCGCTGATCTGCGAGGACGTCACGACGGGGCCGTTCTGGGACAGGCTGGCGGATTGCACGCCAGGCAGGGCCTGCACGCGATCGAGGAGGCGCCGATAGAGCACCTGCCGCGCGTCCGCCGAATAGCCCAGGCTCCGCACGTCAATCCGCGCGCCCAACAGGTGGGCGCGATCGAACCCGATCTCCGAGGTCGCCAGCACGCGCAGGCTCCGGACGAACAATCCGGCGACGATGAGGAGGAGCAGGCAGAAGGCCATCTGTGCCGCAACGAGCGCGCGGCCGGCGACGAGCGTCCGGCGGCTGTGCAACCCCACCGCTCGCGACTGGAGCTTGAGCGACTCGGACACGGGAACGCGCGTGCCGCGGAGTGCCGGCAGCAGCCCGCAGGCCAGCCCTGTTGCGAGCGACATGGCGACGGCAAAGGCCATCACGCGCCAGTCGATCCCGGTATCGAGCGTGATGAGCGAGGTCTGCCCGCTGACAAACAGTCCGAGCAGCAGGTCCCGCCCCCACAGTGCAAGGCCAAGCCCGACCACTCCCCCGGCGAGGCCAAGGAGCAGACTCTCGACCAGGAGCTGCCGGATGAGCCGCAGGCGCCCGGCGCCGAGCGACAGGCGCACGGCAATCTCGCGCTCGCGGGAGGTGGCGCGCGCCACGAGCAGGCTCGCGACGTTGCCGCTCGCAATCATCAGCAGGACGATCATCATCGCCAGCAGCACGTACAGCGCCGTGGACGCCTGGTCGCGGAGCGAGGACAGGCCGCGGCCGGCCGGAGCGAGCACGATGCGCTCGGCGCGAAGGCGCTCGGCGTTGTCGGTGTCGCTGCCGCTGCGCGACGTCACATCGGCATGGTGGCGGACGGTCAGCGCCGCGGCGATCGACGTAGGTTCACCGCCTCGCGGTACGCGCGCGAACACGTTGAGCCACTCGACGTTTTCCTGCGGCGGCCAGGGTTTCCGCGTGTCCCCGTCGGCGTGCGAGCTCGCGTTCCCGCCGTATCGAATCGCCGACTGCATCATCAGCGGCACCCACGCGTCGACGCCCCGCATCGACACGGTCGTGCCGAAGAACTCCGGCGCGGTGATACCGATAATCGTGAACGCTGTGCCGTTGATGGCGAGCGTCTGCCCGATCGCGTCGGACGCGCCAGCGAGGCTGCGCCGCCAGTAGCCGTGGCTGACCACGACGACGGGGTGCCCGTCGAGCGCCTGGTTGTCTTCGCGCATCAGGAGACGTCCCGCTTGAGGCCGCTGGCCGAGAACGTCGAAGTACTCGCCCGACACGAGCTGGACCGAGCCGCGTTCGGCCGCAGCGGTCGCTGACGCGCGGGCGGGACGAAGCTGCATGGTGGCCACCGAGCTTGCGGCGGCCAGCTCCGAGCGTCCCGCCAGCTCATCGCGAAGACGTCCAACCTCCGGCCAGGAGAACCGCGGGGACATCTCGTCGGGGCGGTGCCGTTCCGCGACGAAAAGCCGATCGGGCTCCGCAACGGGAAGGCTGCGCAACACGATCGCGTTCAGCAGCGAGAACACGGCCGCCGCGCCGCCGATCCCGAGCGCGAGCGACAAGACCGCGACGGCGGTGAAGACCGGACTTCGGCGCAGGAGCCGGAGGCCGAATCGAACATCCTGGAGAGCGTCGGAGAGCATGGGAAACATCGAGGCTACGGGGTGCAACCCGCGTACCTCGAAATCACGCGGAAATACGAATGAAAGCCCCGGACACGCAGCCACGGTGGGCGATTTCGGACACCCTGTGTCCGCCCCCGGCCGCCCGCAACGGCGGGGACACTCAACCTTGAGTGTCCCCGGGGAACTGTCCCGGTTGAGTGTCCCCGGGGACAATCAGGGCCGAACGGGGGCGTTCGACGAGCCGTCTAAGCTCCAGATGACTGCCACACCCCGGCGAATTGCCCGACGTCTGCTACGGGCGCCCATGTTCACGCTGATCGCTGTGTTCACGCTCGCGCTCGGCATCGGCGCGAACACGGCGATCTTCAGCGTGGTCCGCGGCGTCTTGCTCAAGCCACTGCCCTTCGACGATCCGGACACACTCGTCGGCGTGTGGCACACGGCCCCGGGGATCGGGATCACGGAGCTGAACATGTCCCCCGCCACGTATTTGATCTACCGCGAGGAAGGACGCGTCTTCCAGGACGTCGGGCTCTGGAACGGCGGCGCGGTGTCGGTCACCGGCAGCGGCGAGCCCGAGCGCGTCCAGGCCTTGTTCGTGACCGACGGAACCTTGAGCCTCCTGCGTGTCAACCCGGTTCTCGGACGGGGCTTCACCGCGGAAGACGACTCGCCAAAGACACCCGAACGCGCCCTTCTGAGTCATGCCTATTGGCAACGCAAATTCGGCAGCGATCAGAGCGTCATCGGCAAGTCGGTCGTCGTCGACGGCAAGCCCCGCGAGATCATCGGCGTCCTTCCCGCCGGCTTTCGCTTCCTCGATCGCAACCCGCAGCTGGTCCTGCCCTTCCGCTTCAATCGCCCCGAGCTCCACGCCGCCAACTTCAGCTATCGGGGTGTCGCGCGACTGAAGCCCGGCGTAACGCTCGAGCAGGCGAACGCGGACGTCGCACGGCTGATCCCCGTGATCCCGGATCGGTTTCCGATGCCGGCGGGCTTCACGCGAAAGATGTTCGAGGACGTGAAGATGGGACCCAACGTCAGGCCGCTCTCGGTCGACGTCATCGGCGACGTCGGGCGCGTGCTGTGGGTGCTGCTCGGGACCGTCGGCCTCGTTCTGCTCATCGCCTGCGCCAACGTCGCCAATCTGTTCCTGGTGCGGGCCGAGGCGCGGCAGCAGGAGCTGGCGATCCACGCCGCGCTCGGAGCCGGCTCGCGCCGAATTGCATGGGAGCTGCTATCTGAAAGCCTCGCCCTGGCGCTCGTCGGCGGCCTCGTCGGAGTCGGTCTGGCGTATGCCGGAATCCGGACGCTCGTCGCCAACGCGCCGGACGGGCTGCCCCGCACCAGCGAGATCGGCATCGATGCGCTCGTCCTGCTCTTCACGCTCGGGATTTCGCTCGTCGCCGGACTGCTCTTCGGCCTGATTCCGGTCCTGAAGTTTGCGACGCCGAACCTCGCGTCGGCGCTCAAAGAAGGAGGCCGCGCCTCGAGCGCCGGGCGCGAGCGTCACCGGGCGCGGAATGCGCTCGTCGTGGCCGAGATCGCCCTCGCCGTCGTGCTGCTCGTCGCGTCGGGGCTGATGATTCGCACCTTCCAGGCGATGCGTCAGGTCGCGCCCGGGTTCGTCCATCCGGAAGAGGTGCTGACCCTGCGGGTGTCGATCCCGGAATCACTCATCCCGAGTGACGAGCAGGCGATACGCACGCACGAGCAGATCGTCCGGAAGCTCGAGCAAATCCCCGGCGTCCGCTCGGTGGGCGTGTCGAACTCGATCACGATGGACGGCTTCGACAGCAACGATCCGATCTTCATCGAGGATTTCCCACCGCCTGCTGAAAAGCTGCCGCCGCTGCGCCGATTCAAATGGACCGCGCAGAACTACTTCCAGACGATGGGCAATCCCATCGTGGCGGGACGGGAGATGACGTGGGCCGACGTTTACCGCAAGGCGTCGGTCGTGCTGATCAGCGAGAACTTCGCGCGAGAATACTGGAAGGAGCCTGCGGCCGCCATCGGCAAGCGTATCCGCCAGACACCGAACAACCCGTGGCGGACGATCATCGGCGTCGTCGGCAACGAGCACGACAACGGCATCGTCCAGCCTGCGGCCTCGATCATCTACTGGCCTCTCTGGATCGACAACTACTACCGCGGCAAGCCCTTCGCGCAGCGCAATCTTGCGTACGCCGTGCGAACCGACCGCACCGGGTCGCCGACACTTCTGAAAGAGATCCAGGCGGCGGTCTGGGCGGTAAACGCGAACCTGCCGGTGGCGAACGTGCGCACGCTGGATCAGATTGTCTCGGCCTCGATGGCCCAGACCTCATTCGCGCTGGTCATGCTGGGAATCGCCTCCGCCGTCGCACTGCTGCTCGGCGTGGTCGGCATCTACGGCGTGATCGCCTACGTCGCGCAGCAACGCACGAAGGAGATCGGTATTCGCATGGCGCTTGGCGCCGCGAGTCACGACGTCAGCCGCCTCTTCGTGCGCCACGGGATCGTTCTCGCCAGTATCGGGATCGTCTGCGGCGTGGCCGCAGCGGCCCTGCTGACGCGTGCGATGTCGGCGCTCCTCTTCGGCGTCAGCGCGCACGATCCGCTGACGTACGCGGCCGTCGCGATCGCGCTCGGAGGAACCGCCGTGCTGGCGAGCTATCTGCCCGCCCGCCGCGCAGCACGGGTCGATCCGGCCGAAGCGCTACGTTGGGAAGCGTAGATTTCAGAGGCCGGAGGACAGAGGCCAGGGATCAGGATCGGGGTTCAGGTAAAATCTTGGAGTACTTACTCGAAGGGCTTGCCGGATCCCTGATCTCTGATCTCTGATCCCTGATCTCTGATCCCCGACCACAATGCTCCAAATCACCCCCTCCATCGTCATCGACGACTCCGAGATCGAGGAGCGATTCGTTCGCGCGTCGGGGCCGGGCGGCCAGAACGTGAACAAAGTGGCCACGGCGGTGCAGCTGCGGTTCGACGCCGGCCGATCCAACGCGATCGACGACGAGGTGCGTGAGCGCCTGCGGACGATCGCCGGCTCGCGGATGACGGCCGACGATGTGCTGGTGATCGACGCGCGGACGTTCAGGACCCAGGCCCGGAATCGGGAGGCCGCGCGGGAGAGGCTCGTGGAGCTGTTGCGTCAGGCCGCGGTCAGGCCCAAGCGCCGGCGCAAGACGCGGCCGTCGGGCGCGTCGAAACGACAGCGCCTCGACGCGAAACGGCGCCGCTCGGACACCAAGCAGCGCCGCCGCGACGTCGCCGGCGACGACTGACTGCGTCAGGAACTCGGGGCTTTCGCGGCGAGGTAGCTCTTGCGCGCACGCGCCTTCATGCCGCGCGGCTTCAGTTTGACCTCGAGATCGTGGGTCTTGCCGTCGAGCTTCGTCGGCTCGAAACCGAGTGCGTACTGCTGGTGCAGCTCGTCGGCCACGCGCGCAAACGTCGCCTTCAGATCGTCGGCTCGTGTCAGCTCGAAATAGCCGCCACCGGTCTCCGCGGCAATCTTCGGCAGCCCGGGATCCGGCCGCTGCGTCATGCCACCGCCGCCCTGGCCCCCGAACCCGCCACCAAAGCTCCCGCCGAGCGGCGCCTGCCGACGCCCGTACGGCATCCGGCTTTCGAGACCGATGGCGTAAAGCATCACGTCCTCTTTGGTCGCCCGCTCCATGACGTCCATCACGCTGAGGTTGTTCGTCTTGAAGTTCCCCGGGCTGTCCACGCCGTCGGTGAAGAGCAGAACGACCTTTCGCCCGTCCTGGCGCAGGAGCTCCCTGATGGCGACGTTCGCGGCGTTCCAGAGCGGCGTCGGCCCTTCGGGTTGCAGCTCGGTCCGCAGGATATCGATCAGCGTCTTGCGGTCGCTCGTGAACTCTTCGGGGTCGACCTGGATGCGGGTCGCAAAGCTGCCGATGCGGCCTTTGTCGGCCGGCAGCAGCCGCTTGACGAACTCTTCAGCGCCCACGGCGACCAGGTCGAAGCTCTCCTTCATGCTGCCGCTGCGATCGAGCATCACGATGACGCTGATGGGTTGCGTCTCAGTGGCGAAGAGCGTGATCGGCTGGAGCTTGCCGTTGTCGTAGATCTCGAAGTCATCTTTGGTCAGGTCCGGCACCAGGCGGCCGGTCGAATCGGTCACCGTTGTGTAGACCGCAACGGTGCTCGCGCCGCTCTTGAATGGCGTCTGCTGCTGCCCTGCGACGGACGCACAGAGGGCTGCGACGACACACGCGGTCGGCACGAGATATCGCGATCGGAAGGCGGCGCCTCGCAAGGGGCTCATCGGGGAACCTCAATATCAGAACGGGCCGTGGCGCTCTCGAGCGCCTGGCTCAGGTAGGGCAGGCACCCCCATTGTCGCATACCAGCTGGTCAAGTCGCGGTGCAGTGTGCGGGCACGCATTGTGAAAGGATCACCGGCGGGGGTTAGCAGATGACTAGTATCGGGACAGTTCTTCTGTTCAGCTGGGGAATCGCGTGCGCAACTATTGGCATGCAGGAACCCAAAGTCAACGCTGATGCCTTGGTGCTCCAGGACTTCAAGCAGCGCATCGACAAGTACATGGAGCTCCACAAGCGGCTCGAGAAGGACGCACCGCCGCTGAAGCGGACCGACGAGCCGGCGAAGATCAAAGCGTCGCAGGATGCGCTGGCGGCGGCAATTCGCAGCCAACGCGCGAGCGCCAAACAAGGGGACATCTTGACGCCGGAGATCGCGCAATTGCTGCGACGGCTGATGGCCCCCGAGGTCAAAGGCAAGGAAGGGGCCGAGACGAAGAAGGCCCTCAAAGAAGACGCACCGGCCGCGATCACCTTGAAGGTCAACGCCAGCTACCCGGAGCGGGCGGCGCTGCCGACCGTACCTGCGAACCTGCTCGCCAGCCTGCCGCAACTCCCCGAGGATCTCGAGTATCGGATCGTCGGGAATGACCTCATTCTTCGCGACGTTCACGCGAACGTGATCGTCGACTTCACTACAAGCGTCATTCGCTGAAGGGGGTGGTCATGCGCCGGCTCGGAACGTTCATCTCTGTCGTGTGCCTCGGTATCAGCGGCGTGCTGTCGATGCAGGCGGTCGCGCAGGAGGTCCTCCTTCCCAAGAAGGAAGGGTCGGTGCGCTTCGCGGTCATCGGGGACAGCGGCACGGGAGGAAGCAGCCAGCTTCGAGTGGCACAGCGCCTGACGGCATCGCGGGCGCTGTTCCCCTTCGAATTCATGCTGATGCTGGGCGACAACCTCTATGGCGGTGAGCGGCCAGAGGACTTCGCGGCCAAGTTCGAACAGCCCTACAAGCCGCTGCTCGACGCGGGCGTCAAGTTCTACGCCTCGCTCGGCAACCACGACGATCCCACGCAGCGTTTCTACAAACCGTTCAACATGAACGGCGAGCGCTACTACTCGTTCAAGCCGGCTCAGGGCAGCGTCCGGTTTTTTGCGATCGACAGCAACTACATGGACAAAGCCCAGCTCGCGTGGCTGGAGAAGGAGCTGGCGGCCAGCGACTCGGTGTGGAAGATCTGCTTCTTCCATCACCCCATCTACTCATCCGGAGACAAACATGGAGCCAACGTCACGCTGCGCGAACAGGTCGAACCGCTCTTCCTGAAGTATGGCGTCTCGCTGGTCCTGACCGGCCACGAGCACTTTTACGAGCGCATGAAGCCACAAAAGGGCATCAACTACATCATCGCCGGGAGTGCAGCCAAGCTGCGGCGAGGCGACATCGGCAGCTCGGCTCAGACCGCAAAGGGATTCGATGAGGGCTACGCATTCATCCTCATGGAGATCGCCGGCGATCAGCTGTATTTCCAGACGATCACTGATGCCGGCCGGACGGTGGACTCGGGCACCATTCAGCGAAAGGTCGACACGACCACTTCACTGAAGCGCGACTAAGGTACGCCGGCGACCGCCAGGATGATCGTCATCGCAACTTTGACGGCCTCGACGCTGCCCTTCCGCTCGACGTCGGTCCACTCGTCGGGCGCGTGCGCCCTGCCGCCTGGACCGCCGCGGCCGATGGTCACGGCGGGAATGCCCATGTTCATCGGCACGTTCGAATCGGTGCTGCTGATCGAGTAGTTCGGCGTCAGGCCGAAGGCCCTGACCGCCGCCGTCGTCGTCTGCACGATGGGTGACGAGGCAGGCGTTTCGCCGCACGGCCGATCGCCAATCAGCTTCGGATCGGCGTGGATCTTTCCCTCGCGGGTCGAGCGCGCACCGTTCTCCTCGTCGACGGCCTGCTTCACGACAGCCAGAAACGCCTCGTTCACCTTCTTGAGCTCGGCGCAGGATTCCGACCGCAGATCGACGTGCATGCTGACTTCGGAGGGAATCGAGTTGACGGATGTCCCGCCGCTGACGACGCCGATGTTGAAGGTGGTCTTGGGCTCGACCGGGACGTGGAGCCGCGAAAACCGCGCGATGGCGCTTCCCATCGCGAACGCGGGGTTGACCAGGCCGAACGCCCCGTAGCTGTGGCCGCCGGGACCCTTGAACACGACGCGGTAACGCAGACTCCCGACGCCGCCACGCGTGATGTTGCCCTGTTCGCCGCCGTCGATCGCGATGAACTGCTTGATCCGATCCTTGTATTTGCCCTCGCGGAGCAGGTACTTGACGCCCCGCAGATCGCCCTCGCCTTCCTCGCCGACGTTGCCGACGAACAACACGTCGCTCGTCGTCTGGAACTTGCCGGCCTGCATCGCGCGAACGACCGCCAGCATGAGCGCCAGCCCGCGCGTGTCGTCGCCGATCCCCGGCGCCGCGAGCCGCGTGCCCTGGCGCCTGACCTTCACGTCGGTGCCCTCGGGAAACACCGTGTCGAGGTGTGCGAGGATCGCCAGCATCGGCCCGGCGCCCGCCGTACCCTTGCGCACGCCCATTGCATTGCCCGCGGCGTCGAGCTCGACATCGGAGAGGCCCTGCTGCCGCAGCATCTCGAGGTAGGCTTTCGCGCGCGCCTCCTCTTTGAACGGCGGCGCGGGAATCTCGGTGAGAGTGATCAGTTCCTTGACGAACCGGTCGTAGTCGCCCTCGATGAACGCGGCTGCCTGCTTGAACTGCGGGCCATCGATGAGGCGGCGCACGTCCGCGTCTGGCGTCTGTGTCTGCGCGCGAGGTGATACGGCGGCGGCGGCCAGGCAACAGACGGCCAGCGCCACAACTCTCGAGCCCGAGGTCACGAGGCTCACTGTCTCGCACCCGTCTCGAGCGCCGCGATCTCGGGACGACGCGGGACATCGGCCTTCGACGTCAGCGTGCGGAGCGGAGCGAGGTACTTGCTCACCGCATCCCTGCTGCCGGTCAGACGTGCCGCCTCCAGGGCACCGGCGAGCGCGCGGTAGCGGTTCGGTTCCTTCGCCAGCGTGATGTCGAACGCCGCGAGGGCGTCCGCCGGACGCTTCGCCGCGATCAGCATGTACCCCAGAAGCTCGCGCGCGGGGGCGATCGGTCCGGGCGTCACCGCGTTCTTCTCGGTCCGGTCCTCGCGGTCCGCCGCGTCCCGCATCGTCGTCAGCGCCTCTTCGGTCCGGCCATCCTTGAATGCCGCCCAGGCGGTGACGCCGAGCCGCTGGATCGCGACCTGCTCGGCCCAGTAGCCCTCGCCCGCCTTCGTGAGCTGCGCTTCGAGCTGTTGCAGGGCATCGATCGCCGCGCGAGCGGTCTGCAGATCTCCGGTGTGCGCCGCGCCGAGTCCGCGCGTGAACCAGGTGATCGCGTCGGCGTGCGGGAAGCGGCTGGGCCGGAGCTCGAGTCGAACCGCTTCATCCCACGCCCGGCGTTCGAGCGCGTAGCGAGCGGGGATCGCCGCAAGCGCGAAGACCCCGGCGATCGGAGGGCTCGAGGAGACGGCGCCGGGATTGATGCGGGTGACGACCTCAGGAAGGGCATCGACCAGACGGCTGGCGGCCCGATCCTGCGCCATCTGCAGGTACGCATATGTCTGGTAGTCCATCGCATGGAGCTCTTCGCCGGTGGATTTCTCCCGCCGCGCGGCCGCCGCCGACGCGATGTTGGTGTCGACCGACTCCTGCCAGTAGCCCAGGCGGGTGAACGTGTGCGACGGCATGTGCAGGGCGTGTGGGGCCGACGGCGCGATCTTGGCGTAGCCGCGCGCGGCATTCACCGCCTTTGGCGCGAGCGGCGGCACATCGTACGCGTGGATGATGTAGTGCACGAAGCCCGGATGGTCGGGCTGCGCCGGTGCGAGCCGCTCGAGGATCGCGCCCGCTTTGATCAGGCTGGCGTAAGTCTGGTCCGTCGGATCGTTGCTGGCCGCCAGCGCAAGCGCGTAGAAGGCTGACGCCTCGGGGTCGTCGGTATATCGTGCCGCCAGATCCGACATCGCGTCACGGTAGGCCAGGAGCCGCGTGCGCTGGTCGATCTTCTCGAAGTCGGCAAAGAGCCGCTCCGCCGCGGCAATATAGTCGCGCTCGCGGTCTGTCTTGGCACCGATCGTCTTCGCCCTAGCGATCGCCGCGCGGCCCGCGTCGAGCTGGGCCGGCGACTTGATCCCCGCCGCGAATGGATTGCCCCAACGGCTCAGCGCGATGCCCCAGTAGGCAATCGCGCAGCCGGGATCAGTCGTACCGGCAGCCGTGAACCCCTCGATGGCGGGTGCAAACTCGAAGGAATGGAGAAGCGCCATCGCGCGGGCAAACGCCGGCTGCGCGGCGGTCGTGCACGACGTCGTAAACCGGACGGTCCCGAGCTTTTCGGCACCTCCGTGCTGATGAGCCTGCTGACCCTCGACAGGCGCGAGCAGAACGACGGCGGCGATGGCGAGCGGTGCTACGACGGACATGAGGCCTCCTGTGCGCTCTGGATTATACGGCCCCTCCCCGAATCGCGGGCCGCCGTGGTATGGTCGAAGAGCGCCTGAAGGTGACTCTATGACTCCGCTCGCCGCCATGCTCGTGGTGCTCGCGCTCGCTGCTCCCCAGGAGGCCCCGCAGGAGAAACCGAAAGTGCCGAAGGACTCGGTGGAGCTCACCGTGGTCGGCTGTCTGAAAGGCCGGGTCCTGAAGACGATCGACGAGCGGCGGGCCGACGTCGAGAGCGGCCCTTACGTCGGTGCGCGGTCGTTCCACCTGGCCAGCAAGAAGAAGGTGACCGACGAGATCAAGCGCCAGCAGGGTCACCTCGTCGAGGTCACCGGGCTCGTGAAGCGGTCCTCCCTCGACGAGAAGGGGATCACGGTCGGCCGCGTCGCCGTCGGCGGCGGATCGCCCGTCGCCGGCACGCGCTCCATGCCCAACCCCGCCGACAACGTGATCGTGATGGACGTCTCGTCCGTGCGATTGCGGTCGACGTCGTGCACGCCTCAATAGCCTAGAAAACGAACTTCACCGCCAACTGCACCTGGCGCGGATCGCCGACGCCGGTGCGCAGGAACCCGGCAAAGTCGAAGAGCGCAGGCGTGCTCAGCGGGTTGATGTTGTTCGCGTTGTTGAAGGTGTTGAACATCTCCAGGATCGGCGTGATCTCGTAGTGCAGGCCGAACCGGAAGGGCCGCGCGAGGCGCCAGTCGAATGAGAAGTACTCGTTGTCTTTCCGCTCCCCGTTCCGGCCGCGATCGGTCCCGTTGAGGCTGCGGGGGCTCGCGGTGATGGGCTGAGGACCACGATACTGCATGCGCGTGTTGGCCCAGAACCCGTGGGGGATGGTGAAGTACCCGAAGAAGTTCACCTTGTGGCGGATGTCGCGATTCGAGGGGCCCCAATCCTTCGCGAGGTCGAAGAAGTTGAAGCTGGTATCGGTGAACGGATCGCGTTCGTTGGAATCGTCGTCTTCATCCTTCGAGAGAACGTAGTTGCCCTCGAGTTGGAAGCCGCTCGACAGCCGTTTCCTCACCCCCAGCGTCAGCCCGCGATATCGCGACGATCCGAGGCTGTTCGTGACCATGACCTCGCCGAGCTGAAGTGCCCAGGGCGACCCCGTATAGACGTAGCTGTTCCCGGTGCCCGGACCGTCGGAGCAGCACACTGGTCCGCTTCGGTTGTAGTTGAGGAATCGCGTCAGGTCGTTTGCTTCGTTCCAGATGAAGTCGACGTAGCCTGCCCAGTCCGGCGCGAGCTGCTGCTCGAAGGCGACGTTGAACGCGAAGACGTGCGGGTTCTTGTAGTCGCGGTCGAACACGCGCACGCCGCTGAAGAGCGGGAACTGGCCCTCGGGCAGCGGCGCCGGGCTGACGACGCCTGGCCAGACAGGACCGGGAACACCGCTGCTGATGATGCTGGTGTTGAGGAAGATGGTCTGCTGCTGCAGTCCGTTGGTTGTGACCGATCCGACCTGGCTCAGCATGTTCTGCCGGGCGTAGTAGACACCCCAGCTCGAACGCACCAGCGATGTGCCGTCCCCCTTGACGTCCCACGCCACGCCCACGCGCGGTTGAAACATCGCCCACTGGCTCGGGATCGTGCCGTCGGAGGGGAACGTCGGGTCGTTGAGGAACGCCGCATATGCGGTCGTCCTCGGATCGACCGTCTCGGGCATCGTCTGCGCGTCCCATCGCAGACCGTAGTTCAGCGTGATATTCGGACGAATCTGCCAGGAATCCTGCGCGAAGAGCGAGAACTCGTTGTTGTTGATTGTCGATGCCCCCGCGGCGTCGGTCGCCGGCCCGGTGCGGCCCGCGCCCTGCAGATAGAGGAGCAGCGGCCCGCCGTCGGCGGAGAAGCCCGACGGGCACGCCGCCGGGGCGGTCACATATGTCGTCACGAAGGCCGGCGTCGAGCAGCTGACGGTATTCGGCCCGAACCCTCCAGCCGCAGCGGGCGACGCGTAGCGCAGAAAGCCCGCGACGCTGCTGAACAGGTACCGTCCCGTGAAGAACCCGCGAAAGACCTGATCGTTCAGCGTGTGCATCCACTCGCCGCCGACCTTGAACGTGTGTGCGCCGGTGACGAGCGAGATGTTGTCCTTCAACTGGGTGCGCCAGATGAGCTCGTCGACGTTCGGCTGGAGGAAGAAGGGATCCCCGAATCGAAACGACGGAACGAAGCCCATGCCGGTGTCGGCGGCGAGGCCTGACCCAACAGCCGTGCGAGGCCGGTTCTCGCGCGAGTACGTGAAGTGCGCCTCGTTCACCATCCGGGTCGACAGCGTCGTAAACCAATTGACGTTCATCACGTTGATCCGCGCGGGATCGCCTTCGATGCCGTTGGCCGACGGCCCGTAGGTCGCCACGTCGAACGTCTCGTTCGTCTTGCGGGAATGATTGAAGTTCCACGATCCCGAGACGTGGTTGTTCGTGTTGGCGGCGACGTCCACCTTGCCGAGGATAGCCGTCGTCCGCTGCGGATGGTCGATGGGGGTGCCTTCGTTCAGGTTCAACCGCGACTGGAAGAACCCGAGCAGCGCCGTCCGCTGGCAGTCGCTGTTCTGGTTGATCAGTGCCTCGTTCTGCGGCACCGTCGGGTTCTGCACCGGACAGGGCACGTCGCCGAGCTGACGGCTCAGATTCGGTCGTTCGAAGTTGCCGTTGATCCCTTCGGTCGCCAGAAAGAAGAACGCCTTG
>Ga0184612_10000207_pt1 | contig 26098 bp, 23 predicted proteins | sample PLM3_60_coex_FD_133163 | JGI IMG/M metagenome (GOLD analysis project Ga0184612, IMG submission 133163) | Groundwater sediment microbial communities from an aquifer in East River, Colorado, USA - PLM3_60_coex | ecosystem: Environmental > Terrestrial > Soil > Riparian zone | place: USA: East... | reverse complement strand
CATCGCTGTCGTGCATATATTGTGCGAGTTGATCGAGGCGTCGTTGTTTCCAGCCAACGGTCCACCAGTGGGTTCCCCGAGTGGCATTGTCGAGCTGGATGCCCTACTCGCGCTGCGTCAGCAATGGAGGCGCCAGGGCAGGGTTCTGGCGTGGACCAACGGATGCTTCGATGTCTTGCACGTCGGTCATATCCATTGTCTGGAGCAAGCCAAGCATCTTGGAGACATCCTGGTCGTCGGAGTGAATTCTGACGACTCGGTGCGTGCGCTCAAGGGTCCCGGTCGACCGATCTTTCCCTTGGCAGAGAGGATGCGGATGCTCGCGGCATTGAGGGCGCCCGACTACGTCGTCGCCTTCGCAGATCTGACACCAGAGGCCGCGCTCGCAGATCTGCAGCCGGATGTGGACGTCAAGGGTCGGGATTATGCTCCGCCGTCCGGCAAGCCGATGGCCGAGAGGAGCGTTATCGAGTCGTATGGCGGAAGGATCGAATTCGTGGACTTGCTTCCGAGCCATTCGACATCGAGTGTCATCGAAGCGATCAGCGGCTCCAACTGAGAGGATGACGCAGCTTCCGAAAGTCCTTGCCACCTCGGTGGTTCGATCCGCGCACGAAGGTGAGAGCCACGGAGGGATCTATCTGGTGGACCTCGGAAGCGGTGTCTGCGAGCAATCTGTGCGGTGGGACTACGGTGCGATCAATTGGGAAGGACGGGGTTCAGAGCGCGGCCTGCGTGGGATCGCATTCTCCGAAGATCTCGTGATCATCGCGGCGAGTGATGAGCTGCTCCTCTACGACAAGCACCTCAACATCGTTGACAGATTCGGAAATGCGTATCTCAAGCACTGTCATGAGATCTTCATTGAGGCCAATGTCGTGTGGCTGAGCTCGACAGCATTCGATTCCGTGATCGGATTCGATCTGGAGATGGGACGTTTCTCGAACGGCTATCATCTCGTGAGAGGCTATCCAAACCGGCTTGCGAGGAAGGCTCAAAGCTTCCCGACCTATTCGGTCCGCCAGTTTGATCCGGAAGGAGAGGACGGACCTCGAATGGAAGATCGGCTGCACGTTAACAATGTCTGGCGACATGACGAATGGCTGCTGATGTCGGGCACGGAACTACGACACATAGTGGCCGTCCGCGACGGGCGCAGTAGCGTCTTCGCGCGGGTTCCGATAGGAACGCACAATGCGCAGCCCTATCTGGGCGGCGTTATCGCGAACCACACGGCGGAGAACAGGATCGTGTACATGAACAAGAATGGCAGGCCGATGCGCTCCTTCCCAATCATGACGTACGACGAGGCCGACCTACTGAATTCGTCACTCCCTGCCGATCACGCACGACAGGCATTCGGGCGCGGTCTCTGCGTGTGGCAGCAACGGTTAGTGATCGGAGGTAGCTCTCCTGCAACGATATCCGTCTTTGACTTTGACACGGGAGAGCGGGTCGACAGTTTCAACATCACGATGGACATGCGGAACGCGATCCACGGATTGGAGATCTGGCCGTTCTGATGAGTTTCGTCGAAGGCTTAACCGGTGGGATGCGCGGTTCCCAGGGCGTTGCGTTAGTCAGAGTCCGAATGCCAGGCCACTGGGATCGGGACGAGGTGCGGAGTGACCGGCGGGCCAGTCGAGAGCACCGTAGATAGGATGATCCGTGGTGTCCATCGAATCAGGGTAGGCGCGTCGATGCATCGAGTGTTCTTACACTTCACGGTTGCCTGTACCGCACACGCTATCGAGTCTCGGATGCTGGAACCGGACGGATTTGGAGGGTGATGTGCATCGTATTCATCGACTCACTCCCACGCTGAAGAGGATGCTCAACGCGGCGATTAACAGAAGCCCAAGTGAGAACATGAAGTCGCTGCGGATAAGGATGAGGCACTGGCTCTCATCCGAATCCACACACGCGTCCACGAAGGAATTCAATGCGACCGTTCCTGACGTAAATGAGGAACCCGTCCTTGCCGACCTTGCCGTGTCAAGGCTGCCTCAGCCCCGCGAAGCACTTGGCCTCCTAGGGACCCCTTCAGACACGTTGCCCTTCGCGGTCTCCCTCACACGAGCGGGCGTCAGGCCCGTGAGCATGGAATGGGAGTGGGGCGATACGGTTGATCTTCGTGAACGGATTGATGCACTCTTGGTCTGCAAAGTGCCGACAAATGCGCAACATTGGCGGGCGTTGAAGAAGCTGAGAGAGGACGCAGCCGTAAGAGTCATCGGCATCCACGAACTTCTGCTGCCCTTTTCAACGCTCCAGCTAGCGCAGTCGGTGCTGCCCTACTACGCGGAGACTTCGACGCTCTCGTCGATTGCTCCTTACTACCTGGGTCGGGAGTACTTCCGCCCCATCGACCGGCTCGATGACGTCCTTCCCCTGTCGGGCAAGAGCGTGATCGAGTTTGGCCCGATGGACGGTTGCCTCACGGCCGGCTTGGTCGCCGCGGGCGTAGGCAGGCTCGTGTCGATCGAGGCGCGACCAGAGAACTACATCAAGACCCTCATCGCGCGCCACGCTTTCGGATGGGACAACGTTGAACTGATCATGGACGACTTTCACAATGTGGATGCGATCACATACGGTCGCTTCGATCTCGTCTTCGCCCACGGCGTGTACTACCACAGCATCGCACCATTTCACTTCTTCCAGAACATGCTGTCGTTGTCCGGCAACGTCTTCATCGGTGGATTCTGTGCGACTGACTCGCTACCAGCAGGCGCCTATGAAGTGATGACACTGGAGGGTCGTGAGTATCGTGTGAAACGGTATCGAGAATCGCGCGTAGATATGACGGCAGGGATCAACGCCACAGGGTACTACTTCCACAAGGACGACCTGATGATGTTCTTTCGCGATGAGGGATGCGAGGTAACCGTGCTTTCGGACGAGGAGAGCGACATAACCGCGGGACGCTACCTGCGGTTCCTCGCATGCCGGGAGCCGTCTTGAGAGTGTGGAGCTGCAATGACACCTCAGCGAGACAAGGGTCCCTCCCCAGCGCAAGGCCGTGATGCACGTCGGTCCTGCCTCAGAGATTCTGGATCGGGGTCCTATTGGTTAGGCTTGTGGCATGCGAACTGTCCGGATCGGCCAAATTACAACCGTCAGTGCGAACATCGCTGATGACTTCATACGGGACAGGATCGAGCAGCTTCTGAGGTATATCTGCCCAGGCATCGACCTACGCTTCCTGGCTATCAACAGACACAAGCCGCTCACCGTCTACCCCGGGTGGCATCCCTTGCGATGGCTAAAGGCACTCGACCATCTGCCGCGAGGCGAGAGGGCTGCAGCGATGGTAAGGGCCGATGCAAGTGAAGCTGTACATCGCTTCGGCGGGAGCCGATTCGAGAAGATGGATTTCGATCAGATCGAAGACGAGTTTGAGACACTCGTCACGCAGCGAACCGAGGAACGGGAGCGCCTGGTCTTGCTTCGCGACTCGACGTGGAACAAGGGCGTCGACGCGGTCATACGGGCGACGAGCTCGTGACATTGCGGCGCCGTGGGGCGGCTAGGCGACACATTGCCTCAGTCCTCGTAAGGATCGTGCGTTCCGCAACGTCCCCATCGATGACGATTGCGCTTGCCCGGTTGTTGGGAATCGAGAGCCTGCGCGGGCGAGATACTCTGTCCGTTGCCGAGAGGCGCAGCATCCTCGTTCTAAGATCCGATGGAATCGGTGACGTCATCATGACGGGACCGTTCTTGCGCGAGCTGCGGCGAACCGCCCCGGACGCTCGGATCACTCTTGTTGTAGCTCCGCGCTCCCTGAACTTTGTGGAGATGTGCCCTTATGTGGACCACGTTCTTTCGGTCGAAATTCCACCGCCCAAGACCTCGGTAGAGACGTGGTGGCGTCCACTATCCCGCCGAGCGGCAGCGATCTCAGTTGCTCGCCGCCATTTTCGTCGCAAGGGATACGACCTTGCGCTTGTGCCTCGTTGGGGAGTGGATCATCATGAGGCATCGGTCTTGGCTTACCTGAGCGGAGCGGCGGAACGCGTCGGATACTCGGAACACGTATCTTCACAACGAGAGAAGCGAAACCAAGGCTACGATCGGTTCTTCACGCTGTTGATCCATGACCGATCGGTCAAACATGAGGTTGAACGGAATCTCGGTCTTCTCTCGGCTCTTCAGGTGAAGCCTTCAGATGGAGCCTTAGAGTCTTGGCTCTCGAGCGGAGACACGGAGTTCGCCAACAGGGTCCTTGCATCCGGGGGTGCGGCCCCAATCGTGGCCATCGGACCGGGAGCGGGAAGCTCCACGAGGATGTGGCCCATCAACAGATTCGTTGAGGTTGGTCGTTGGGTGAAAGACCGAGGCGGTTCCCTCGTGGTTGTCGGAGGTGCCGGGGACGAACCCCTCGGAGAGGAGCTCGGGAGGAGCGTCGGCGGCCGCGTGCTTGACCTCACCAACAAGGCGACCCTAAGGGAGACGACCGCGGTCTTGAAGCGATGCTCGATGTTCTGCGGCAATGACACGGGACCGATGCACTTGGCGGCCGCAGCGGGAATCCCGGTGTTGGAAGTATCGTGTCATCCTCGCGGGGGGGATGATCTGCACCCCAATTCGCCGAGGCGTTTCGCTCCCTGGGGCGTTCCCCACAGGATCCTCCAACCCGAACAGCCTGCAGACGGATGCAACGCTGGGTGCCGAGCGTCGGCACCCCACTGCATCCTAAATGTCCCCGTTGCCGCGGTGATTCACGAGATGGGCTCGTTGTTGGAGGAAAGATACGTCGGAGGAACGAACGCTTCCTCCTCGTCCGAGGCGGGTAGCCCGGACTCGTGATGCGCCCGAGATTGCGTCGCGTGATCACATGAGTCTCGTACAGGGGTTTGCCACTGCATCCATCTTGGTGATTGGTGATGTGATGCTCGACCAGTACATCTGGGGTGATGTCCGGCGCATATCTCCAGAGGCCCCTGTTCCGATCGTCGAGTTCCGAACGAGCACGCACGTACTCGGTGGTGCCGCCAACGCGGCCGCGAACATAGCGTCCTTGAGCGCGAAGACCCTGCTCGGAGGTGTTGTCGGCCGCGACCGCGAAGCTGAATCGCTCCGCTCCGAGCTGGCCGAATGGGGTATCACGGCGAATCTCGTGGCAAGTAGCGACCGGCCAACAACGACCAAGACACGCGTGATTGGAGGTGCTCAACAGATCCTCCGGATCGACCGTGAGGAGCGCGAGGACATCTCGCGCGAGACTGAATCGTCTCTGCTCGAGTGGGCTACGCATCAGCTGCCATCGATAGACTGCCTGTTGGTCTCAGACTATGGAAAGGGCCTCGTCACTCCCGAACTCTGCCGTAGATTGGTGCAGATCGCTCGAGATTTAGACAAGCCCGTCGTCGTGGATCCAAAGGGAAGAGACTATTCGAAGTACTCAGGGGCGACCGTAGTCACGCCCAATGTCGCGGAGGTTCACATGGCCGTAGAACCCCTCAGTGTTTCTTCTGGTGGTCTTGAGGACGATGTTCAAACGCTGGAATCGGTCCTCGAGGGGGCAGCGTTGCTTCTGACTCGTGGATCAGAGGGAGTTAGTCTCTTCCGACCCGGAAGGGAGCCTTATCACATCCCGGCCCGGAAGAGGAACGTGTTCGACGTAACGGGCGCTGGTGACACCCTTGCGGCCACATTGGCGCTTGGGCTCGCTTCAGGAGCTAGCGTCGAGGAATCTGCTGGCTTCGCGAACGCCGCGGGTGGTGTCGTGGTTAGCAAGATCGGCACAAGTACGGTCAGCCTATCGGAGCTCGAGTCCGAGCTCGCGATTGGAGACACGCACGAAGCTCCTGACTCCTAAGGGCCCACGCGAGTGCTACAACTCCGTCTCCAAGTGCACAAGCGATCAGCAGCGCCTTGTGCGGGAACATTTGGCAGGCCACATCTTCCCATCGTCGAGGTCGGGCACGCGAGAGCTGACGTGGACAGCATCCGTAGCGTCGCTTAGGGGGCCCCCCACCACCGGGGGTCGAGGAGCGGGTGTTCGTCCGCGACGAAGACAACATCGACCTGGGCAAGGCCTCCCGACGGCCAGCGGAGTTCGTCGGCGACGTCGTAGAGCCGGAACCCGAGTTGGACCACTTGGGAGACGAGCTCGTGGATCAATGGCATCCGCTGTTGGAAGGGGTGCATAGAGGCCTCGGCCACGATGACTTCAACGCGTTCTATCAGGCGGGAAGCGCCTGCAAGCACTTCGAGTTCGTATCCCTGAACATCGAGCTTGAGTAGCGTTGGACCGAAGGGGATGTCCAGATCGTCGAGGGGCACGACGGGTACGTCTATCGATCCCTTGAAGTAGGGGTCACCCTCCCGATTGGATGGAAGGAACGAGGAGCCCTCGGGCAGATTGGGCAAGAGAAGTGGAAGCTCTGTTCGGGTTCGGCCGGCAGCGACTGCTATGTGTTCGACGCGGTGGCCGACGAGCCCGCGAAGATCATCGCGATACAAGGCGAGCGGCTCGATCATCACGTACCGAGCCGCAGGGAAGATTCGTCGACAAGAGACCGTCCAGTCTCCAGTGGCGGCGCCGACATCGACGACGACCTCGGGCGCGAACCCCTGCTGTCGCATCCGGCGGAGGTGAGCCATGGTCTTCGGAGCCTCGAGGTCGGAAGAGCGGTGTTTCAGCCGACGTAGGGTGTCCCACCAGCTCCGAGGCAGGAAACTCTTCGCCCGGCGTTTGAGGCTGACCTGCACTCAGGAGACGCTACACCTCCCTCACCCTGGGGTCGAACGAGGTCTTGGGTTCCTATACGGAGGTTAGAGTCGTACAACGTCGGCATTGGTCGTTGGTGGTGGTCGCCGTGGTCTCCTGGCTTCTACTGGCCGACCGATCAATCTGCGGCGTGGACATATCCGAAGCGACTCAAAAACTCAGACAGTTCACCGCTGGTGTAAGCGATCTGGTCTGCACTCAACTCGTGCCTCCAGTTGTCGGCCAACTTCGGATCGATCGTTCCAAGTGCAGCCCCCTTCCATTCCGGAAGGGCACCACGTCTCTTACTCGTGCCCTCAAAGAACTCGCTCTCCGATGACCTTCCCGCCTCAAGCATCTCAGGAGCGAACTCGATCCCGAGCTTTCTGCAAACCTGTTGCAGAGTGTTCAGCGGGTGGGTGACGAGGTCTTCGTAACGAATGAACTCCAAGTGCTCGGCAAAGTTGATCGCGGGACGGATGTAGCGCCGATAGCTCTCTACTGCTTCCTCGATGGTGTCGCAGATCCAGAAGTCGCTCTCGGTGCGCCGTGTGCTCGCCTTGTATCGGAGGAACGATGCGACAACGGCCCTTGGGTCCCGCAACATGAAGACGATCGTGCTTTCCGGGAAGAGATCCTTCAATTCTCTAGCGTAACGGGCATGGCCGGGGGTCTTGTCCCCCCAATACTGTTTCCCTCTCTGATGTGCATAGCTCTCGAAGAACCAGGCGACTTTGTCGCGGCGGCTGCGGGGTCGCTTCTGTCGTCTGAGGCCGTCGTACTCCGCGGCAAGGTTCATTCCGAAAGCTGTGGTGAGATTCCCTGCATCGGATGCTCGTGGTAGGAGAAGCCGCGGTTTGCCCGGCTTCTTGTAGAGCCAAGCCATGATATTCGTCTCATCGGGAATCGCAAGTTCAGGATGACTGTTCAGCAGCAGTCTAAGCAGGGTGGTCCCGGAGCGTGGTGTCCCTACGATAAAGATCGGGAGACGCAGGGAAGTTGAGGACGGAATCCGTGGTTGCGGCATCGCTCTATACCGTAACTAGATTGCATCCTAGCTTCACGAGCGGAGAGATGTGGTTCCGCGCACGTCTCGATGATCCGGACCTAAACCCGGCGAGGTTCAACGAGCGAGTGCCTCCCCGTAGGCGTGCTCCAGCCCCTGCAAACCCATCTCCGGGCTGTGAACTCGTGACCATGCCTCAATGGCGCCGTTGCCGAGCCGCTCGGCCGTTGACGCATCGGTCAGAGCCCCAACGGCCTCGATCCATACGTCTGCCCTCCCGGGCTCAACGAGCAGACCGGAAACGCCAGATTCGATCAGCTCCGGGAGTGCTCCGAGGGCCGTTCCGACCACCGGAACTCCCGCTGCGTAGGCCTCGATGACCGACCTCGGACCACCCTCGTTGCATCGGGTGGGGAAGAGAAGGGCGCGAGCCCCTTGGAGAAGGTCCGTCACCCCGTCGGCACTCACGGTGTCCCTGAACTCCACATTCCGAGGGGCCATCCGCTGCAAGGCCTCGCGCTGGGGTCCGTCTCCGACAACGATGAGGGGCTCTCGGATCGATCTCCACGCTTCCAACAGGGTCTCTACGTCCTTCTCCGGCGCCAGCCTCCCGGCATAGAGGAAGTACTCCCCGACACCCCTCCGGCGCGGTCTCGACCAGCAGAAGTTCGGTTTGACGATCATGCGCTCCACGCTCAGGCCGGCCTGGGCGTGCTTGTCTCGGACGAAGCGGCTCACGGGGAAGAAGAGCGCCACATGATCGAAGCTCCTCATCGCGCGGTGGATGCTGAGAGAGCCAGCCAGCGCAGCGCTTCCTGGCAAGGAATCCCGATAGCATCGATACAACACGCCCTTCCAGGGCAGGTGCCCAAGGCAGAGCTCGCAGATCTCTCCATCACGGGTGAACGTGGCCGGCAGGCAGGACATCCGGTAGTTGTGAAGCGTCACGACGACCTTGGTCCCTTTGTCACTCGCTGTCCTCAGCACGGCGGGGGAGAGCATCGGGAACAGGTTGTGACAGTGGATGACCTCTGGGCGGTGGTCGTCGATCAACCGGCGCACCTTCGAAACGGCGGAGCGGGACCAGATAGCTGACGAGGCGAGGCGGGCTCGCGATATCTCGGGGCCGGGCGCGGGTGTCCACGTGACGACATCGTGACCAGCTTCTGCCAGGAGGCGTCCCTCGTCGCGAACGACGTTGTTCTCGCCCGACGCCCAGCCCGACAGATAGCGGGAGTGCAGGATCAGGATCCTCACGGCCGAACGACCCTCATCTTCGACGGTGCACAGAAGCCACGGGCCTCACGGATCGTTCCTGTCCTTGAGACGGCTGAACCCCTCGCCATTCGAGACCGGGATCAATCCGAGTTCGGCAGCGGTGCGTAACACATCTCTCAGCGTCTCCCATAGGTCGAGGCGTTCGAGATCGGCGGCATGCCCCCAGACGTGGACGCATGAGCTCCGTCTCCCCGCGGCGAGAAGCATGTCCTTGAAGCGATCACGGGGTGACTTCGCGCGGGCGATCGCGAGCAGGAGCGGCGGACTCGGTGCTCTCCGACGGTATGCATAGTTCCTGATGATCGTCTTCCATGTGTGCGGATACAGCTGGAACGTCGGCTCCAGGACGTTCTCGGCGACCCCGGCTCCAGCCACGATGGCGCCCGTCCTGACCACGTATCCCAGCCGAGCGAGCGAGTGCCGTTTCGCAGCATCGATCTTTCCCCTTGGCGGTGCAACGACGCGGCCAACGTTCCCGAACCGAGACAGTTCGGCGGCCGCCCATTCGATCTCGTCGGCGAACTGAACATCTGGCAACTCAGGGAAGATCGTGTGCGTCCGTCCGTGGATGCCAAGCTCGTGCCTCTCGCCGATCCTTGCAAGGTCCTTGTCGCTGATGAGCCGCCGCCCATCCGGGCCGGTCGATGCGTAAAAGGTACCCACGAAGCCGAAATCCTCCAGCATCGCGGCGATCCTGATGTCGAGTGGGTGGCCGTCATCCCAACTCGTGGTGAAAAGGACGCCGTGTCTCGAAGCGCCCTCCCTCGAGGGAGCGCCCGCCTCCTCAGGGCCTCCGTCGGCTACCAATGCGGTCTCGTTCCACCCAACCTGACTAGGACGAAACGACGATGTACCCCACTCGGGCATGACCCCGTCGGCGGTATCCTTGAGACGAACCTCGAACCTTCGATCCGACGGCACGTCATGGCCCGCGCCTATCACGCCTCCCGACGCCTGGCGGATAGCCGAAGATGAGCCTCTGAACCAGGTCTCTGAGTCGCTCATACACCCTCGATGGGAGCAGGCGTCGCACGACACCCTTGCCACCGGCGGCGACCTCGGTAACGAAGGTAGGAAACTGCACATACCGAAATGTCCAGAAGACCGATGGCGATGAAGGCGTTGCCCCGCAGGCGAGAAGCCAGTTCTCGACCGTTGCGGTGTGTGTTGCGCCCTTGTATCTCTCCTTCAATCGCAGGAGTCCTGAATACCCTGCACGCTCGAGGTGTTGCGTAACCTCGTACTCGCGGTGAACAAGATCGGGTATCTTGCGGACGTCGAAGTCCACCAGGACTGACTTCACCTTCGCGATCTCACGTGAGTCGAGCAGGTCGTCGAGGATGTCGCATTCGCTACCCTCGCAGTTGAGCTTCAGATAGATGTCGTCACCTTCAGAGATGTTCTCGCGGAACCAATCACTCGCTCGTCGGAGTTCGCACATCTCAGACGTGCTGCCCTGGTCCCCAGAGGGGAAGAAGGACGCTCCCAAACCGCCCGCATGGTAGATGGGGGCTTGCGAGGTCTCGTCTGCGAGCCCGAATCTGCAGATCTCCACCCGCTCGTCGGCGAGCCGCTCGAGGCCCGCCCAGCATGAAGCTACCGGCTCGAAGCAAACGATCCTGTCGAACCCGTACCGACGATCGAGGGCCGGCTTGAGAGTCTCACCCACGTGGGCGCCGACATCGAGAAAGACCTTCATCGTAGGGATCGCACCCCGTTAGCCGCTCCGTCCTTACATAGAGATCAAGGATCCGCTTCGACTCACGCAACTAGGCCACGCAAGCGTAGCAGTAGTATCGCATTCGGCATCACGCGCGTCCTGTCTCTCCAGGTACCTCACAGTGGTTCGCAATCCGCCGCGTAACCTCAGCCGGTTCCTAGTGGTCGGTGTAACCGAACGGGTCGGAACCGTTCGCGCTTCTGCAAGCGTGGATTGATACGCGCTCGAGCCGCCTGGGACTGAGCCCGAGCCGAATCCCTCCCCTGACACCGCACCGTTTGGCACCGTTACGCGATACCCCAGCCGTCGAACTCCTCATCATGGAGGAAGCGGCCGAGGGCGCGCACGTCGTCACGGAGCAGATCCTCGAGATGATCGCGGAGCGATGGCGAAAGCCTCGCCACTTCCGTGTCGATCGCGCTCGAAGTGGCTGAACGGAACCGATCCTTGACTACCTGCGGGAGCAAGGGTGAGACCGCGCGCGTGACTGGCGAGAACCAGATCCGTCGGAAGACGCGACGGGGCACCCTACGCGCATTCGTCTGAAGAAACTCTTCGTCGAAGACGTCCGTTCGCCAGTCAGGATCGATCCCGAGGAACCGGAATACCCGAGACAGCGCCTCCTGACGGTTCCGCTGCAGGTCCTCCGAGAGGATGACTAGGATTCTGTCCCGTGGGAAGTACTCCAGGTACTGTTCGAGCTGGAGCGCATAGCTGCTCGAGCTCAGGTAGAACGTGTTCCCCAACAACGCCTGTTCGATCGGTTGACTCTCGAGGCCGTGGATCACGCGGTCGAGATAGTGGGATTGCATACGTTTGATCGGCTCACGCACCAGATACACGAGCCGAACATCGGGCAAGAGCCCGGCGATCCGCGCGGGGACTCCTCGATACACCGGATACACCGTGTACCGAGGAGAGGCTTCACCTACTCCGACCGCTGGACCGGCGCCCTCGAAATGGCGCTCGTACCAATCGACCCCGCGCTCCCAGTTGAACTCCTCGCAGAAGAAGCTGAGTTCCTTCCGTTCCGGCATGAAAGCCTGCGGGTGGCTCCGGACGTAGTGATAGAGACTGGTCGTGCCCGCCTTTGCCGCTCCGATGATCAAGAAGTTGGGAAGCATCCGTCCCGCGTGATCTTGAGGTGGGCGGCGTCCGTAGCTCGGAAGGGTTGCATGATCTATCTCGCCTCGTGCTTGGCCTCGTCGACGTCGCTCCCGAGCCGTCGAAGCAGCCTTCGCTTGGTCCGACGAGCCCACACCATGGCGCCCCTGCCTGCGAAGAAGGCAAGCAACGACTTCGCCACACCGCGGACGATGACCGGCCGCAAGAGGGGAGAGGTCAGGATGATAGGGCTCGCACGCATCGCCCGCACGTAGAGAGACAGTGCCTCCCGAGCATGGAGGGTGCCATACGCGATCCGCGCGTCGTTCCATAGGCGGCTTGCGGCCATCGCCGAAGACGCGTGCGGCTGGACGTCCGACGGCAACGAGCGTACGAACTCACCCATCCATTCGGCCTTCCGTTCACGGATGTCGGAGGCGCGCCATTGATCGGTGTGGGCGCGCTTCTCCAGAACCACCTCGGGAATGAACACAACTGGCCCGTGCCTGGACATGCGGAGGAAAAGCTCACGATCCCCCGACAACGTGACGGCTTCGTTCCAGCCTCCGGCCGCACGCACGACGTTCGTCCTCCATAGGACGCTTCCGGGAGGACTCATCCAACCCGCGAGCAGGTCGAGCAGCACCGTCCTTTCATGCGACCGCCGTGGATGGGAGAGCCTTCTTCGTTGGCCATGATCGTTGAACAGAACGCGTGCGCCGACGGCCCCAACCGCCTGAGCGCTTCCCCTGAGCGCGGAGTGCAGCTTCTCGAGGGCCACGTGGCAGAAGCGGTCGTCATCGTCCAAGAAGATGACGAAGTCGCCCCGAGCTCTCTCCAGGCCCCGGTTTCGAGCTACGGCGCGTTCGACGTGCTCATCCAATCGGACCGCCACCACTCGTTCGGAAGCATCACGTGCAAGCCATGCCGCCGTCCCATCGGTTGACGCGTCGTCCACAACGATGACTTCGCACTCGGTGAGACTCTGCGACAGGATGCTCGTTGTGGCGTCCTTGAGGAATGCAAGGCGATCCCGGGTCGGGACGATGACGGATACGAGCGGCGAGTCCTTCACCAACGTCATCGCGCCTCTCTCATTGGAGCCTCTTCATGCCCCGACTCGCCTAGCATTCGTAGTCGTACTCGGCTAGATCCGTACCGAGGAGCTTGCAGGTGATCTGATTGCTTTCCGCGTACGTCCGGCCGAGGGCCTCTCTCAGGTCGGCATTCCTGCGGTGTTCCCGATCGCCCGAGAGCGAGGACGGGAGAGCCTGGTCAACGACCTTGATCAGCGAGAGGAGCGAGGCGTTGATCCTGGGCTGGGGAAGGACGTCGATGTCCACAGGAAGGACCGTCAGATTGAGGAAACGCTTGATCGCGACTGCCACGGACGAGAGTGAGCGATTCTCTCTCGAGTAGTCGATGTTCGACGGAGGAGGGCTCTCCGAGAAACCGGCTAGCTTCGCGACGAACGAAGCAGGTTCGCGAGCAAGGAATTCGAACGGGAGCACGAGCACGCTCTCCTCTCCGAACAAGCGCTGGTAGTAGGCGATCATATGGTGGTACTCCAGATGCCGCCCAAGATAGCCAAGGTTGCCAGGGGATGCTTGTTGGGCGACGAACCGCTCGAGAGATCTGATACCTCCTCGCTGTACGTACCCCTTCCAGAGACTGACAAGCATCGATGCTTGCTCGCGAATCACGATCAGGATCCGCGCTGAAGGAAAGACGCTCACCAAGCGATCCGCCATCTCTTTCGAGTCGCAACCGCCGATCTGAGGAAGACCGGACAAACGCTCGTGTGAAATGACCGGGATACGTGATGCTCGTATCGCTTGCTCGATTCCGGCGGAAAAGAACTCACGAGCTCTCTCAGGGTCGAACGAGAGCGGGTGATCCCAGACGAGCTGACGAGTCATATCCGATTGCGACCAGGGGGCGACGAAGGCTCCGGGCTGACGCATCCGGGGATGCGCAGATCCGGAATCCCAAGCACGGCGCATGCCAAACAGTTCCCGCTGCAGCCAGGACGAGCCCGTCTTGTGATAGCCCACGTGGAGCAAGAGGCGTGTCTGCGCCACAGGGTCTGACATCGTGGGGAGGCTCCGTGCCACCCTTTCTCCCATGTCAATCTCCGACCTCGCGGGCGCCCTGTGTCGTGGTAGTTACTTAGGAATCGGAATCTTTGGGTGGCGACTTGACCCGCTTGTGTCGGTCCACGTCTTGGTAGGACGACAATCGACCGCCGGCCCGGCGGCTGATGGCTCAATCTCTCAGGCCGGTCCGGTCCTCGCGTACCGCTTGTAACAGCGTTCGAGTAGCAGGCTGAAAGTCTCCGCGCCATTCTCCCGATCGAACCAACGGAACTCGCGCCCGAGCAAAGGTCGCGCTCGGAGCTGACGAACGTATGCGAGCGCGAACAGCTTGTAGAGGCGGTGAAGCGCCCTACCGCTTCGCCGATAGAAGCGATGGAGAGAGATCCCGTACCGCTGCCGAAGGATGGTCGTTTCCCGAGACCCCGGTCCCGCAGAGGCCTGGCCTTGGTGTCGTCGGTACGCTCCCACGGGATACGGCACGTGTCGGAAGGATGCGCCCTTACGTAAGAGACCAAGGTAGAGGTCCCAGTCCATGACCACCTTGAGTGTGGGATCCCACGGCGTTTCGTCGAGCAATGCCCGGCGCACGATGAGCGAGACGGTGTTCGGAAACGGCCCGTAGTTCCGCAGGATCGTCGAGGCGAAGGGATGCTCAGGTCGCAGCTGCAGCAACCTTCCACCTTCGTTGACCTCGACGGCATCTCCATAGATGACGTCTGCGCCTGACCGCTCCGCCTCGTCGACGAGGGCCTTCAGCCCACCCGGAAGGTAGTACTCGTCAGCATTCAACCATGCCACCCACCGGCCGGACGCCTTCGTGAGAGCCCTGTTCAACGCGTCTGATTGGCCCTGGTCTGGCTCGGACGCCCAATCGACGCGACCTTCGAACGATCTTAGGACGTCAAGGGTTTCGTCTTGAGACGCTCCGTCCTGAATGATGTGTTCGATGGTCAGGCCGTCTTGCCGTAACACGGACTCGATGCTGTCCGCGATGAACCTTCCGTATCCGTACGAGGGCGTGAGCACGCTCACATCGGTCATGGCTCCGAGCGACCCCGGAGGCGACTCAATAGCCCGCTCCCTATGTCGGCCGCCGGCGAACAGATCCCAGGGTATCGTTGATCAGCCCGTGCCACGTCTCCATCATCGTCTCTCCTTCAAAGTGTGAATGCATCAGGGCGCGTCCTTTCATCCCCATCTCGCGCCGATCCTCGTGAGAGACGTCCATCATCCGCCTCATCGCCGATGCCATCGCCTCCGGGAGAGATGGTGGTACGAGATATCCGCTGACGCCTTCATGAACAAGCTCATCCATTCCTCCCACGGCCGTACCTACGACCGGTACACCCGCGGCGAGGGCCTCCATCACCACATTTGGAAGCCCCTCGTAGCGTGAGGCCAGGACGAAGGCGTCAGCGGCCGCCAGAAGCGATGGGACGTCGGCTCGGTAGCCGAGGAACGAGACATCGTTCGTCAGCCCCAATCGACGTGCGAGATCAGGCAGCTCCGACTGGAGCGAACCGCGACCTACCACGAGCAATCGAGTCCCGGGCCTGCTGGCGACAACCCGAGAGAAGGCTTGCAACAAGCTCGGATAGTCCTTCTGCTCGGTCAGCCGTCCGATCGTGAGCCATACGAACTCGGCATCGGACACACCCAGGGAAACGCGCACGTCCTCCCTGATCTCAGGTGCGGGATGGAAGAGCGTCGTGTCGACGCCGTTGTGGATCACCGCGAGGTGTCCGCGATTGGCCACGCCGCGCCTGACGAGGCTCTCCGCCACCCTCCGAGAGTTCACCACCGTCGCCGCCGAAAGCCGCTCCGTTGCGCGGAGAAGGAGTTCCCGGTACCGAGGGCCGAAATATTCGTTCCTGATCGATGAGATGACGACCGGGACACCACTAAGTCTGGCTGCGAGTCGAGCCGGGATGATCGCCTCGTAGAGAAAGGCGATAACTACGTCCGGGTGCCAGCGACGGAAGCGAGTCGACAGCCTGGCAACGAGAGGGGTGAGGGACCCTCTCCAAGGCATGTCGATGACGTCGGTCGCGATGCCGGTCTCTGAAAACATCTGCGCGATCGAGCCGGGCGGGGCCAGGGATATGGCCCGCACGTCGTGACCGGTAGCCTTCAGATGAAGGGCAACGCGTGTGAGTTGGGGATGCGTGCCGAGATCCCCGAACCGGTTCGTCATCACGATGATGCGCATGTGCTTCCTGTGTCACCCGATCAGGGTTCGATAGGCGGTCCATATTTCGCGTGCAACTGTCGGCCACGTGAAGCGCTCCTCCGCGAGCCTCCTTGCCGAAAGACACATCTGTCCGTACTCCTCGGGGGACAGCCCGAGCAGCCTCTTCAACCCATCGCTTATGCCTTCCGGAGTCCCGTCAACGACCTGGCCCGCTCCGTACTCTTCGACGAATCCGCCCAAGTTCGTAGCGGGCGTCACGAGGACAGGGCAGCCCGTAGCGAGCGCCTCGAGGACGGCGTAGGGCATCCCTTCCCACCTCGAGGTGTGGACAAAGACATACGCGGATGTCAGCAGCGCATCCTTGTCTCTTCCGAACACAGGGCCCAAGAACAGCGGTCCATCCTCGGGAAACAGCGATGCGGCCAGCCTCTGCAGTCTCGCCAATCCCGATCGGAAATCAGGCCCGGCCACGATCAGCTCGGCATCGACGTCAGCTTCGTTGCGGAGAAAGCGAGCGTAACCCTCGACGAGCACGTCCAGCCCCTTGTGCTCGACGGCGAGACGGCCCAGGAACACGACGCGCCGTCGCTGACCGACCATCCTCTCGCCGGGTGCAACGGGAGTCGTGGGGAGGTCGATCGCGTTGGGTGCATACACGAACGATCGCGCTCGGAACCTCGCACGCAGCTCATCAAGCTCCCGAGGACTGACCGCATGGATGAGCGAGGCGTTTCCGACGTACTTTCGCTCCACCATCCGCATCCACAATGTCTTGGCGGCCCAGTTGCGGCCGTGGATCACCTCGGCGGCGTAGCCTCCGTGCGGAGTGATCACGTAGGGCAGCCGTGCCTCTCGCGCCACCCAGGCGTTGTCAGGGATGAACACCGAGTGTAGGTGCAGCATGTCGATCTGGTGTCGCCGCTCACGGATGAAGCGTCGCGTGGATCTTGGGAGTCGGGACACGGCGCTCCGCATCCTCTGATAGGCGGGAAGCTCGAACACGGGGACGGAGCCTGACCTCCGCTCCTGCACCGAGCTGTAGCGGTTGCTCACGTGCCATACCTCCGGCATCACACCGAAGCGCTCGAGGTGGGTCACGAGGCCGGCGACCGTTCTATCCACGCCGGAAACGCTCGTCTCCAAGAGCTCAGCCACGTGTGCGACCCGGATGCTCGGGACGGCGGCAGCACCTGAAGGAGCTTGCTGTATCGCAGTGTCGATCATGGCCGGTATGCTAAGTGGCCCTCTCCCCATCTGGCAGGCGACATGCGAGTACTCATCGTCGAGAGCGGTTTCACGCGCGGAGCGCTCGCGGGCTGTCGGGCCCTCGACCGGGGAGGCTGGAAGGTCGGGATCGGATCGCCGGATCCACACGGACTCGCTGCGTCCTCGAGGCACGTGCATCGCTGGCACGAGGTGCCTCCCGTCGAAGCGGATCTCGATACGTTCCTCGATGCGACCGAGATGGCCGTCCGAGTCGGCGGCTACGAGGCAGTGTTCTGCACCGAGGACGCGCAGGCTCTCGGATTGTCCTATGGGCGCGACAGGATCAGCGCAAAGATCCCGTATCCTCCCCACGAGATCGTGGTTCGCGCGTTCGACAAGCTGGAGCTGTCCCTGGCCGCGCGCCGCATCGGCATGGCAGCACCGAGGACCGTCCTTGCCGACGAAAGCGAGATCTCTAGCGTGGAGCTCCCCGTCCTCGTCAAGTCGAGGCTGCACTGGACACCCGGTGCCCAACGGGCACCCGCTCGTCTCGACGTCGCGATCTCTCGGGACCGAGGCGCTGTCCGGCGCAGGGTTTTGGACATCAAACACCATGGCGGCGAGGCCGTCCTACAAGAGGTCATCCCGGGCCGCCTGATCCACTACATGGTGATCGTCGACGCAGGAAAGATCATCGCGGGGGTCCAGACGCTCGCCGAGCCTCTTTTCTATCCGGGTCCCGACATCGGCCAAAGGATCCGTTCCGTTTCGGTGCCCGTGGACAAGGATCTCCACGAGAAGGCCTCGGCATTGATGAGCGACCTCAAGTGGGAAGGCCTCGCCAGTCTGAACCTGTTGCAGCCGAGCGATGGCGGCGAGCCCCTGTTGATCGACTTCAACGGCAGGTACGGCGCGTCCTTCGACCAATACATCGCGGCCGGATCCAACTTCCCCGCGATCTCGGCGGCCCTAGCAACGGGACATCCGGTGCCGGCGGTGTATCCGGTGAGGGTCGGCGTTCGCTTCCAGTGGCTCGAAGGCGACCTTCGAAGGGCGTGGCGACAGCGGCGAGGTGGGCTGATCCATGACGTGGTGGACTGCCTCGCGTATGCGCGTGGGGCGATCCACACACTTTGGCGGAGAGACGATCCGATGCCTGCTGTCCGCTTCGCCACTCGCCTGATCGAAGAAGTGTTCGCGAAGCTGCTGGCGCGGCGGGTACGCCGGCCAACGAGTTGACCTAGCGCCGCCGGCCGACCAGCGGTCGCAGGACGGCGGCCCCCGCGCGGCCCGCCTTCGACCAGCGCCACGAGGCCGACCAACGGCCCGAGGTCTTGAGCGCGAACACCCCGAGCCCATGGCGAGGCCGGATCCAGACGCGCTCCATCGCGAACCTCCCGCCCGGTGGCTGCTCGAGCGTGAAGGCAGCCTCCAGTCCACAGCGCTCGACGACTCGGCTCGCTTGGATCGATGTGGGACCGAAGGGGTAGGCCAGGTAGCGTGGTGCCCGTCCCAGGATCTCCGTGAGGCGTGCCACCGACGATCTCACGTCGGCTTCGATCTCACTCGGATCGATCTCCCAATACCTCACGTGTTCGCTTCCGTGGCTCTGGACCTGGATCCCCGAACGCTCTGCTCCGATGAGTTCGTCCGAGCTCATGATGTCGAGCGGACGCGAAGGCGGGTCGATCCACCCGTGCTGCAGCCCGATCCAGCGGGTGGGGACGAACACGGTGCTTGGCAATCCGTGCCTCGCAAGGATCGGCGCGGCAACCTCGAGAACGCTCCGATACGCGTCGTCGAATGTGATCGCGACTGCGGGCCCGGAACCCCGGATCTGGCCATCGACGATCCTTGCGAGCGGAACGACGTTCCGTCGCCGAGCCAGGAAATCCATCTGGGCGGCGAAGTCGTCGACGGACACGAACAGCTCATGCGGGTCCTCGTCGGGAGGGCATTCTCCGATCGCGTGATACGCGATGATCGTGTGCCTGGTGCTCATCGCCTGGCCGATCGATAGGCATCGTCGAGCTTGTGGACCATGTCCGCTTGGCGGAACGACCCTCGCGCGCGCATCTGACCGCACCGGGACAGCCGCTCCCACGAGGGGCGGTCCGTCGCAACGCTGAGGATAGCCTGCAGAAGACCTTCCCTGTCACCGGGCGCGACCAACGTGCCGCAGTCGGCGAGCAACTCAGGAAGTCCTCCCGTCGCATAGGCGACGACAGGGGTGCCGACTGCGAGGGCTTCCAGCGCGATCAACGGAAAGCCTTCCGTCTCAATGGTCGGAAGCTCGGACACGCTCGGTATCACGACGAGATCGGACGCCGCGATCACGGTCAGCGCGTCGTCCCGATGTCCGAGAAACAACACGGCGTGGGCCACCCCAAGCCCGGCAACCCGTGCATGGAGACGTTCCACGTAGTCGCCGAAGCTCTCCGACGGTTGATCGCCCACGAGAAGCAGCCGGGCGTTCGGCATCTCCTCGAGCAGGGGGGGGGCGATCTCGACGAGCTCCAGATGTCCCTTTCCCGGTATCAGGTGCCCGACGAGCGAGACGAGCGGACCAGCCGTCTGGTCCCCGATGGCACGCAGCACTTGCCGTCGCGCATCCTCGCGGTCGAGCTTGATATCCGATATCCCTGTGTGTACCACGTCGATCTTGTTCGCCATGGCTGGAGAGAAGGTGCGTGTTAGCGCCCGGCTGACACATATCACTCGCCGGCACCGCGAGGCGAGAGCGCGCGCACGCCATCCCTCCCAACTGAAGTCGTGGCGAACCCAGACGACGGGCAATCGGGTGCCGCCTGCGGCGAGGACCGACACGATCGCCGCCTTGAGGCCGTTTGCGTGGACGACGTCAGGTCTCAGCTTCAAGAGACGACGGCGTACCTTCCAGGAAGAGGCCGCGATCGACCACGGATGGCGCGAAGTCGGTATCACGTCGAGCTCGAATCCGAGGGCACGGATCCGTTCCACGAGGGTTCCACCACCAAGCGAGATGACAGACCGAACCGAGGAGCGGGGCAGGAGTTCGAGAAGTCGCTCCAGATAGATCTCGCTGCCCCCCAGAACCCCGTACGAGGACACGAAGGTGACGGATAGGTTGCTGTCCAAGGTGCTCGGATCTCCATGCGGCATGGACGAAGAGTATGGCTAAACTGGCGCCGTTCATGAGCTCGCGTGCTCCCATACGCATCCTGGCGTTCGCCTACGCCTGCGAACCGGCCCGCGGCTCGGAGCCGGGTGCGGGATGGGCGTGGGCTCGCATGCTGGCTCGGCTAGGCGAGACCTGGGTGATCACCCGCCGCGACTACCAGGATGCGATCGAACGGGCACTTCCCTCGGTGCCGGAGCGTGAAGGCCTGAGGTTCGTGTACGTCGAGCTCCCAGAGCGATTCCGCGCGTGGCAACGAGGGCTGCGAGGACTGCGCGTGTATTACCTCCTATGGCAGATCGCTGCGCTGCAAGAGGCTCGTCGGCTCCAGCAGGTCAGATCGTTCGACGTCGTGTGGCATCTGACGTGGGCGAATGCGTGGTACGGCTCGCTCGCAGCGGTTGCCGGACGGCCTTTCGTCTACGGGCCGGTGGGAGGGTGCGTCGGAACGGTTTGGCGGCTGGTTCCTCATCTCGGGTGGAACGGCGCCGTCTACGAGACCGCGAGGGCGATCGCTCACGGCGCATCGCGTTACCTCAATCCGCTTGCGCGTATCTCTTGGAAGCGAGCGAATGTCATCCTGGCACAGAACGCCGAGACACGCGATTGGTTCCCACGCCGCCACCGGGCGAAGACGATCCTCTTCCCGAACGCGGTCATCCAGGACGAGTGGGTCCGTGGCACGGTGGCAACAGGTTGGTCGGAGACGCCTTCAGCCCTCTACGCCGGAAGGCTCGAACCGTTCAAGGGCGTCTTCCTCTGTCTGTATGCTCTGGCACTCCTTCCCGATTGGCGGCTCGTCGTATGCGGGTCGGGGAATGACGAGCGGCGACTCCGCCGGCTTGCCGTTCGACTCGGAGTCGACGATCGCGTCAGCTGGCTCGGCTGGCTCCCTCGCGAGGAACTCATGTGCAAGATGGCCGAAGCGGACGTGTTCATGTTCCCTTGCCTCCACGAGGATGCGGGAGCCGTTGTAGCCGAAGCCCGTGCAGTGGGACTGCCCGTTGTCCACCTAGCAAGAGGCGGGCCGCCGCTGCTCGCCGGGCCGGCGGGGACGAGCGTGTCGTATGCGGGCGGACCACGGGAGATCGCGCGGCGCCTCGCCGACGCTGCGCTTGCCAGCGTTGAGCGGGGTCGGCGCGGCGATATCGGTGGGAGCGGCGATGAATCGCTCCTGCTCGATCACCAAGCCGAACGGCTTCGGGAGGTTGTCGCGAACACCCTCCCTGGTTTGCGCCCTGACGATCGGTCTGCGTAGCTGTCAACTGCCCACTGGATTCGCGGATGAGGCGGCCGCGGCGCGATCGTCCGACGTGGGGGGACTCCACAGCGCTTCTGCGTTAGGGTGATGATTCTCGTCATAGGACCTGGCGGAGGGGCGGAATGGCACCGAGCCCGATTAAGGAATCCCAAAGAGATATCCGGTCTATGAACAGCATTGGCCGGATCGTGCGCCTCACCTTTGCACTCGCACTCGTCCTGTTCGCGTCATTGAGCGCGGCCAAGGCGACCAGCTCGCCCTTGCATTCGCCGCTCGGGCCTGCCTGTCAGGGGGTCCACGTCGCGCCGGGCGACGACCTGCAGCGACTCATCGATGCGCATCATCGACGAAGCACGTTCTGTTTCGAATCCGGCGTCTACCCGCTGACCGGGACGCTGTCGACGGGGAGCAAGTTCCCTAGGCTCGACCTACGTGCGGGTGCCGTGGTCGACGGCCAGGACGGCGCCTTCGTAGGCATCAGTGGTGCCGACGCGCCACGGGACCAGCGGGGAACGGTCATCCTGGGCGGCGTCTTCCAGCACTTCGGCAACGGGAGCGCCCCGACCTGGGTGTCGCCCGTCATCCTCCGTCGCAACTGGGTGGTCGTGGGGTCTGAGTTCAAGGACAACTTCAACACCGGAATCGTGATCCAGGGCGATGGGGCGCGCGTGTCGCGAGTCAACACACATCACAACGGGAGATACGGCGTGGCGGTGGACCCCCCGTGCAATGGGTGTCCGGGTGCTGCAGGCGTAATCATCGAGGACAGCGAGATTGCTTTCAACAATACCCGGCAGCTGTCAGTTGTCGGCGATGCGGGCGGCACGAAGTTCTCAGGTGGGACGCGAGGAATGATCGTGCGTCACAACGACGTCCACGACAACTACGGTTCGGGGTTGTGGTGGGACACCAACAGCAGGAACGCCAAGGTATATGGGAACAGGATCTATGACAACCGGAATTGCGGCATCCTCTACGAGGCCTCCCTCGGGGGGACGAAGATCCACCACAACATCCTGACCAACAACGCGATGGGAGCAGGCACGGTGGACTGGATGTTGAACGTCCAGCTCAGCATCGCCTCCTCGGACGGGAGCCGTGGGGGGCGCGGCGGTATCGAGATCTATGCCAACACGATCCGTGGCGAAGCCTACCCCCTAGGGCTTGTCACTCATGCGGGCCGCCCTTCGACCAAGCGGGTGCACGTCCAGGACAACGTGCTGATACTGGGCGCTGCGTCCCGAGTTGGGGGTGCCGACGCTTCGGGGACGGGCGAGATGTTCCGGTCGACAGCCGGCAACCGCTTCCGGTCCAACAGCTACCGAGTGGTCGACCCGCACGCGGCGTATTGGGCGTGGAACGGGGAGACGCTCACGTGGGCTGAGTGGCAAGCCACCGGCCAAGACGCAAATGGCGTCGTGGAGCAAGCCTAGAAGCGCTCCGCCGATCGCTTGTTCGGTGAAGGGGCGACACGCAAGGCCGCCGGTTTCGCGAAGGAACCCGTACTAGCTAAAGGAATGATGGGCGTGGCGCACTCGCGGGGATCAGTGACAGGAAGCGAATCCAGCCGACTCCTTGCCCCTTTGGTGCTTCTCGCTCTTGTCATCTTTTCGATCGCTGCGCGGATTCCGCTGATCCTTAGCCACGTCCGGCTCGAGTACGGCGATGGTGTCTACGGCGCTTCAGCGATAGCCTTGCGCCACGGAGCGCCTCCGTTTCGGGAAGTCTTCTCGAGCCAGGGCCCGATCTTCCTGCCGTTGGTGCGGGCGTTCGATGCGCTCGGATTCCAAACGCTCTGGGCACCGAGGCTGGCTGCTGCAGTAGCTGGGATCGTCCTCGTTGTAGCGACCTTTGCGTTGACGCGGCGTGCAGGAACGATTGCCGGTGCCACCGCGGCGGCCGCCCTGATTGCCTTCAGCCCAATCGTCCTCGACGTCTCCACGCAGCTGCAGTCGGATGCCATCGCTGTTGCCTTCGCGACGGTAGCGGTATGGCTCGCCGCGGGCACCAGGACGGATGAACCGGAGTGGTGGCGGATCGTGATGGTCGGCCTCGCGAGCGGCTGCGCGCTCGGCGTAAAGGGACCACTCGTCGGTCCCCCCATCGCGGTGGCGCTCTGGCTCATACTTCGGCGCCGCGGCTCGTTGTCGGCCCTCGGCGCCGGGGTGGTTGCCGTCTGCGTGCCGCTGCTGGCGAGTCTGCCCTGGGGGATACGGAACGTCTGGACCCAAGCGGTGGCCATGCGTCTGCGGGCCGCGCACCCCGACCCGGTACAGAACCTCAGGGACCTGTCCTATCAATTCAGGGCGAATGATGCCGTTCTCCTGGTGTGCTTCGTGCTCGCTGTGGCGCTCTTCGTCTATCGGATGACTCGCGAGCAGAGCGGCATCGGCAGCGTAAAGGCAGTCATGAGGTTGCCGAATGGTGACGTCATCATTGCCGTAGCCATCTGGCTGATCCTGCAAGGGTTGACCATGTTGGCGTACTCGCCGCTATTGAATCAGCACTCGATCTACCTGTTGATCCCCATGGCAGTGCTCGTCGGAGTGGGTGTCTCTGTCCTGGAGCGTCCTTGGATCTGGGTCGTACCCCTCGTTCTGCTCGCTGCAGGGTGGCAGGTCACTCAGTCGGATGCGTTTCGGTCGATAGAGCCCAACGGAGACGAGGTCGCCGCGATGGAAGACCTTCATTCGATCCACCCCCTCGGCGCCAAGGTCATCAGCGACGAACCGGGCTTGACATGGTGGGCGGGGAGGGTGACTCCCGGCCCCCTGGTGGACACATCCCCCGTTCGGATCGATACCGGCTCCCTTACCCTTCAAGGAGTTGTGGACGCCGCGGCGAAGCAGGACGTGTGTGCAATCCTCGTGTGGTCGGGATACTTCGATCGACTCGGTGACTTGGCACGAGCCCTTCCCGACTACGAGCGCGTTCGTGATTACGGGATCGGCCGGTATCTCCTACTGCGTCGATCCTGTTCCTTGTCATGAGTCCTCGAGCCGTACGGCGCGGGCTCCCGGGGCGCGCCCCGGTGTCCGGGAGGCATACCGAAGACCGCTCATCCAATACACGTTCAAGTCGCACCGGCTGCGATCCTCGTACGCGCATTCGCATGCGACCGATGGGTCCTTGCGTATCGGGATCGCTTCGTGGTCGCCCGCTTGAGTCAGGCATCCACGTCACCATGAGGCATGCATGACCGGTGCGCCACTGGTGAGCATCGTGACACCGGTCCTGAACAGGGCCGCCACCATCCGTGCCTGCCTCGCCTCGGTGTCGGCCCAGACGCACCCCAATGTGGAGCACGTCGTGGTCGATGGCGGTTCCACCGACGGGACGATCGAGATCGTTCAGGCGTTCGAGTCCTCTCACTCTCTTCGTTGGATCAGTGAACCGGATGGGGGCATGTACGAGGCCATCAACAAGGGACTTGGTCTCGCACGCGGCACGATCCTTGCGTACGTGAACAGCGACGACATGTATCTTCCGTGGTCTGCTGAGGTGGCTGTGGCCCAGTTGTCGACGGGAGCCGACCTTGTGTACGGAGACTTGGGGCTCCTCACACCCGGCCGGAGGACGTTTCTCCCGATGTTCTACGCTCCCTTCGACCTGAACTACTACACGCACTTCGCGACCATCGGGCAGCCGACCGTATTCTGGAGTGCCGACGTGACCACGAGGATCGGCGGCTTCGATACTTCTTACCAGTTGATCGGGGACTGCGAGTACTGGTTACGAGTGGCGGTAGCAGGGTTTTCGTTGACCCACGTCCACGAGATCCTGGCCATCCAGGTGGAGCATCCAGGAACGCTTCGACATACGAGGCCCGATGAGCTGACCGCCGAACTGCGCCGACTTCGGGCCACGTACTCGGCGGCGGCCGGACCGCCCGCACGATACAGGAACACCCGGATCCTACGGGGGCTACAGTGGCGCGTGCAGCAGGCCTACTTCGGCCTTGCCTCGCGCATGGCCAAACCACCGAAATGGCCACGATTCCTCGGCTACCTGAAGCAGCACGGGATCGAGGTGAATCGACGCGGGCTCGCTTGGTACCTGTTGCCGGGGCGATACTGGCCCCGCGACCTATCCACGATCGATGTGGACGCGCTCGAGACCAGCCTGACCAGCGAGTGACATCACTACATTCGCTTCTCGCTGCGCGGAGCGAGGCCTTGATCGGAGAAGTCGAGTGTGTGGTCAACCAGGAACGCTTCGAGCGTCAACGGCTGGCGCGGGTCCATGACGACATACCGAGGAACATCTCCGTAGAACGACGCCCATGAGCTGAACGTGCTAGGTGGGCCGAGCAGATAATCGCACTTCGCGAGCGCACAGAGGTCCTCCACTCTAACTCCGGT
>Ga0184612_10000205_pt1 | contig 26152 bp, 27 predicted proteins | sample PLM3_60_coex_FD_133163 | JGI IMG/M metagenome (GOLD analysis project Ga0184612, IMG submission 133163) | Groundwater sediment microbial communities from an aquifer in East River, Colorado, USA - PLM3_60_coex | ecosystem: Environmental > Terrestrial > Soil > Riparian zone | place: USA: East... | reverse complement strand
GCCGCAGCGGGGACAGAAAAACCGCCCGGCGTAGTCGCGTGTTTCGCCATCGATCGTCACCGCATCCTGAGGGAACACCGCGGAAGCGTGAAAAAGGGCCCCATGATGCTTGCGGCAGTCGAGACAGTGACAAAGGCCGACCCGGTATGGGAGTCCCGACGCCACAATTCGGACGCTGCCGCACAGGCAACCGCCCGTGAATCGGTCCATGCTGCATCTCCTCTAAAATAGCGGTCGGAATGTTTACAACGATCCCCGTCGAGCGTCCATGAAAGATACGCCAGCCTTTTCGGCTGTAGGCTTTACAGCGTCGAGAAAATAAACCTTCGACTGCGCGTGCCGAATTCTTGTGAGCAGTATGTCGAGATCTATAAAGCCGGCGTCCACGATGCTCTACCCACTGGGCCACGACGGAGCCATTCCGCGACGCTGCGACGCTTGAGCATTTCGTTGATGGCTACCGCAAGGCCGGTCTTCCCGAGTGACGCGCCGGCGTGACCTCGCAAACGGCCATTATCGGTGGTTGTGAAAATAGCAGCTAAACGACTGCAAAGGGTCGCGAGCTAATGCTGCGCGTGCAAAATCGTGTAGCGATGAATGCAGTGGAGAAAGTGTAGCGAAGGGCTCGTGTCGGACCTTCGCGTCGATGGCGACCGTCGCGGCAATCTGTCATGCGAGCCTGTTTATCTCGGGGCCACGTCGAACGCTGTCGCCTCCTCGGAGCCTCGCACCACGTTCTCCCGCCCCTAGGGCGTCTTCACTGCCGCGTTCGGTCATCCCCTGTGGCTGGGCCACTGAAGCGGCGGACCCACCAGATGGCGTCCAGCAGCGGTCCTCTCGGCGTTGCGTCTGCCACACTAGACGATCACCTCGGCGAGTGTGGGGGCCTGCCCGAGCTCGCCGGGGATGACGAGCCGGAGGAGCGCGAGTTGATCCTGCCGCCGTCTGCCAAGCAGGTCACGCGCCATCTCGCGGCCCTGCAATGGCCTGCGGATTATCTCTAGCATGGGGCCGCTGACGCATATTGTTAGCCTATTCCGACCCGACGGAACGTTCATCTGCGGTCGATCCCCTACCTAGATAGGCAACGCAGATTCTCAAACTTCTTCCCAGCTTGCGTAATCCTGCGAATTCCACATCTGCTTGATGAACGAAGCATCGTGACCGATCCAAACGAGAAGAGAACCATCGCACAAAACGCGACCACTAGCTCGTTGAATTTCCTGCATTGTGGCAACTTACGACGGGTCAGCGTAGTCGCAAGAAAACAGAGAACTGAGAGCCGTCAGCTGGAAAGTCCTATCGAAAGAATGCTGCAGCCAATCAGGTCGTCGTGAGCCCGCCGCTTGCTAAGCACGCCGCCATTTGGCGCCCCGCGTCGGTAACGAGATACTTCGATTGTGTATAACTGGAGCAGCGGAGGAACCCGGGATCGAACCCTCTCCGCCGACAGTGGCAAACGCGGGTCGCTGTCGTTCCGCGCAGGACGGCACGAGAGCTCAGATGGTCGAGCAGGGGTCCAGAGGCGCTTCAGCTTGCCTTAGGCGAACCACAGGCCAGCCAGCGCCCATACGATAGCGTCCAATGCGCTGTCATACCTCCATGCATAGAAATGCTTGCTCGTATCGTGAAACGAGATTGCTGCGCGAGCAGATGACTCGGAGCTAGCGCTGGAGAAAGTAGCAGCTGAGACAACGGCTTAGTTGCTTCTCCTAGATTTTGACAGGGCGAAAAGTTGCCGATGAGTTGCAGTTCGAACCGGGGGTTCGTCCCGGGTTTGTTCCCGCGCGCCCTCTTGCCGCCCACAAGCCGAGTATAATGCCGCTGATTTGCCGTCGCAGACGGCTTACCGGAGGCGTGCCCATGCGAGCGGACAGGGCTTTTGAGATATTCAGGACTCGGCTTCAGCAAGACGTCGAGACGCACAAGCACAACCTCGCCGGAGTGGCGGAGTGGTGGAAGGAGGACGCTCAGCGGGAGAGGCGGGCGTGGGAGCACCGCCTGCACATTGACGAGGCGATGTTCCGAGCCATCATGGATTTCGCGGTCGTCTCGATCCGCAGCCTGACCCTGATAAACGGCGGTGCGGTGGTGGCGATCCTAGCCTTCCTCGGCAGCGTGTGGAGGTCGAGCGACCGGGGCGGCCCGCCCTCCATCGCGGTGCTGCTCGCGGAACCGCTCGGCTGGTTCATCGCCGGTCTGGCGCTCGCTGTTGCGAGCGCAATGACCTCGTACCTCTCGCAGGTAGCTTTCCTCGAGCTCCGCACGGAGAAAGACGGGAGGCGCCAGAGCACGGCCGGCGACGTGCTCCGGGGGATGGCCATAGGCGCCGCCTGCTTCAGTCTAGTCTGCTTCTGTGTCGGGTCGTACCAGGCCGTGCAGGCCTTCATCGTGGCCGCGCCGTAGCGGCGAGGCTATGATCGCGCCATGTGCGGACGCTACAGCATCACCAGCAATCCCGCGGCCATGCGCCGGCTGTTCAAGTTCAAGAACGCCACGCCGAACCTGCCGTGAGCGAATGATAAAGGACGCTCTTGCGCTCATCGCGCTTGCCGTCTGGCTAGTCCTCAATGTCTGGCTTTGGGCCGCCGAAATCTCGATAGAGTCGCGCTTTGTGCGCTCCCTGCTTTTGGGTGTCGTGGGATTTGCCGGTTTCTTCGGTTATCTGGCGTACCGAGAGCGAGACTAGTTGAGGGAACACCAGATGCAGCCTTTCGACTGCGGATTACTCTTCCGCGCCTCTGTTACAGCGTCCGCGCAATTGGAAAACTCTCCGAGGTAGCGGCAATCGCTGGTCGGAGGTGTAGAGGCGCACCCCCACTCATGGACCTCGTGGTCACCGCTCGCTACCGCATCGTTGCTCGCAACACGCGCCGAGACCGGCGCCCGACACGCTTTCGGCGTGGAGAACTTTCGCCAGAAGCGACCGGAATCGCGGTGTCGGATGAGGCTGAACTTGTAGGGAAGGAATCGCGCACGGCAAGATTCATAATCATCTCCGGCCTAGCCGTTACAGCCACAGCAAGGGCGGCGGCAGTAGTTGCTGCCCCGCCCTTTGCGCTAGGCCTGCTGCTAAGCCTTCGGCTCGATGCTGCCGCCAACGATCTTAGCGCAAGTGCCAGCCGGCACATAGATCCAGGAGTCACCCTGGGCATCAGCCGTGGCGGTACCGGCACAGGAATGTGTCGCCGTCTGACAATCGTTGCTGCCGGCCTTGACGATGCCGTAGCACTTTTCATTCTCAAAGCTCGGCACTGGCGCGGGCCCACTCTGGGCCTGGGCGGCTGCCGCCAGCGACATGACGGTAGCGAGAGCGGACGCGACAAGCATGGTGGTCTTCATGGAAATCTCCTCATTGTTGGTTTTGAGAATTACGTGGAAAGCATCGGTCGGCGTCGAACTCCTTAGTAGTGCTGACCGACCCTCTTCAGTCGAAAACATGTCACCGATAGCTCCGGATTGGAAATACCCGATAGCCATGGATTCGATTGACTCCTTGCATCGTTTGCAGGCGCTCAGACAAAGCTTGCTTCACTACTCAGCGATGCCAGCTGCATTCAGGACAACAATGAGCTGGAGGAAGACGCCGACTGCAAAGACGCTGCCGATCAGCATGACTTCCTGCACTCTAGTGAGTGGTCGAGCCTTGGGCCGCGATGCACGGCTCTCAACACGCTGGCACGCCGGGCGTGAGGCTTTCGCGGGCGAAAACAAGGTGCTCGGCATCGCAATAGTTCCTTCCTAAGCATTGTGTCGAACGCTGAAGCTTTGGAAGAATGTCATCGGGCAGTCCGATCCGGAAATACCGATTGGTAATCGATTCAATTGACGCTGCACATGAGGCGTCGGCAGTCACCAAAAGTGTGGCGTGGCCGGGTGACATGATGGTGGCGGCGACTGATTGTTAGACGCCGGAATGCCATTGATGCTGCATTGATGACTCCACTACTGAATGCATGCATCATTGGTCATGGGCTCGCGCCTCTGCGGTTGCCGATCACGCCACAACGGTCTCGACTCCAGCGGGGCCCCATCGGTCCCCCCTCCGAGAAGATTCACTTTGCGGTCACAAACTGCCGGCGAATTAGGTAGTCGATGGAGAGCGTACCGGGCCCGCGGAGGATCAGGTAAAGCAGCGGTCCGGCCCAGAGCAGATGATCCGGGTAGCTCTGCGGATAGACGAAAAGCTGGATCACCAGCGTCATAGCGAGCATCGCGCTGGCGCCAAGCCGGCTGCCCAGACCGAGCACGAGAAGAACCGGGGTCGTCAGTTCGATGCCAGTCGCAATGTAGGCGGCGAGCTCGGGCGGCAGGATTGGAACCTTGTACTCGCTCTGGAACAGCTGGAGCGTGAGGTCCCAGTTCGCGAGCTTCGTCTGGGCCGAGCGCCAAAACACAAGCGCCATGGCACCACGAAACAAGACTTGCGGAATGGAAACGGGGATCCGCTCAAGCAGGCCAATGGCCGACATGACTACACCGGCGATGCTGGCGGAGCGGCGTGCGGGGGACAAGGCAACATTGATCATGAAATGTCTCCGGGTTGAGAAGGCAAGATCAGGTCGGTGATCGCTATTATTCGGTCAGAGGTATTCATTGCGGATATCGACAGTCGATTCGCGACCCAGCCGGTCGAAGTTGGCTTCGAGCCACCGATCGGCGTACACGCGACCCTGGTCGCGCAGGTGGGTCAGGAAGCCCCAATCACCGTTCATTTTGCTGGCAACGCCGAGCCCGACCATGACCTCGTCGGCCGAGATGCTGTGCACCAGCACCCGCTTCAGCGACTTGAACTTGTCCGGGTTGTCGTCGATCAGCTCAGTGACAAAGTTGACGGCGCGCATCTCACGCATGAGCGACGAGTTGAAACTGATCTCATTGAGGCGGTTCATGATCTCGGTGGCGGTCCTCGGCAGCTCCTTGCGTTCGAGCGGATTGATGTGGACGATCAGAACATCGCGGCTTTCGCTGTTATAGATCAGCGGGAATATCGCCGGATTTCCCATATACCCACCGTCCCAGTAGTGCTCGCCGTCGATCTCCACCGCTTGGAACACGAAAGGGAGGCAGCCGGACGCCAGGACACGCTGCGGGCAAATGACGTCGTTCTCGAATACATTGATCTTGCCGGTTCGCACATTGGTTGCCGATAGATATAGATTAAGGGGGCAGACACTGCTGCGTAGCCGATCGAAGTCCACCGATTGGACCAGGACGTCATACAGCGGATTGTGGTTCATTGGATTGAGCTGATAGGGCGACAGCACGCGCGACAGCAGGTCGAACATCATGAAGGCTGGCGACCATTCCAGCGAATGATTGCCGGTCAGGCGGTCCAACAACGACGGCTGCAAGGGGCCCATTGCTGCGGCGTGGCTGACGCGTCGCCAAAAGCCGGTAAGCGCCTTGCGCGCGCCATTGCGGCCGCCTTCAGTTAATCCATAGGCGAGCACGACCGCATTCATGGCACCGGCGCTGGTGGCGCTGACACCTTCGAAGGCGATGCGTTCGTCTTCCAGCAACCGGTCGAGCACACCCCAGGTGAAGGCGCCATGCGCGCCGCCGCCCTGAAGGGCGAGATTAATGGTCTTGACGGCGCTCTTCGCACTGATCTTCGGCTTTTTCCTCGTCTGTGCACGGGATCGGCGGGCCGATGTGTCGTCGGCGGCACGAGCGGAATAGGTCATGGCGTCCATTTGGCTCTCTCCCAGTTTGATCAACGGGCGGTCCAGCCGCCGTCCACGGGCAGTGCCGTGCCGGTGATGGATGCAGCGGCATCGCTGCACAGGAAGGCTGTCAACGCACCGATCTCTTCGACCGTGGCGAACTTCTTCGTCGGCTGGTTCACCAGCAGCACGTCGCGGATGACCTGGTCGCGCGGAATGCCGTGGCTGCGCGCCTGGTCGTCGATCTGCTTCTCGACCAAGGGCGTCCAGACATAGCCCGGGCAGACGGCGTTGCAGGTGATGCCGTGCTCGGCCCCTTCCAGAGCCGTTGCCTTGGTCAGGCCGACCACGCCGTGCTTGGCCGCTACATAGGCCGACTTGAACGGCGAGGCGACAAGGCCATGGGCGGATGCGATATTGACGATGCGGCCCCAGCGGCGCGCCTTCATCCCGGCGAACACGGCGCGCGTCGTGTGGAACGCGGCGCTCAGGTTGATGGCGAGAATGGCGTCCCACTTGGCCAGCGGAAACTCCTCGATCGGCGACACATGCTGGATGCCCGCGTTGTTGACGAGAATATCGATGCGCTCGAAGTGGGCGGCGGCGGCATCGATCATGCGATGGATTGCCTCGGGCTTGCTCATATCGGCGCTGTCATAGGCGACCTCGACATCGTTCTCGGCGGCCAGGGCGGCGCGCACGATCTCGATCTCGCCGGCGTCACCGAAACCGTTCAGCACGACATTGGCGCCGCGCCGGGCCAGGGCCCGGGCAATGCCCAGGCCGATGCCGCTGGTCGAGCCCGTGACGATGGCGGTCTCGCCCTCCAGCTCGCGCTGGGTATGTGGCAGCGGTTGCTCGGCCTTGGTCATCAACATGTGATAGCGGCCTCCTTGCCGCGGAAAAGGTGGTCCGTGTACGCTGGTGTCGGTTCGCAGGCCGGGCGGCGTCGAGGAGAACACCGCCGGTCTACAGCGCGTCGCCGAGGGATCGGATTATCGGTCTAGCTCGGCTCTGCTCGATCTCTTGGAGATGGCGCAGTGTGCCGGTTGGGCTGCGCCGGCGGAAATGCCGAGTGTCTATTGATGCGATGCAGGCGGGCTATCGGCCCGAGGGGTCTTGGGAATGGAAATGCATGAAGTCCGCTATTTCCTGGCGGTCTGCGATACCTTGAACTTCACCCGGGCGGCAGAGCGCTGCAACGTCTCGCAGCCGTCGCTGACCCGCGCCATCCAGAAGCTCGAGGCGGAGCTGGGCGGGCTCCTGTTCCGGCGCGAGCGCTCCTCCACGCATCTGACCGATCTCGGCCAACTGGTGCGGCCGCGGCTCGAACAGATCGCCAAGGACGCCGACAGCGTCAAGACGACCGCCAGCAGCTTTCTGCGGATGAAGGATGCACCGCTCAGCTTCGGCATCATGTGCACGATCGGACCGTTGCGCTGCATCGGCTTTCTGTCGCGGTTCCGGCAGGACCATCCTGGCATCGAGCTGACGATGTCGGAGGACACGCCGGCGCGGCTGATCGAGCTGCTGCAGGAGGGCAAGATCGATGTCGCCGTCATGGCCCAGCCCGAGCCGTTCCCGGAGCGGTTCGACGTCCACCTCCTCTACCGCGAGAACTTCGTCGTCGCCTTCCCGCCCGGGCACCGGTTCGAGGCGATGAATGCCGTGCGCATCCGCGATGTCGGCGGCGAAAGCTATCTGTCGCGCATCAACTGCGAATACTACGACCAGCTCGGCGACATCTGTGTGAAGTGCAATGCACCGCTCAAGGACGCCTATCGCAGCGAGCGGGAGGACTGGATTCAGAGCATGGTGATGGCCGGTATGGGCATTGCATTCATGCCGGAGTTCTCGCCGACGATGCCGGGGCTGCACACCCGCCGCGTGATCGAACCGGAAGTCGTGCGCGAGGTGTCGCTGGTGACGGTCGGCGGCCGCCGCTTTTCGCCGGCCGTAGCCGCCTTTGTGAAGGCGTTGAAGACCTACAAGTGGCCGATATAAAGCGGGCTTTGCCCGATGGCGGCCGGCGGCGGCGGGACGGCCATGAGATCGCGGAAGCTGAGCAGGTAGAGCGATATGGCGATCCCGAATGCCAGCGCGACGACCAAAACATCCCGTTGCAGCAGCATGACCTTGCCTCAGTTGCGTCAGTGAACCTGGCGCGACGCTAGCGGCCGCTTCGCCGCTGCTGAAATATCAATATCCTATTGATTCGATGCGCGGCGGCAGCGATGCCGCGGTGAATGCCATAGCCCGGCGCTATGAAATCGAAAGTCAACCGGCATTTCCGTTCGGCGGCCGGTTCCTCGATCATCCGTCGCACAGCGGCAGTTCCGGTCGCCGCCACAGCATCAGCAAGGAGAATAGTCATGACTACCAAGAGCACCAATGGTCGGGCACTCTCGCGGAGCCTGACAGTGGCGGGTGTCATCGCCGGCACGATGATCCTCGTCTCAACGGCAGCGACCGCGGGCGAGTGCCCCGCCGATAAAGTGGTGGCCAGCGGTCAGGGCCAGCAAGCCGGCGTCACCATGCCGAAGGACGTTACGGATATGGTGCTGGGCTCGATCAATCTCGCGGAGGAACCGGTGGCGATCGATGACCGCCAGTTCCGCATGCGGCGCCTGGAGATCCAGCCGGGCGGTGAGGTTCCCTGGCACAGCCATGAGGACCGGCCGGCGATCATCTATGTCGTCCAGGGCGAGGTAACCGAATACAGCAGCGACTGTTCCGTGCCGATCCTGCACAAGGCGGGCGAGGTTTCGGCCGAGACCCACGGCGTTGCCCATTGGTGGAAGAACACCGGTAGCGAGACTGTGGTCCTGATCTCCGCCGACCTTCTGCGCGCCGAGGGCGATGAACACACAATGTGACGGTCGCATTCGACGGCATCAGTAGCGAGAGCGTGACGCCCGGCGCCGCGGCACGGGCGTCACACACCCTAGTTCATTTGCGCGGAGGCTGAAGCATCATGACGAGCACAAGCAACGTCGAGATCTCGGCTCATATTGGGTCGAACCGGGGATCCTCGGGCGTGCTGCTGCGCACCCTCGTGATCGGGTTGATCGCCTTTCTTACCGTTGTAGACCTCTTCGCAACCCAGGCGATCCTGCCGTCGCTGGTCAGGGCCTATCAAGTCACACCAGCCGCGATGGGCGTTGCAGTCAATGCCAGCACCTTCGGCATGGCCATTTCCGGCCTCGCCGTGGCGTTCTTTAGCCGCCACATCAATCGTCGGCTTGGCGTCCTGGTCAGCCTGGCCCTGCTGTCGATTCCGACGGCGCTGCTGGCGATCGCCCCCGATCTCACGAGCTTCACCTTGCTCCGCATCGTGCAGGGAGTGTTCATGGCCGCCGCCTTTGCCCTGACACTGGCCTATCTGGGAGAACAGTGCAGCGCCAAGGACACTGCCAGCGCCTTCGCCGCCTACATAACCGGCAACGTCGCCAGCAACCTCATCGGCCGGCTGGCTTCGGCCGGGATCGCCGATCATCTCGGCCTATCCGTGAACTTCTATGCTTTCGCGCTGCTCAACCTTGCTGGCGCCGTGCTGGTTTTCTTCACTTTCAAGCAGACGGCGCCCATTGCCGCGGAAGGAGTGGGTGGGCGGCGGCTGCCTTTCGCGGTCTGGGCCGACCATCTGCGGAACGGTCCGTTGCGTGCCGCGTTCGGCATCGGATTCTTCATCCTGTTCGCCTTCATCGGCACTTTCACCTATGTAAACTTCATCCTGGTACGCGATCCGATCGCCCTGTCGCCCATGGCGCTGGGCTTCGTCTATTTCGTGTTTCTTCCGTCGATATTCACGACGCCCTTGGCAGGACGCGCCGCACACCGCTTCGGCACGCGGCGAACCATGTGGGGCGCGCTCGGAATCGCCGTAGCTGGATTGCCACTGTTATTGGCACCAAGCCTGGCCGTGGTGATAGCCGGTATGGTGCTGGTCGGAGTCGGCACGTTCTTCGCCCAGGCGACGGCCACCGGACTTGTTAGCCGCGCGGCGACTGTGGACCGCGGATCCGCCAGCAGCATCTATCTTGCGTGCTACTTCTTCGGCGGAATTGTCGGCAGCGCCGCGCTGGGACAGCTGTTCGACCGACTGGGCTGGGCCGCCTGCGTCGCCGGCATCGGGGTCTCCCTCGTTCTCGCCGCCCTCCTCGCGTTCCATCTGAAAATGCACAGGCCCGCGACGGCGGCATTATGAGCGGATCCCGATGAACGAGCGATGAGCTGGGCCTACAGCGAATCCACGAGGTGAACGCGGATCAGGTCGGCCGCATCATCGCTGGTCTCAGCGACACCGCACCTGACTTCGCGATCTATCTCATCGAGTTTCCGTTCGGCGATATCCTTCACGATAGCGGCGCTATCGATATCGGCTCATCGGTTCGCACATTGTGATTGCAACCGGTGAAAATCGCACTGGCCGATTTTTCAATGAGTTTCGGTTCTTCCGAGATCATCCTAGCGTAATTCCACAATACGAAACTGTCGTCAAAACGCGCCGGCCGCTCTATTCGCTGGAACCGTTCACCAACTTCATTTCCGAAACAGCCTACGAAGCCGATCGTCTGATGCTGACGCTGTCGGACAGTGAGCAGTTTGTTGATACCGTGCTGGTGCTCTTCCAGTTCAACACCGGTCCTTTCGCTGCGCGCCTACCGAGAAATTCAGCAAAGACAATGGCTCTGGCAATTTCCTAGGCCCGAATTCGAAGTGCATCGCGCTCGCCGCTTGTAGCAGGCTGCCGACGGGCCCGAATGTCTGCTGGGACTACTACCCGGCATGCTCCATTGCGTGCTGAATTGCCGAAAGCAGCGCCTCGTCATCGAACGGCTTACACAGATAATCGGTAGCGCCCGCTGACAGGCATTTCGCCCTGGTCTCTGGCTCAGCGTCAGCAGAGATCACGATCACCGGCACCTAAAAGCCCGCTTGATCGAGACAGCGTAGCACGTCCAAGCCGCTCATGCCCGGCATATGCAGATCGAGGACCAGGCAATCCGGGCGCAGCGACTCCAACGAAAAATAGAACTCAAGCCCGGAGGCGAATGCGGTCACATCGAAACCGGCCACGCGCAAAAGGCGCTGGAGCGCCTTGCGCACGGACATGTCGTCATCCACAACGGCGACTGGAACTCGGGGTCGCTGTTCGCGCATACTGCTCTGTTTGATAGCAGACCAGCAGCGGCGCTGTGTATTGGACCATGGTCGTATGCCGGTTCACACTCGCGTGACATCACAATGCGTATCTAACCCGAGCTGAGCGACCGCGTAGGAGTGCCCGATCTTGGCGAGGGTCCGAGCAAGATTTCCGGCATTTTACCTTTTCCCAATTGTTAATGTCGGAAGGGTATGACCATAGGACCGTATTACCAGGGGAACACCTGGGCCAGAACAATCACTCGCCGTGGATGCGCCTGCCCAGGAGCCGACGATGCCAGCGACCATCCTCGTTGTCGAGGACAACGAGCTAAATATGAAGCTATTTCACGACCTGCTCTCAGCAGAGGGCTACCAAGTTCTCCAAGCTCGCGATGGCCTCGAGGGACTATATCTAGCGCGCAAGCACCTTCCAGACCTGATCCTGATGGATGTCCAGTTGCCAGGAACTCTGTCCGGCTTGGATGTCACAAGATCGCTCAAGACAGACCCCGAATTCGAGGCGATCCCAATTGTTGCCGTCACCGCGTTTGCAATGAAAGGTGACGAAGAACAGATTCTAGCGGCAGGCTGTGACGCCTACATCTCCAAGCCAATTTCTGCGGCCGACTTTATCAAGGCGATTCGGCACTACTTGTCCGCTTGAACGCGTTGTGGGCATAGGCGGAAACTTCCCGTTCGCTCCTAGTCCGAAATCATGTAGCCGACGGCACGCACGGTGCGGATGAGCGGTTTCTCGCCGTCAAGATCGATCTTGCGCCGGAGATAGCGTATATAGACGTCGACAATATTTGTGTAAGTCTCGCTGCTTTGCTCCCAGACATTGCTCTGGATTCGGCTTCGGCTCAGCGCCGTGCCGGCGTTGGCCATCAGGTAGCTGAGCAGGGTGAATTCCTTGGCGGTCAGCTCGATTTCGCGTTCGCCGCGCCGGACCCGCCGCGTCGCCGGATCAAGCACGAGATCGCCGACGCTGAGCAGGCTCGCGGGCTCGCTGTAGGGCGCGCGGCGCAGCAAGGCGTGGATGCGCGCCAGGAGTTCGTCGATGGCGAACGGCTTGGTAAGATAGTCGTCGGCGCCGCTTCGCAGCCCTTCGATCTTGTCCTGGACGCTGTCCTTGGCGGTCAGCATGAGGATCAGGCTCTGCTTCATCTGCCGGCGGAGGCTGCGGCAGACTTCGAGGCCGTCGACGGCCGGCAGCAACACATCGAGGATAATCAGCCGATAGTCGAGGTCGCGGCAAAGATGCAGCGCCTGCTCACCGTCGCCGGCAACGTCCACGACGAAGCCTTCGGCTTCCAAACCGCGCTTGAGAAAGCTGACGATTCCGCCGTCGTCTTCGACCAGGAGGATCTTGGTCATGGTGCGCCGGGCTCCGCCTGGGGCAGCTCGATGATCAGCTCGGTCGACTGGCCGGGCGTACTCGACAGGGAAATTCTGCCGCCGTGTTTCTCGGCGATCCATTTGGCGATCGGCAGGCCGAGGCCGCTGCTCTCCGGCCGCCGCTGCGGCCCGCCGCGGATGCGATAAAACCGCTCGAACACATAGGGCATCTCCTCGGGCGGCACGCCGACCCCATGGTCGAGCACCGCTATCGCGGCCCGTCCGTCCCTGGCGCTCAGCGAAACCTCTATCGCCGAGTCGGCGTTGGAATGCTTCACCGAGTTGTCGATGGCGATCAGCACTGCCTGCCGCAGCCGCTGCGGGTCGGCGTTCGCCCAGACCGGCCGGCCGGGAAGCTTTTCGACGACGGTGATTCCCTTGCCGCGCGCCAGGACGGTGCCGTCATGCACCGCCTCGGCGACGATAGACTGCAGGTCCACCCGCTGCTTCTCGAAGGTGACCATGTCCGCCTCCGAGCGGACCAGAAACAGCAGATCATCGATCAGGCGGCCCATCTCCTCGGCCTTCTGCGCGATCCGCTGCAGCGACTCCCGATAGGCCTGCGGCGACTCCGGCTGAACCCGCAGCGTCACCTCCGCCTCGCCGCGCAGGATGGTTATGGGCGTGCGGAGCTCGTGGCTGACTTCCGCCAGGAATTGCAGGCGCCGCCGGTCGAGATAGTTGAGGCGTTGATTCGCGCCCGCGAGTTCGACGGTCCGCTCGGCCACTTGACGCTCCAGGTCGGATTGAGCGCCGAGCAGACGCCGGTCACGATCCTCGAGGCTTGCCGCCATCTCGTTGAATTGCGAGGCCAGTTGCGCAAATTCGTCGGCGCCCTCGCTTTCCACGCGATGCCGCAAATCGCCGGCGCCAATGGCGCGGACGCCGGCCAAAAGCCGGCGCATCGGCCGCGATATGCTGCGGTAAAGCGCCACCCCCGTCACCAGGCTGATGGCCAGGGCGCCCAAGCCGGCCGCGATCAGGAATACCACCCGCCGCGCGGCCAACTTGGTGATCTCGGCATCGGTCTCGGCCACCTCCCGCTGCTCGTCGGCCATCGCCGCGGCAAGAGTCTCGGCGATCTCACCCTCAAACCTCTGCTCGACCAGCTGATGGAGCTGACGCGCCGCTTCATCCGACCCGGACTGCCGCAGCTCGATCATGCGGCTGACGAGCGAATCGATCGCCGAAAAACCCGCCTCCAGCTTTCCGATCCGCTCTCTCTCTTCGAACTGGCGCTCGTTCTGCTCACCGCGAAGAAAGGCCGACTTCTGGTCGGTCAGCCTGACCAGCTGCCGCAACGTTTCCTGGACATCCCGGCGGGCCAGCTCGAGCTCGCCGGGGCGTCCGCGTCCGTCGAGCAGAGAGTCGCCGATCGCGGTCTTGTAATGGAAAGCTTGCACCGCAAGCATTGTCTTTGTTTGACGCTGCTCATAGGCCAGTTCGGCGCGGCGCAACTGATAGTCAAATCGCTGCGCCACCACCACGGCCACCAAGACGACGGCGAGGATCAGCGCGGCGTTGAGCGACTGCGAGATCAGAAGTTTGAGCCGTACGTTCATGCCGAACTCCGAGCTACGGCGATAGTGGTGCGCCGACAATCGGCAGCTCCGCAGCCGCGAACAATGCGCCCGCGCTGTTGCCGGACCATGGAAGCTCACCCAGGAACAATCTGTTTCTCATGCAATTCTAATCCGCAACCCGGCGTCCATTCATCTTCCTTCACTATGTCTGAACCGTCGGACGGCGCTGCTGGCATGCATGGGGCCAAATCCCAGCAGCGTCCCGTTCCGGCAACGGCTCAGACACATTCGCAAGGAGACCTTTCCAATGCGCAAGATGACATGGCTCGCGACGGCCGCCATTGGCCTGATACTCGGCACCACTGGAGCGCAGGCCCATCAGAACCTGCCCTACGACGAAACCGGAGCGCAGATCGACCGGGAGACGCCGGCGAAGGCAACAGTGAACTCGACGGTGGACACCTCGGAGGAGCTGATCCAGTTTGCCGGGAACTCGAGTTCGAACAGTTCCTCGAACTCGAGCAACAACAGCTCCTCCAACTCGAGCAACAACAGCTCTTCGAACTCGAGCAATAACAGCTCTTCGAACTCGAGCAACAACAGCTCTTCCAACTCGAGCAACAACAGCTCTTCCAACTCGAGCTCCAACAGTTCGTCCAATTCCAACGGGCGCAACTGGAGGTGGGGCGACGACGACTGATCTGAACGCAGACATAGCTGCGGGGACCGGCATCGGCCGGTCCCCGTGTCTCGCACTTTCAAGGGAACAGCCGCAATGTTCGTCCGCAAGAAGCCGACGATCGAGTTTCTCTGCAGCCCCGAGGATCAGGGCGTATTGGCGCCGCCGGTACCGGCCAAGGAGGCGATGCCCGATTGGTTCAAGCGCCTGCCGGCTGTCGACAAGGCGCATCTCACGCCCACCAATCATGGGCTCACCGTCAAACGCTGCATGCCCTTCATCGACGCCCTGACCACCGGTTGGATCTTGCCGCTCGCGGCGACGGTGCGCCTGGAAATCCGCGACAGGGGGCGCACGGTCAATGCCGGCTGGGACTTCGACCGCGTCATGGTGAGCAATCACAACAGCCATCAGGTCGCCGGCAACCCGCGGGAGCCGCGGCCGCCCTCGAAATTCCACAACTACTGGACGATCCGTACGCCTCCCGGCTGGAGCTGCCTGTTTGTGCCGGCGCTGAACCGGCCCCATCCAGTCGTCGAAATTGTGGCCGGGATTGTCGATACCGACCGCTATGTCTCGCTGATTCATTTTCCGTTCTTCGCCGTCGCCGCCGACGGCACCTACACGTTGGAAAAAGCCACGCCGCTGGTACAGGTGATTCCGTTTCAGCGGGTCAGCACGGCCTTGCCCGGCATCATCAAGGCGGAGACGTCGGCGGATGCAGCGACCCGACAGCGCATCTTGCGGAACACCCAGGCCGGCGACGGCTGGTACCGCAAGTTTGCCAGGGCGCCACGATAGGCTCGGCTAGTCATCGTCGCCGCCATCATCGCCGCCGTCGTCTCCTCCGTCATCATCTCCTCCGTCATCGCTGCCGCCATCATCGTCGCCTCCATCATCATCGCCCCCGTCATCATCGCCGCCACCAATGCTTCCGCCGCCGGGGCTCCCGCCAGTGCCCGCGCTGCCCTGACCGCTGGGCTCCGGCGTCCGACTATCTTCACCAATTCCGCGAAACAGCCGCAAAATCCAATCGCCCACGTCATCGTCGCTGTTTTCGCCGGCTGCATCCCCGTCAGCCGCGGCGGCCGGTGCCAACGGGGCGGTTCCCGGCAGCAGCGCGGCACCGAGAACGATTGCCAGGCCTGCGACAATCCCGCTCCAACTCGTCATTGCTTACCTGGCCTTACCCAGCGATCCATCCGCCGCCGGCGGCGGCGCAACATCGCTATCATAGGCACCGGGTCATGAGCCGACGAGTCGACAGAGATTAGAATTTCATGAGAAGCCGCTACCGGGATCGAGCCTACTGATCCTCTGGCAGATGTGACCGTGGCTTTGAGAATCGCGCCGCCACGCCGGCAGGTTGGTTCGGTGCCAGTTGCGGGACAATCCTGCTCGCCCAAGGCGTCTCCGCCCGAAAACCGGCCGAATGATCTGGCGACTCCTCGAGATGGTGTGTTGTCAGCGTTTTTTCGTCTGCTCGGCGGCGCCCTGAGTACGCCAATCTCTGACAAATCTCAAAAACGCTTGCAATGCTGGCGGCGGCTGACGACGACTTGGATAGTAGAGGAACGGACCGGGGAAGTTCGGGCACCAGTCGTCGAGCACCATGACCAGTGTTCCCGCCCGGATTGCGTCGCGGACATAGCCTTCAAAGGTCATCAGGAAACCGAGTCCGTCCAGGGCAGCCTGTCGCTGGACGCCGATGTGGCCCGACATGAACGGCCCGCGGGGCACGATCTTTACGACCCGGCCGCGCTTTTCGAATTCCCACGGCAGCAACGCGCGACCCGAGATCGCCCGGCACCACGGGGGGAACCCAGACGCCTCGGTGGCCCTCATTCAGACAGTATGGCCCTATCGCTATGAAGCCGATAGCGAGCGATTTATCGGTGCCCTGCGCAAGGCGGGTTTGTCGGAATGAGCTCGGTCACTTCTGCATTTGGCACCTTTCGGACGGTGCCTGCGTATCGGGATTCGACCGCTGTTGAGGGCCAAGCCGACATGGGGCGGACCCCGGTGATACGGCAGCCTCCCAGAGCTGCCATTTCGATTACCGCCAATGATGCTCATTAGATGGACCAGTGCCATAAACTGGTGGGTTCAAATCGAGGCCCGCAACACCCGATTCTTGCGATTGATCGAACGAGCCATGCCGACATTCGCGGCATAAACGTTATAGGTAAGCGGCAAGATCGTGCAGCTACCAGCGGGCGAGCTTGCACCGTCTCCTCCGCAAGAGAGCCTTACTCGGCAGCCATTGCTATTCGCAGTTCCCGTTCCTCCGTCGAAACCTCATGAATCTCATTCGCAGTCGGCTTGATCCGGAACCACGCGGCGTAGAGCGCGGGAAGGAAGAGCAGGATCAACACCGTGCCGACCGCCGTGCCGCCGATCAGCGTGTAGGCCATCGATCCCCAGAAGACGGAATGCGTGAGGGGGACAAAGGCCAGCACGGCGGCAAGTGCGGTCAGGATCACGGGCCGCGTGCGTTGCACCGTGGCCTCGATGACGGCGTGATAGTCGTCAAGGCCGGCCGCACGGTTCTCCTTGATTTGTTCGGTCAGGACCAGCGTGTTGCGCATCAGGATACCGGCCAGTCCTATCAGGCCCAGGATGGCGTTGAACCCGAAGGGCTGATTGAAGGCGAGCAACATCGGCACGACGCCAACGAGCCCAAGCGGTGCGGTCAGCAGCACCATGGCCATCATTGAGAGGGATCGCACCTGCAGCATGATGACGATCAGCGTGACGGCGATCATGGCCGGGAAGACCTTGCCCAACGCGGCGTTGGCCTTGCCAGCCTCCTCGATCGATCCGCCCATTTCGATGCGATAGCCGGCCGGAAGGGATGCGATCAGCGGCTGCAGGGCCGTCATGATCTGCTTGGAGACCTCCGGAGGCTGGGTCGCCTCGTTGATGTCCGAGCGGATCGTGATGACGGGCGTGCGATCGCGGCGCTTCAGGATCGGCCCCTCCAGACGGATTTCCGAATGGCCGATCTGGTCGAGCGGAATCGGGCGGCCACCCCGGCTCATCAGCGAGAAATCCGCCAGACGCGTCGGATCCAGGCGCTCGCCGCCGGCGCTGCGCGCCACGATGGGGACATTGCGGATGTCCTCGCGGACCTGCGTGACGGCGATGCCGGTGAGGAGGAACTGGAGCTGCTGGCCCACCTCCGCCGGCGAGAGGCCGATGAGGTTCAGCCGATCCTGATCCGGGATGAAGCGAAGCACGGGCGTGCGATTGCCCCAGTCGCGGTTGGCCTGCCGCACGTCCGGAATGCCCCGCATGATGTCGAGGGCCTTCTCGGAAATGCTGTAGAGTTGCGCGGGATCGGGTCCCGTGACCCGGAACTCGACCGGGAACGGCGTGTAGGGGCCAAACACGAGCTGCGTGACGCGGACATAGGCCTCGGGTGCAAGCCCCTCTGCCACCGCCTCCCGGAGCCGGTGCTTCAAAGCCTCACGCGCCTCGGCATCCGGGGTCAGCACGACGATCTTGGCGAAGGCAGGATCAGGCAGTTCCGGCGCCATCGCGAAGAAGAAGCGCGGAGCGCCCTGACCGACATAGCTCGTGACGATCTTGGCCTCGGGCTGGCTGTCCAGCCAATGTTCGAGCTTTTCGACCGTGGCGGTCGTCGTCTCGATGCCAGTGCCTTCCGGCAGGCGAACCTCCACCAGCACTTCGGGGCGGTCGGATGTCGGGAAGAACTGCTGTTTGAGGGCGCCCATGCCGACAACGGAAAGCGCGAAGGCGATGCCGACGATACCGCAGGTCATGAACTTGTGGCGCACGGCAAAGGTGATGAGCCGCCGCAGGCGCCGATAGTTCGGTGTGTCGTAGATCGCGTGGTGACCGCCTTCGACCGGTTTGATCGCGGGCAGCATCTTCACGCCGAGATAGGGCGTGAAGACCACCGCGACGATCCACGAGACGATGAGGGCAAACCCCACCACCCAGAAGATGTTGCCGGCGTATTCGCCGGCCGTCGAGCGCGCGAAGCCCACCGGCAGGAAGCCGGCGATCGTCACGAGCGTTCCGGAGAGCATCGGCGCCGCGGTGTGGCTCCAGGCATAGGCCGCCGCCCTGATGCGGTCCATGCCCTCTTCCATCTTCACCACCATCACCTCGATGGCGATGATGGCGTCGTCCACGAGAAGACCGAGCGCCAGGATGAGGGCGCCGAGCGTGATGCGGTCGAAGAAGCGGCCGGTTTCCAGCATGATGAGGAACACGACGGCGAGCGTCAGGGGGACGGCAGCCGCCACAACGATGCCGACGCGCCAGCCCAGGCTGAGCAGGCTCACCAGCAGCACGACGCCGAGCGCCATCGCAAACTTCATCATGAATTCGTCGACCGCCGATGTGATGTTGACGGCCTGGTCGGTCACCTTGTCGAGCGTCATCCCGAGCGGCAGTGTCTGTGCGATGGCCGCCGTCCTCTCCTCCAGCGCCTTGCCGAGCGCGAGACCATCCCAGCCCTCCTGCATGACGGCCGCGAGCATGATGGTGGGCTCACCCTGGCGCCGGATGAGGTATGTGGGAGGATCTTCATAGCCGCGGCGGACCTCGGCGATGTCGGAGAGCTTCAGCGTCCGCCCCGCAGCGACGATCGGCGTGTCGGCGATCGCTTGGACGCTGTCGTAAGCGCCGTCGACCCGGATGAAGACCCGCGGCCCCCGCGTGTCGATCGAGCCTGCCGGCGTGACGGTGTTCTGCCGCTGCAAGGCCGCGACGATGTCCTGTGCCGACACGCCGAGGGTTGCCAGCTTGGCGTAGGAAAACTCGACGAAAATCTGTTCGGGTTGTTCACCGAGGATGTTGATCTTCTTGACGCCGGGCACGTGCAGGAGGTCCTGGCGGATCACCTCGGCCTGCCGAACCAGCTCACGCATTGGCATGCCCTTGGCCTTGAGCGCATAGAGGGCGAAGCTCACATCCGAATATTCGTCGTTGACGAAGGGGCCATAGACGCCGGACGGCAGGTTGCGGACTTCATCCGCGAGCTTCTTGCGGGCCTGATAGAACTCCTCCTGCACGACAGATGGCGGTGTGCTGTCCTTCAGCGTGACCGTCATATACGCGTAACCCGGCCGTGTGGTCGTCTCCACCCGGTCGTACCAGGTCAGTTCCTGAAGCCGCTTTTCCAACGGTTCGGCGACGAGGTCCTGCATCTCGCGCGCCGTCGCGCCCGGCCATGCCGTCGTGACCGTCAGGGTCTTGATGGTGAAGTTGGGGTCCTCCGCCCGCCCGAGCATGACGAAGGCGTAGGCGCCGGCGGCCACCAGCAGGAGGATGAAGAACAGGGTGACGGCGCGTTCGCGAACGGCGATCGCGGAAAGATTGAGGTTCATCAGTTGGCCTATCCTATTTCCTCGACGTTCGTCATCCTGACGCTCGCGCCGTCCTGCAGGAGGTGTGGCGCCGAGTGACCCGCGCGCTTACCTAAAGACGCGGGCCTTTAACTGCGCGCTTCCGCTAGCTTACAATTTGTTCGGCGACGGCCTCTTCGAGGCCGGCTGCCGCTTGGACGGCAAGAGCATTGGCTGCCGCCTGTGAATCTTGAAATTCCTCGAGTGCATAGACTCTGCCCCACCGCAGGGTGAAGACGTGGAGACCACGATTGAAGTACGACGCGTCGCCGTTGAGCAGTGTTGCGGTGCCATCCCACTGCGCAAACACGGTGGTATTCCACGGCCAGCCCTTCACCCAGACGTTGTTGACCGTGATATGGAGGTTAGGCAGGACGTGGCCGAGGCGCTCAAACCAGCGACGCAGGGCTTCTTTGTCGTGGCGCTCACCACCAAGCGCGTGGGCGCCGGAAACGCGGTGATGGACATGCGACGCGACTGCTTTCACCGCCTTGTCCCAGCGATGGTTGTTGACGTGGTCGAAGGTCTTTCGGATCTCTTTCTTGACAATGTAACTGTATATCATTGGAGTCCTCCAACGGTGATCGCGGAGAGGTTGAGGCTCATCAGTTGCCCCCGCTTTCAGACGCTGTCCTGACGCGAGCGCCCTCCTGCAGGAGATGAGCGCCGAGCGAAACAATCGGATCGCTGGAGTTCAGTCCGGAGACCACGGCGGTTTCGCTGGTTACACGAACAAGCTGGACGCGGCGAAAGTGCACGGTCGAGGTGTCGCGATCCAAGGCCCAAACGCCGGTCTTCTCGCCGTCGTCGAGCACGGCTCCAAGCGGCACCTGGACTTCCGGCTGGCGTGCTTGGCTTGCAAGCCGAATGGTTACCGTCGCGCCAAGCGGTGCTGCCGCGGCCTCACCGTCGAGCACATAACGGGCCTCATAGGTACGGGTCTGGGCATCGGCGGAGTTCGATAATTGCCGGAGATGTGCCGTATAACGACGCCCATCGCCACCATACACGCTGGCCTCGGCCGCAGACCCAATCGCCGGCCGGATCGTTTCGGGAAGCGCGACCACCGCTTCGCGGGGGCCGGCCTGGGCGACCCGGACCACTGTCTGGCCGGCGGCGACGACCTGCCCCGGCTCGCCAAGCGTTTCAACCACCGTTCCATCCGCGTCCGCCAACAGGACCGCGTAGGTCGCCTCGTTCTCGGCGACCCGTGCCTGGGCGTCGGCGGCTTCAAGTTGTGCCCTGGCCGTATCCAACGCAGCCTTCGCCTGCTCGTAGCGCTGTCGGGGAACCCATCCATCCTTGAGCAAACGGGCGTATCGCCGTTCATCCGGTTCCGCCTGAACGACTAGTGCACGCGCTGCGGCAACGGCGTTGCGCTTCGCCGTGAGCGCGAGGCGAAGGTCGGTATCGTCGATCCGCATCAGCGGCTGACCGGCTTTGACTTCCTGACCGACGTCAACGAGCCGTTCCACGATCTTGCCCGGCACGCGAAAGCCGAGATTGCTCTCAACCCTTGCCCCGATGGTGCCTGTGAAGCTGCGTTCGGCTCCGGTCACCGGTGTTGCCGTCACCAATCTGACGATCGGCGGTTCCTGCCTCGGGTCGCTCACGGCAGAGGCTTCCTGCGTGGGAATGGCAAGTGTGGCGAATGCCGCCGCCCCTGACATCGCGATCAAGACGCCCCCCAGCACAATAGCGGTTCTCTTTTTCACGCTTCGCCTCTCAAAATAGATTGCGTTCGACCTCTATATGGGATATAGATTACGAACGCAAGCTAAAAAGGAGATTGACGATGCGAGTGAGTCGCATTCAGGCCGCGGAAAACCGCGAAACCGTGATCAATGTGGCAAGCCGCCTTTTTCGGGAGCGCGGCTTTGACGGCATCGGCGTTAAGGATCTGATGAAGGGTGCCGGGCTGACCCAAGGCGCCTTCTACAAGCAATTCGCGTCAAAGGAGGACCTGGCTGCGCAGGCGTCCAAGCGGGCGTTGGAGAGTGCCTCCCGCCGATGGTCAGCCGCTGCCGAGGCCAGTCCGCAGGACCAGCTTGGCGCGGTGATCGCGTTCTATCTCAGCATGGCGCATCGCGTAGAAAGGATGGACGGCTGCCCGGTCGTTGCGCTCGGCTCGGATGCTGCCAGGCAGGGCGCCGACGTGAAGGCGTCATTCGAAGCCGGGATCAGGGAATATCTCGATATGCTCCGTAGCTGGGTTGGCGAGGCCGACGGCGAGGAGCCCGGCGGCAAGGCCATGGCCATTCTCTCGACAATGGTCGGTGCGGTGCTTCTCTCGCGGGCGGTCAACGACGAGTGGCTGTCGAAGCGGTTCCTGCAAGCGGCCGCCGAGAGCGTGCTGGGGTCGTCTGCGGGCGATGACCCGCAAGGACCGCGCCAATGACGATGGATTCTCCGAGCGAGGCGCGCAGCACAACTGTTTCAACAGGAAAGATGTGAATTCCATGAACAAGACCAATCTCGGCGTCGCCCTGGTGACGGGGACATCTTCCGGCATCGGGCACGCCACGGCCAAAACCCTGCAGAATTCTGGCTTTCGCGTGTTCGGAACCAGCCGTCGCGCGGCCGCCGAACGATCCGACGGCGTAACCATGCTGTCCTGCGACGTGACCGATGATGAGTCCGTGGCGAAGCTGGTCGATGAGGTGCTGGCCGAGGCCGGACGCATCGACGTGCTCGTCAACAATGCCGGCATCGGGCTGCTCGGCAGCGCAGAGGAATCGTCAACTGCACAGGCTCAGGCGCTGTTCGATGTGAACGTCTTTGGCGTTCTGCGCGTGACCAGCGCGGTGTTGCCGGCAATGCGTCGTCAAAGGAAGGGCAGGATTGTCAATCTGAGTTCGGTGCTGGGCTTGATTCCGGCTCCCTATTCCGCGCTCTATGCGTCTACCAAGCATGCCATTGAAGGCTATTCTGAATCGCTTGACCACGAACTGCGCACATTTGGAATTCGGGTTGTGCTGGTCGAACCCGCCTATACCCGGACGTCATTTGAAGAGAATCTCGTAAGGCCCGACCGATTGCTTGGCATCTATGACTCTGCGCGCGCTGGCATGAATAAGGTTCTGCGGAAAGCAATGGAAACAGGCGATGCTCCCGAAGTCGTGGCCAGGACGATCCTGGAAGCAGCGACCGCTTCCACTCCAAGGAGGCGCTATGCGGCGGGGAAAATGGCGCGCCGGGTCAGTTTCCTGCGCCGTTTCGTCCCCGAATCCGCGTTCGACAGAAGCCTGCGAAAGCAGAATGGGCTGCCGGTCTGACGAATGGACATCTCATGAAGATCGGAATCATCGGCGCTGGAAACATCGGCGCCACATTGGCGCGAAGGCTTGCCGCCAGCGGCCATGAGGTCAAGCTCGCCAATTCGAAGGGACCGGACACCATCTGCGATCTTGCCCGCGATATAGGAGCTACCGCTGTCTCAAAGGAAGAGGCCGTGCAGGGCGTCGCGGTAATCGTTCTTGCGATCCCGTTCGGGAGGTATCCCGATCTCGCCAGCCTCTTCAACGACGTGCCTGCCGACGTCGTCGTGATCGACACCTCCAACTATTATCCGTTCCGTGACGGTGCAATCGCCGAGGTCGATGGTGGCAAGCCTGAAAGTGTTTGGGTGAGTGAGCAGATCGGTCGTCCCGTCGTCAAGGCATGGAACGCCGTTCTGGCGGTCACACTGGCCGAGCGAGGCCAACCGAACGAGGCATCTGGACGTATCGCCATCCCTGTCGCGGGTGACGCCCCGAAGGCTAAGGCCACTGCCGTCCAATTGGTGGAGGCCACCGGCTTCGACGCGCTCGACTCTGGAAGTCTCAGTGACTCTTGGCGACAACAGCCTGGCACCCCCGCCTATTGCACGGAATGACGACGAACGAGCTGAAATCGGCGCTGCAGTTGGCCGACCGGTCTCGCGCGCCCGGCAATCGCGGCGCCCTCCTCAGGGAATTCATGGCGGCCGGCGGCAAGCTGACCCACGACGAAATCGTCGCCCGCAACCGGACGGTGACTGAGTGATCACCGGACGTAAACTGCTGAAACGACAGACGAATGTCCACACCGTTTCCGGATCGAATGTCGCCGAACTTTCGCGGGCTCTTCGCGGGCCGTCAGCGCCTGGTCAGCGCGATCCTGCTTTGGCGTGATGCCCAGCAGAGTGTGGAGGCCGCACTCGGACCGGAGGCGACATTCGCGCTCAACGGTCTCCTCGACCTCTCTGCGACCAAGCTCACGACGTCACCCGAAGCGCCGACGCGGGAGATCGATCACGTTAATAGCCGTATATACAGCCTCATAAAAGGATCAACCGATGACCGACGCGTCCCGTCCGGAGGCCCCAACGGACTCATCGTCCGCGCGCAAGGTGCCACCTGGCGTTCTCGCCGGGCCAATCACACCTACGATGCTCCGCCTTGCATTGCCGACGATCGTGGTGCTCGTTGTCCAAACGCTTGTCGGGGTGGCTGAGACATATTTCGTCAGCTTTCTTGGAACGGACGCGCTCGCCGGAGTCGCCCTGGTCTTCCCGGTTCTCATGCTCATGCAGATGATGTCGAACGGCGGCATCGGCGGGGGCGTCTCCTCGGCCGTTGCGCGGGCTTTGGGGGCCAATCGCCGCGCCGATGCCGACGCGCTGATCTGGCATGCGATCGTCCTCGCCTGCGCATTCGGCGTCTTCTTCACGGCAGCGGCTATTCTGGGCGGACCGATCCTTTATCGGGCAATGGGCGGAACGGGACCGACGCTGACGGCAGCGCTCACCTATTCAGGCGTCGTGTTCGCAGGCGCCATCCCGATCTGGATCGCTGCTTTGCTATCATCAGCTCTTCGCGGCGCCGGGAACGTGAACGTGCCAGCACTCGTGATCTTTTTTGGCGCCGTCATCCTTCTCCCCTTGTCGCCGGCCTTGATCTTCGGCTGGGGCCCCTTTCCACGGCTCGGTGTTGCCGGCGGCGGGGCCGCGGTGGTCACCTACTACGTACTCGCCGCGCTTGCGCTGATGCTGTATCTGCGATCGCCGCGGAGCCTCCTGAAACTCAGGATCGTTCCTCTGCACGGCCGCCTGTTCAAAGACATCCTAGGCGTCGGCCTCCTGTCTGCGATCGGCACGGTCCAGGTCAATCTCACGGTCACGTTCGTCACCGCCGCCGTCGGCCGGTTCGGCGCTGACGCCATTGCCGGGTACGGCATCGCCTCGCGCCTCGATTACATTCAAATTCCGGTGATCTTCGGCCTCGGCACCGCCATGGTGACCATGGTTGGCATCAATATCGGGGCCGAGCAGATGGCGCGGGCGCGCCGCATCGCCTGGATCGGCGCCACCCTTGCCTTCGGAGTGACCGAGTTCATCGGCCTCGCTGCCGTGATCTTCCCGCATGCCTGGATCGGCCTGTTCAGCGATGATCCTCATGTGCTGGCGATGGGCACCCTCTATTTGCGGAACGTCGCGCCAGTCTACGGCGCCGTCGGATTGGGGCTGGCGCTCTACTTTGCAAGCCAAGGGGCGAAGCGCGTCCTGTTTCCCGTCCTGGCCGGCACCGTGCGCATGATCATTGCAGCTTTCATCGGCTGGTCGGTGGTCACCTGGTTCGGCGCCGGCCTTTCGACCCTGTTCCAGATCATCGCCCTGGCGGCAGTCTCCTACGGCCTCCTCACGGCAGCAGCCGTGCTAGGCGGCGCCTGGGGCCGGCGTCCCGCGAACCAGCGGCTCGCCCAAATCGGCCCCGCGGAATAGTTGGGACCGCCGTGCCTTTCATGGTCACGCGAGCGTCGGCAGGCCGAAACGTCTGTCGCAATCGCAACTACTTCCCCTGGCGCAGTTTCCAAGTCACGGAAGGCACGCAGCGGATCTTCGCCAACATCATTGAACATGCCGTGTGGTACCGGGATTACCCATATGTGTGGGCCAGCAGCTCGCCTGACACTCGCAAGGCGCCGCCCGATTTCGCAGTGATCCTTCCGCGCCAACCATCATGACTTTTTTTTCGGCACCAAGATCACACTAGTTTAGCAGGAAGAGCGACAAATCGGCAGAGATGGCCACCGCGCCGGAACAGCTCCTCGCGATGTCAGCAATTGGCAGATACTGTTGAAAAACTCTGACGGGAGGCGACACGGCGCAACTTTGGAATCAAGGGGGTCCGGTTCGCGACTCTTTCTTGCCCAGCGCGGCAGGTTGGCGAATCAATCTTTCTCCTTTTTCTGGCCAGCAGAGTTTTTCAACAGTATCGGCACTTCTCGGACGTACCGCGCGCCGCGGGTGATGGCCGCTTACGGCTTAAGAGCGGACCCCGCATACCGCATGCTCGAATGGCAGCAATGTGCCATGTGTGGACGGCTCCGAGTTGGCAAGGG
>Ga0184612_10000204_pt1 | contig 26171 bp, 29 predicted proteins | sample PLM3_60_coex_FD_133163 | JGI IMG/M metagenome (GOLD analysis project Ga0184612, IMG submission 133163) | Groundwater sediment microbial communities from an aquifer in East River, Colorado, USA - PLM3_60_coex | ecosystem: Environmental > Terrestrial > Soil > Riparian zone | place: USA: East... | reverse complement strand
CGCGCTCGCCGCCTACCGATTGGGTGATGGGACCGCGAAGCTGTTCGGTCGCCTGACGCTCAACCCCATCGCGCATTTCGATCCGTACGGCGGCGCGATCCTCGCGCTGACGTTCATCGGCTCGGGTGGGTCATTCGGTTTCGGGTACGCAAAGCCGACCCCGGTGAACCCGCTCAACCTCGATGGCGGCCGGCGGGGCGAGGCCCTGGTCGCAGCCGCGGGACCGATCTCGAACCTCGTTCTCGCGGCGGCGGGCGCGATCCCGCTCCGGTACCTGATCGCCAACCCGAGCTTGGTCGACCAACTCCCGATCGTGGCGAACATCCTGATCATGTTCGTCAACATCAACCTGCTTCTGATGGTCTTCAACTTCATCCCGATCCCACCGCTGGACGGATCGAAGGTCATGTTCGCGTTCATGGATCGCCGGACCGAGTACCAGGTTCGTCCGTTCCTCGAGCAGTACGGCATCTTGATCCTGCTCGTGCTGGTCATGTCGCAATTCGTGCTTCCTGGACCGTCCATCCTCGGGCGGATCATCTCCCCGATCGTCGATGCGTTCTTCAAGCTCCTGGTGGGGGCCTAGGACCCGCCAGTTCCGGGCGCACCTGCGGGCGAGCGTGGCGCCCGGGGAGCGCGCGGCACTGGTGTCCTGGACCTCGCCCGCGCAGCTCGCGCTGTTCGATGCGATGCATGTGGCCGATCGACGCCACGGTCTCGACGTCGTGGCTTCGCTGCGTGCCGAGGGTGTCGAAGACCGGGACGTCCTGCTGGCGGGTCTCCTGCACGACGCGGGCAAGGGGGGGACCGGCGTCTGGCCGCGCGTGGCGTTCTCGCTCGGGAGCCGGTATGGCGCATGGATCGGGCGTGTGGCGGCGGTCCTCCCCGGGTACGGGCCGGCACTCGAGCGGCTGCGGACGCACGCGGACACCTCGGCCGGCCTCGCCGCGCGGGCGGGATGCCCCGTTCGAACGGTCGAGCTCATCCGGCACCAGGATGCCCCGACCGATCCCGAGTTCGGCGAGCTGCTGCGACTCGCCGACGAGGCCAACTGATGACCCACGGCGGGTCGCCCGGCGTGCCGGTGATGGCGGCAGACGTCGCCGCGGCGCCCGCGGCCGGTATGGCACTCGCGACGCCCGCCGTCACGTTCGGCGAGGCCCGCCGACCCGAGAACCGGACGCAGGTCCAGCTAGCCGAGTTCGACGGGCCGCTCGCGCTGCTCCTCTCGCTCATCGAGGCACGCCAGCTCGACGTCCTGACCGTGCCGCTCGGCGCGCTGGCCGACGCCTATCTCGACGCGCTTGCGCGGCTCGAAGCCGACCGACTCGGCAACGTCAGCTCCTTCGTTTCGATCGCCAGCCAGCTCATCCTCATCAAGAGTCGCGCGATGCTCCCGCGCCGGACCGATCCGACCGACCCGACCGCGCTGGCCGACGAGGGCACCGATCCCGAGGCCGAACTGCGCGCCCGTCTCATCATCTACCGGGCACATCGCGACGCGGGCCTGCGACTCGCCGAGGAAGCCGCGCGCCGCATCGGGCTCTTCCGGCGGGAACCGGCAGCCGCGCATGCTGCGGCGGTGGCGGGTGCCCGACCGCTCGACGCGCCGCTGATCGATCCCATGCGCCTGGTTCGCGCCCTCGATCGGCTCGCCGCGATCGCGCCACCGCCGGAGCCGCCGCCCGAACCCCTCGAGCGCATGATCACCCTTACCGAGCGAGCCGACGTCATCCGCGCCGCCCTGCGCGGGGCACCGACCGTCGTCCTGCAGGAGCTCCTCGAGGGCGTCCGAGACCGGGTGGTCATCGCCGTGACCTTCCTGGCAATGCTCGAGCTCATGAAGCGGCGGGAGATCGTGGTCGAGCAGGCCTTGCCCTGGGGTCCGATCGTGGCCCGAGCGACGACGGCGGAGGAGCGCGGCGCGGCCGGGGTAGCGCCGGCGGTCGCCGACACGCCGCTCGACGAGACGCTGGAGTCGTTCGCGTGACCGAGCGGGTCGAGCGGGTCGAGCCGGTCGACACGCTTCCTGACGACGACGCCGTGGGCGCGACGCTCGCCGCCGAGCCCGATGACGCGTCGCTCACCGCAGCGCCGGTCGAAGCCGAGCGTCCGGCCCCGATCGAGCTGACCGTGTCGGCCCTCGAGGCCCTGTTGTTCGTGGCCGAGAAGCCCCTCTCGCGGCGCGAGATCGCCGCGCTCGCGGGCACGGACCGGGCGACCGTCGACGCCCGGCTCGGTGACCTCGAGGTCTCGTTGCGGGCCCGCGGCATCCGCCTGCTCATCGATGGCGACCGGGTCGAACTCGCGACCGCCCCCGACGGAGGACCGCTCGTCGCCCGCTATGTGGGCGCCGAGGCCGTGCGCCTCTCCCAGGCGTCGCTCGAGACCCTCGCGATCGTCGCGTATCGCCAGCCGGTCACGAAGTCCGCGGTGGAGCGGATCCGCGGCGTCGATTCGGACTACACGATCCGGACCCTGCTACATCGTCGGCTCGTCGTCGAGCTCGGGCGATCGAGCGCTGCTGGCCGCCCGTTCCTGTACGGCACGGGATTCGACTTCCTCGAGCGGTTCGGGCTGACCAGCCTCGACGAGTTGCCGCCGCTCGACGGCGATGTCGCGGCGCGCCTCGCGGAGGAGGGTGGGGAGCCGGTCACCGACCCGCTCTTCCCGCCCGATGCCGCGGTCGACGTCGAGGTCGGCCCGGGCGGGCAGCCAAGCGAGGACGGCCCCTGATGCCGCTCGAGCGCCTCCAGAAGGTCCTCGCCGCGTCGGGCGTCGCCTCCCGTCGGGCGAGCGAGGTGCTCATCGCCAACGGTCGCGTCACCGTCGATGGGAAGCCCGCACGGCTGGGGATGCAGGTCGATCCCGAGAAGGCCATCGTGACGGTCGATGGTCGGGTCATCGGTGCGCCCTCCGCCCCGGAGTACCTGCTGCTGCACAAGCCGGCCGGCGTCACCTCGACCGTCCGCGACCGGCATGCCTCCAAGACCGTCCTCGACATGATCCCGACGGCCCTGCTCCCCGAGGGTCGGCGGCTCTACCCGGTCGGGCGGCTCGACCAGGATTCGGAGGGGCTGCTCGTGCTGACCAACGACGGCGCGTGGGCCGACCGGGTCCTCCATCCACGCCACGGTATCGAGCGCGAGTACGCGATCGGCCTGCGGGCGGCCCTGACTGGCGAGCAGGTGGCGGCACTCCTGGCGGGCATCCCGCTCGACGAGGGACTCGCGACGCTGACCGGTCTGCGCCCGACGACCGAGATCGAGACGCGTCGGCTCGCCAACCTCATCGCGCCGCCGCCCGGCAACCTGATCTGGTACCGAGCGATCCTGGCGCAGGGCTGGAAACGCCAGCTGCGCCGCATGTTCGGCGCCGTCGGCACGCCGATCGAGCGACTCGTCCGCGTCAGGATCGGCCCCGTCCGCCTCGACGACCTGCCGAGTGGCCGCGCTCGCCGACTCCGGGCGCCGGAGGTCCGTGGCCTGGGCGCCGGAGCGGGCACCAGCCGGGCGGGCGCCAAGGCGGGCGACAGGAGCGCAGCGAAGGCCGGTGCGACGGCCGGGTCGTCCGACGGCGGCTGATGAGCGACGCGATGCTCCTCTGGAACGCGCGGCTCATCGACGGCCGGACCGGTCCTCCCACCGATCGGGCGACCGTGACGATCACGGACGGCCGGATCGCGGCGATCGGCGAGGCCCGCGGCGATCCGCCCTCCGAGGCGATCGACCTCGGGGGGCTGACGCTGCTCCCGGGGCTGATCGACGCGCACGCGCACGTCTCGAGCGACACCGAGCGAAGCCCGGGCTTCGGCCTGCCGCCGATGAAGCACGGCGCGGACCCGCCACCGAAGGACCTCCGCTATTTCGTCCTTGCCAACATGGCGCGAGCGTTCCTGCGCGCCGGGATCACCACGGTTCGCGACGTGGGGAGCTATGACAACGAGGCGATCGTCCTCCGTCGTGCGCTGGAGATGGGCCTGGTCGACGGACCGCGGCTGCTGTCGTGCGGCCGGATCCTCACCGCCACCTCGCCCGGAGCCCGGATCTTCGGGACGATGTATCGCGAGGCCGACGGCCCGTGGGAGGTGCGCAAGGCCGTCCGCGAACAGATCCGTGACGGCGCCGACTACATCAAGATCATGGCCACCGGCGCACGATCCGTGGAGCGTGAGGACCCCGAGCCGGCGCAGATGACGCTCGAGGAGGTGGTTGCCGTCGTCGACGAGGCCCATCGCCTCGGCTACCGCGTGGCGGCGCACGCCGAGGGCCTGGCCGGCGCCCGGAATGCGATCGAGGCCGGCGTCGACACGGTCGAGCACGGCCTCGCCCTGCACCGTGCCCCGGAGCTCCTCGCCACGATGGCCGAGCGCGGGATCGTCCTCGTGCCCACGCTTTCGACCTTCCACGATCTGGCCGAGCGTTTCGCGACCGAGTTCGCCCCGCGACTCGTCGAGCAGGCGAAGCGGCAGGCCGAGGAGGCGGCCCGGACGCTCGTCGCGGCCCGGTCCGCCGGCGTGACCCTGGCCATGGGCTACGACAGCGGCCCGCCCGGCACCAGCGCCAACGAGCTGGTGCGGATGGCCGCGGCTGGACTCGGCGCGGCCGCCGCGATCGAGGCCGCCACGGCGGGATCGGCGTGCGCGCTCGGTCTGACCGACGTCGGGACGGTCGAGCCGGGCCGAGCCGCCGATCTCCTCGTCCTCGACGGCGACCCGCTCGACGATCCGGCCATGCTCCTCGAGGGGGAACGGGTCCGGCTGGTGATCCAGGCCGGCCGTGTCGTCGGCGGCACCCGGTCCGGGCCGTCCGACATCCGCCCGTGACCGAGCCGCCGCGGATCCAGGAGGGGACGCTCCTGTGGACGCCATCGGCCGACTTCGTGGCCGCCACGAACCTGGTCGACTATCTCGGCTGGCTGGAGCGTGAACGTGGGCTTCGATTCGACGACTACGTGGCGCTATGGCGCTGGTCGGTCGACGACCTCGAGGCGTTCTGGTCGTCGATCGTCGACTACTACGACATCCCGCTGCGCGGAGACCGAAGCCGCGTCCTGGGACGCGCGACGATGCCCGGCGCGATCTGGTACGAGGGCGCCGAGATCAACTATGCCGAGGCCGTCTTCCGGCACGCCTCGGCCGACCGTCCGGCGCTCGTGTTCCGGTCGGAGCGGCAGGCGCTCAGGACGGTCTCCTGGGCCGAGCTCGAGACCTCGGTCGCCGCGGCGGCCGCCGGGTTGCGCCGACTGGGAGTGGGTCGCGGGGACCGCGTCGTCGCCGTCCTCCCGAACATCCCAGAGGCCGTGATCGCGTTCCTCGCCTGCGCCAGCCTCGGGGCGATCTGGGCCAGCTGCTCACCGGACTTCGGGACGCGGAGCCTGATCGACCGCTTCGCCCAGATCTCGCCCAAGGTGCTGATCGCGGTCGATGGCTACACGTACGGCGGGAAGCCGTTCGATCGCCGACAGGTCATGGACGAGATCCGGGTCGAGCTTTCGACGCTCGAGTGGACGGTGCTGGTGCCGTACCTCGACCCGGCGGCCACGCCAGGGCCGGGCGCAGGGGCGTGGGCCGATCTCATCGCCGGACCAGCCGAGCCGCTCATGTTCGAGTCGGTGCCGTTCGACCATCCGTTGTGGGTCCTGTACTCGTCGGGCACGACCGGGCTGCCCAAGGCCATCGTCCACGGCCATGGCGGCGTCGTCCTGGAACACTCGAAGGTCCTCGGCCTGCACTGCGACGTTCGCCCGGGCGATCGGATGTTCTGGTTCACGACGACCGGCTGGATGATGTGGAACCTGCTTCTTGGCTCGCTGCTCGTCGGCGGGACGACGGTCCTGTACGACGGCAATCCCGGCTACCCGAACCTCGGCGTCCTGTGGGAGATGGCGGCCGAGGCTGGGGTCACGCTCTTCGGGACCAGCGCGGCGTTCCTCGGGGCGAGCATGAAGGCCGGGGTGAGGCCCGGGGCGGAGCATGACCTCGCGCGCCTGCGGGCGATCGGCTCCACTGGCTCACCACTCGCGCCCGAGGTGTTCGGCTGGGTGTACGACGCGATCAAGCCCGACGTCTGGCTCGTCTCCCTGAGCGGCGGGACGGACGTGGCCAGCGCGTTCGTGGGCGGCGTCCCGACCCTGCCCGTCCACGCCGGGGAGCTCCAGGGCCGCTCGCTCGGCGCGCGGGTCGAGGCATTCGACGGGGCCGGCCAGTCGGTGGTGGGGAAGACAGGGGAGCTCGTCCTGACCGCGCCGCTGCCATCGATGCCGGTCTCCTTCTGGAACGATCCCGACGGCACGCGTTACCGCGAGAGCTACTTCGAGATGTATCCAGGCGTGTGGCGGCACGGCGACTGGATCCGCATCACCGATCGTGGCAGCGCGGTCATCGAGGGCCGTTCGGACTCGACGCTCAACCGGCAGGGCATCCGCTTCGGCACGAGCGAGCTGTACAACGTGGTGGAGCGCCTGCCGGAGGTGCTCGACAGCCTGGTCATCGGCCTCGAGCTTCCCGGCGGCCGCTACTGGATGCCGCTCTTCGTCGTCCTGGCCGATGGCGTCGAGCTCGACGACGACGTGGCGGCGCGGATCAAGGCGAGCATCCGCGCGGCCCTCTCTCAGCGCCACGTCCCCGATGCGATCGTCGCCGCACCGGCCATCCCGCGCACGCTGACCGGCAAGAAGATGGAGGTCCCGGTCAAGCGACTGCTGCTCGGCCGGCGGCTCGCAGAGGTCGCCGCTCGCGGTGCGACAGCCGACCCAGCGGCTCTCGAGTGGTTCGAAGCGTTCGCGCTGGAACGCGCCCGATCGATGATCGAAGCGCCCTAGCCGGTCGTCGGCGGCAACGTCTGGGCTATCCTGACCAGATGGATGCAGCGACTCGCCCGCGCCTGGTCGTGGCGATCGATGGGCCGGGCTCGTCGGGCAAAAGCAGCGTCGGCGCCGCCGCGGCACTCGAGGTCGGGTATCGCTTCTGCGACACGGGCATGTTGTACCGCGCCGTGACGTGGCTCGCCATCGCACGCCAGGTATCGGCGTCGTATCCGCATGCGGTGCGCGGTCTCGTGGACGAGGTCGAACTGGCACCCGATGACGCCGGTCGGTTGTCGCGCGTCCTCGTCGACGGCACCGACCACACGGACGACGTCCGCGGCCCCGAGGTCGATGCTGCCGTCAGCGCGGTCTCGGCCATCCCGGAGCTGCGCATGGCCCTGCTCGATCGCCAGCGGGGACTCGCGATCGGTGGCGGCATCGTGATGGCCGGCCGGGACATCGGCACGGTCGTGCTGCCCGATGCGGACCTCAAGATCTTCCTCGACGCGTCGGCCGAGGAGCGGGCGCGGCGCCGGACCGAGGAACGCGGCCTCGACCCGGGAGGCCCGGAGGCCGCCGCGATCCTGGAGGCCCTGCGGAAGCGCGACGAGCTCGATTCGACCCGGGCGGTGGCGCCACTTCGCGCGGCGTCGGATGCGCGGATCATCTCGACCGACGGCAACCGCTTCGAGGACACCGTGGACGCGGTCGTCAACGCGATCCGCGACGCCGAGGCTCGCCGCGCCGCCGAGCCCGAGCCGAGCAGCGCGAGCGCGTGAGCGTCACGGGCGGATGAGCGACGACGCGCCGATCGAGAGCTCGGTCACCCCACTCATCTCGGTCCTGACCCTCGGGGGGCGGATCTTCGCCCGGGCGATGAGCCGGATCAAGGTCGAGGGCGCCTTCGATGGGCTCCCGCGTGACGGACCGCTCATCCTCGCGGCCAACCACGCCTCCAACTTCGATGCAGTCGTGCTCGGATCGTGGTTGACGCCGAGGCTCGGCAGGCGGATCCACTGGCTGGGCAAGAAGGAGCTGTTCGACTGGCCGATCGTCGGCTGGGCGGCGGCGAACGGCGGTGTCCATCCGGTCGATCGCGGCGCGGCGGACGTCGATGCCTTCCGGCTCGCCAAGCGCATCCTCGACGAAGGCCACGTCCTGTTCGTCTTCCCCGAGGGCACGCGCAGCCGTGATGGGACGCTCCATCAAGCACACGACGGCGTCGCGGCGCTCGCGCTGCGGACCGGCGCGCCGATCGTCCCGCTCGGCATCGCCGGCTCCAACCGTGTGTGGCCGAGGGGCCAGAAGATCCCGCATCCGGGCGGTCACGTGGTGGTCCGCGTCGGACCTCCGTTCCGGCTCGCCGACGTGTTGCCGCCGGACCTCGACCGGCGAGCCAGCAAGGGCCTCGCCACGAAGGTGATCATGGAGCGCATCGCGGCGCTGTTGCCGCCGTCCCAGCGAGGCGCCTACGCCGCTTCGGTTTCGGTCGGCAGGGAGCCGGCGCTCACCCCGGCCGAGGCCAGCGAGGTCTGACCGGACCGCTTCACGGGGGGCCCGTGCGATAATCGGGATGTGGGAATGGTCCAGGAAGTCCGCATCGCGAAGCGCACCGGCTTCTGCTACGGCGTTCGCGAGGCGATTGACAAGGCGAAGGAAGCGTCGGCCGCCGGCAAGGCGACGCATACCCTCGGACAGGTCGTCCACAACGAGGGCGTCGTCCGCGACCTCCAGGACCTCGGTATCCAGACCGTCGAATCGCTCGACGACGTCGACCACGGCGCCGCGATCGTCATCCGCGCCCACGGCGTCCGCCCCGACGTCATGGAGCGCGCCGAGCAGCGTGGCCTCGAGGTCATCGACGGCACGTGCACCTGGGTCATCCAGGAGCAGCGCGAGCTCGTCAAGCTCGTCGAGGACGGGTACACGATCGTCCTCCTCGGCACGCCCAAGCACCCCGAGGTCGTCGGTCTGCTCGGGTTCGCACCCGACGCGATCGTCGTCGATGAGGAGGAGGAGTGGGAGGCGGCCATCCCGCGGCGCAAGCGGATGGCGCTCATCTCGCAGTCGACCCAGCCGCCCTGGAAGTTCGAGCGCCTGGCGGCGTTCATGGTCTCGCGGGCCCATGAGCTCAAGATCGTCAACACGGTCTGCCCAGTCACGATCCGGCGCCAACAGGACACGCTCGAATCCGCCGGCGAGGTCGATCTGATGGTCGTCGTCGGCGGGCGCTCCAGCGCGAACACGAAGGAGCTTACCCGCCTGTGCGAGATCGCGGGCACCGCCGCGGTCCAGATCGAGAGCGTCCTCGACCTGACCGATCCGGCCGTCTTCGCGAACGCGCGGATCGTCGGTGTCACCGGTGGCACCTCGACGCCGATCGAGGACCTGCGCGACGTCACCGAACGGATCCTCGAGATGGCCGGCACGCCCGAGGTGAGCGCCAGGGCCGCTGAGCTCGCGCACGCTGCGTTGGACCGAGCGGCGACACCAGCCGGCCGGACGACATCGCTTCCCACCCAGCCCAAGGTCGCCGGCGAGGTCGCCGTCACCGGCGCCGCCTGAGCCGTGGCCAGCGGCAGAGGGGGGATCCCGGTCGTCGCCATCGTGGGTCGACCGAACGTCGGCAAGAGCACGCTGTTCAACCGGTTCCTCGGCCAGCGCTCGGCGATCGTCGAGGATCGGGCGCGCACGACACGAGACCGCCTGTACGGCGACACCGAGTGGAACGGGCGGCGCTTCGTCATCGTCGACACAGGCGGGCTCGAACTCGACCCAGACGACCCGATCGAGGCACGCGTCCAGGAGCAGGCGCATCTCGCCATCGCGGAGGCCGACGTCATCCTGTTCCTGGTCGACGCGATGACGGGGACCACGCCGGCCGACCTCGAGGCGGCGAGGATCCTGCGCCGGGCGACCGCCCCGGTCATCGTCGCGGTCAACAAGGCCGACAACGAGAAGCGCGAGCTCGAGGCGGCCGAGTTCCACGCCCTCGGCTGGGAGGAGACCTACGCGATCTCGGCCTCGCACGGGCGCGGGACCGGGGACCTCCTCGACGCGATCGTCTGGGCGCTCCCACCTGAGACCGAGGCCGAGCTCGCGCGCAAGGCCCGCGAGGCAGAGGCCGAGGCCTGGGCCGACGAGGTCGCCGCTGGCCATCTCGAACCCTTCGTCGTCGGTGACCCCGAAGCTGGCGATGCCGACGACACCGACGGCGCCGAGGGGCCCGACCTCGACGGCGTCGACGCCGAGGCCGCACGTTGGGACGCCGCGATGGCCGCCGACGCCGACGGCGAGCCCGCCGCGATCGCCTTCGTGGGACGACCGAACGTCGGCAAGTCGAGCCTGCTCAACGCGCTCCTCGGCGAGGACCGGGCGATCGTCTCGGAGGTCCCGGGGACCACGCGTGATGCCATCGACACGCGGCTCGCCTGGGGCCGCAGCGAGGTCGTGCTCATCGACACGGCCGGGATCCGGCGCCGCGGCAAGGTCGCCTCCGGTCCCGCGGCGGAGCGCTATTCGACGCTTCGCGCGCTCCACGCCCTTTCGCGGGCGGACGTCGCCGTACTCGTCATCGATGCCGTCGAGGGCCTGACATCACAGGACGCCACGTGGCCGGCTACGTCGTCGAGGAGGGGGTGGGCCTCGTCATCGCGGTCAACAAGTGGGACCTCGTCGAGGACAAGACGGACCGCACGTTCGACCAGTACGTCGAGTGGATCCGTGCCGACGTGCCATTCCTCGATTTCGCGCCGATCGTCTCGATCAGCGCCAAGACCGGACAACGCGTCGGACGCGTGCTCGAGGCCGCCATCGACATCTGGGGCGAGCGTCGCAAGCGGATCTCGACGGGTGAGTTGAACCGGGTCCTCTCCGCGGCCACCGAGCGGACGCCGCCCCCGCCGGTTCGCGGCCACCGGCCCAGGCTCTTCTACGCGACCCAGGCGGCCGTGGCGCCGCCGACGTTCGTGTTCTTCGCCTCGGATGCCTCGGCGGTCCACTTCAGCTATAGGCGCTACCTCGAGAACCGGCTGCGCGAGACGTTCGGGTTCGACGGGACGCCCGTCCGGCTCGTGTTCCGCGACCGCTCGTCGGTCAAGCTGCCCCGTCGCAAAAAGACGCGGAGTACGCCCTCCAACACCAAAGCGGGCGCCGCGAAGGGAAAGGCGCCGAGTCGCAAGCCGGCCGCCGTCGGGCGGGCACGCAAGAGCCGCTGATGGCCGGTCCGCAGGTCGCGGTCGTCGGGGCCGGAGCGTGGGGCACGACGCTGGCGCGCCTGGTGGCACGAGTCGAGCCGGTCACGCTCCTGTGCCACTCCCCGGAGTCGGCGGCACGGATCTTGGCGACGGGGCGGAACGAGGCTCGGCTGCCGGGCGTCGACCTGCCCCCGACCGTGGTCGCGACAGCCGATCCGTCTGCATTGGCCGATGCCACGGGCCTCGTCATCCTCGCGGCGCCGTCGGCGCATCTGCGTTCGACCGTCGAGGGTGCGGCGGCCTTACTCTCGCCTGAGGCGGATCTCCTGTCGGTGGTCAAGGGCCTGGAACGCGGCACGCTCCTGCGGATGAGCCAGGTCGTCGCCGAGGCGGCGGGCGTGCCGATCGAGCGGGTCGCGGCGCTCTCGGGGCCAAACCTGGCGGCGGAGGTCGCGCGCAACCTGCCAGCGTCCGCCGTGGTCGCGGCCGGGGACCTGGTCCTCGCGGAGCGCATCGTCGCCCGCCTCGGACGCCGCCGGTTCCGGCTCTACGTCAACGAGGACATCCTCGGCGTCGAGCTGTGTGGCGCCCTCAAGAATGTCGTCGCGATCGCGGCGGGCGCCGCCGATGCCCTCGGCTTCGGGGACAACGGCAAGGCCGGTCTCCTGACACGTGGCCTGGCCGAGATGACCCGGCTCGGGATCGCCGCCGGCGCCAACCCGTTGACGTTCGCCGGGCTCGCGGGGATGGGCGACCTCATCGCGACGGCCGGGTCGCACCTGTCACGCAACCACCGGCTCGGCGAGGAACTGGCCAAGGGCCGGACCTGGGCCGAGATCGAGGCCACGCTCCCCGGCACGGCCGAGGGCGCGTACACCGTGCAGGCCGCGCTCGCGATGGCAGAGCGCCTCGGCGTCGAGATGCCGATCGCCCGGGAGGTCCAGCGCGCCCTGTTCGAGGGCAAGAGCGTCCAGCGCTGCCTCGTCGACCTGCTGGCGCGCGAATCCAAGGACGAGCTGGCCGACTACGGCCGCTGGATGGCCCGGCTTGGGGAACGCCAGGGTCAGGACGTGGCGTCAGGATCGCGCGGCACGGGGAGCGGCCCGCGCAGCGACACATAGGGTGGGTTGTACACGTAGCCCAGGGACTCGTTGAGGCCGCGGATGCGCTCGTTCGTCCCGTCGTTGTAGGTCTCGATCCGACGCAGGCCGGCCGCCCGCGCGCGCCGCTCGAGCTCGACCTTGAGTAGTCGTGCCACTCCACGCCGTCGAGCGTCGGGGTGGACGCTGGTCATGCCGATGAACGCGACATGGTCGCCGTTGTCGTAGAGCTGGACCGCGCCGATCAGTCGACTGCCCTCGATCGCCAGGAGCGACAGCTCGGGCAGGAAGCCGGGATCGCCTGTCCCAGTCGATCGCCACGACTCGAACGAGGGGAGTGGCTCGTCGGCGAGGAACGGGACTTCCGGGTGGATGAGCATGTCGAGGTCGTAGAGCTCGCGCTCGAGATCGAGTCGCTCGGCGAGCGGAACGACCTCGACGCCCGGGATCTGCGCCACGCCGCGCTCCATGGGCGCGCCGGCGAGGTCGAGCTTACCGAGTTGCCCGCCGCCATCGACCACGAGGCCGCGGCGCTCGATGAACGCGATCGCATCGGTGTCGTCGGCGTAGACGAGCGTCGTCATCCGCTCCATGCCGGCCGTCCGAGCGTATGCCGCGAGCCGATCGAGCAGCCCACCGCCGATCCCGCGATGGCGCCACTCGGGCAGGACCCAGGCGAAGATGAAGGCATTCCTCGACTCGACGCTGATCGGCCCCCAAGCGACGCTGCCCGCGCCGATATCGCGTCCGCCCATCTCCGCAATGAGGTCGAGGCTCGCGATGGCAGCACTCCGCTCGGCGCGCAGGCCAACGAGTGTCAGCTTCTCGACCTCGATCGCGTTGCGGACGTCGAGGACGCGCTGAAGGTCGTCATCGGTCTCGGCGGGGCGGATCACGGCGTCCATCCTGGCATCGTAGTCGCTTCGGCGATCCCGGCGAGCCGACATCCTCGGGCGTCATACTGACCGCCGGCCGACTTCGGTCGGGCCCGACATGTGGCGGCCGCGCCGTCGATCAGGCGAGCATGGCAGCACGGAGGATGGCGTTCCGGTGACAGCCGACGCGCACGACCGAGCGCAGGGTGGACGAGTCCTCCTGGCGGGCGCCGCCGGCTTCCTCGGGAGCCACCTGACCGATCGACTGCTGCAGGACGGATTCGACGTCACGGGCGTCGACAACCTGCTGACCGGGCGGCTCGAGAACCTCGCGCATCTCGACGGCCACGCAGGCTTCCGCCTGGTGCTCGCCGACGTCATCAAGCCCCTCGACCTGCCCGGACCGTTCGACTGGGTGCTCCACTTCGCCTCGCCGGCGAGCCCGACGCGCTACATGGCCCACCCGATCGAGACCCTGCGCGCCAACAGCGAGGGGACCTATCACCTGCTCGAGCTTGCGAAGCGAAGCGGTGCCCGATTCCTACTGGCGAGCACCAGCGAGGTGTACGGCGATCCAGATGTCCACCCCCAGGACGAGCGTTACAGGGGCAACGCCGACGCGGTCGATTCACGGAGCGTCTATCACGAGGGCAAGCGCTACGCGGAGGCGCTCACGACGAGCGTCGCGCGCCAGTCGGAGGTTGACGTCCGCATCGTCCGCATCTTCAACACGTACGGCCCACGGATGGACCCCGCCGATGGCCGCGTCGTGACGAACTTCATCGTCCAGGCGCTCCGCGGCGAGCCCCTGACCCTGTACGGCGACGGCAGCCAGACGCGGAGCCTGCAGTACGTCGACGACCTCGTCGAAGGCGTCCGACGGATGATGACCGTCGACTACGGCGCTCCCGTGAACCTCGGCAGCGCCGCCGAACACTCGATCCGCGATCTCGCCGAGCTCGTGATCGAGGTGACGGGGAGTGGCTCGACGATCCGGCCGGGACCGCTCCGGCCCGACGATCCCCGCCGGCGGCGCCCCGACATCGCGCTCGCCCGGCGGCTGCTCGACTGGGAGCCGACGGTTCCGCTGCGGCTGGGGCTGACCCGGACGGTCGAATACCTTCGTCCGCGTGTCCTACCCGCGACGGATCCTCCGAGCCCGTCCATATCCGTCGCCCGATCCACAAGACCGTGATCGGCAGCACCTGGAGCGCGAGCCGGTAGCCGGCGCTCTCGATCTGCGCGGTGTACGGCTCGAAGGTCGTCGCGATGAACGCGGCGCTGAGTGCCACGAGTGAGAGGGCGGCGGTCGCCGGCAGCACCGACATGGCAGACACGCCGCGTGGGCGGCTTGACCGGACGAACTGGACCAGCGCGATCGCGGCCAGGACTGCCGCCACGACCCACACGTAACTCCACTCACGCCAGACCAGCATCGCGGCCAGCATCGACAGGATCGTCGGGATACGCCCGGCGCTCTCGACGATGGCCGGGAGCAGCGGACCGTAGGTGACGTCCTCGACGCCGTTCACGATTACGAACAGCCACCACCCGCCGGAGAGCACGATGCCCCCGAGCAGGAGAGCCGGCACGGCCCGACGGGCCCGCCGTCGAAGCCCGTCGTCGCGTCCGACGACAGCCACCAGCCCGACCACGACGATGAGCACGATCCAGAGCACCAGGCCCTCCTTCTTCGTCCAGCCGAGGAGGCCGGCCGCGGCCACCGCGATGAGGAGGTCACCACGGGCCCCGTCCTCGAGCCACGCCACGAGATGGACTGCGGCGACCGTGAGGAGAAGGGCCACGGCTACGTCCGCGAACCCGCCTGCCGCGATCCGCCAGACGAACGGGATCGCACCGATGACCGCCGCGACCGCCAGCGACGCCGCGAGAGTCGCACCCCAACGGCGCATCGCCGCATAGCAGAACCCGAGCAGGGAAGCGAACGTGGCGGTCCCGATCACGCCGACGAGTCGATCGTCCGGCGTCCCGAGCCACGTGTACACCCACGACTCCAGCAACGGGACGTGAAGCGGGTAGTCGAGGAGCGTGCTCGCTCGTGTTGGGTCCGCGTAGATCGTCTCGGTCACGCCACCATCGAGGAAGATGGCCCGAGCCTTCATGCCCCAGACCGCCCAGCCGTCCCAGATCGAGAGCGGCCGGCCGAGGGCCAACAACGCGACGAGCGCGACTTGTGCGCCGATGACGACGAGCAGCGCGCCGGTAACCGGCCCGATCGAGCGCAGCCGGGCACGGTGGGGCAGGGCAGGGGCACGACGTCGCCCAGTCGCCTGCCAAGCGACCACGCCCGCGACGACCGCCAGCGCCAGTAACGCGGCCATGCGCATCTCCCGCGGGACACCGAGGGCGCCCAACCCGAATTCGAGCAAGGTCACGGCACCGGTGCCGAAGATCCAGGCAAGGACGAGTCGGTGCACGCCGGTCAATCGCGGATCCCACCAAAGGAAGGCCGCGACGAGCGCGCCGCCGAGAAGGAGCGGGACGGCCAGCGCCAGCGCCAGCTGGAGCGGCCAGGCGGGGGTCAATCCGGACCCGGCGCTCTCTGCCGTCGCTCCTGCCGCAGGCAGCTGAAGCGCCACGAGCGTGCCACCGGGCAGGGGCCGGATGTCCCACGCAGCTTCAGGGCACGGCGGGGTCGGTGCACCGAGGTCGAGCAGGAGGATATGCGTGGCTCCGGTGCGACGCGCCTCCGCGCAGATCGAGGCCGCTGTCGTCGGTGCCGTCCTCCACCAACGCGCCTCCCACGTGCCGTCCCCGGGCGCCGGTGTGATCCAGTGCACGGGCCTCGGCGCGAGGAAGTAGAGCGCCCGATGGAACATGGTGTACTCGCGGTGGCGAACGTTGCTGCCAGGGGTCACGAGCAGGACGACAGCGTCGCGAGGCAACGCAGCGTCGGCGAGCCGCAGCAGGTCGTATGGGACGTCGCCCAGGATCGCGCGGTATTGCTCGTCCGGCCGGTCCCACGAGCGCGCGACCTCCGCCGCGTCCGACGCGTCACCGAACTGGCTCGGCACCTGGAGGACCAGGGCTGCGAATACGCTCAGCGCGAGGACAGCGCCGGCGAGGCCCTTCGCGCCCACGGGGCTCAGCGGCCGACTCGGACCCGGATGAGGCGGACGAGGCCCCGCAGCCCGTCGCTCGGACGGAGCTTCTTGCCGGCCTCGCGCGACCTGGCCTCGTACCTCACCGGAACCTCGACGACGCGCGCCCTCGTAAGAAAGAGCCTGCTGCCGATCTCCGCCTCGATGTCGAACCCGTTCGCCGTCAGACGGAGTCGCTCGTAGGCGGGACGCCGGATGAACTTGTATCCCGTGTAGAGGTCGCTCACGTGGCGGCCGAACATGACGGCCGCCGCAGCCCCGAGGACCTGGTTGCCCAGCGCATACCAGCGGGAGTAGGGCACGTACCCACCGCGCGTCCGCGTGCCGAAGACCGCGTCCGCGCGGCCTTCGATCAGCGGTGCGAGGAGGGCCGCGATGTCGGCCGGGTCGTACTCGAGGTCGGCATCCTGGACACCGAGGATGTCACCCTCTGCGGCGGCGAACCCAAGCCGGATGGCAGCACCCTTCCCGCGGTTGACGTCCTGGCGCAGGACCCGGACGCGTTCCGCGCCGGGTATGCCGCTGGGTTCGATCCCATCGACCCCACCATCCGTCGAGCCGTCGTCCACGACGATGAGTTCCCACGGGATCGGCAGTGTCAGGCCGGCAAGGCGCTCGAGCGTCGCGGGCAGGACGTCCGCCTCGTTGAAGACGGGCATGACCAGGCTGAGACGCACTGTGTCGGCACCGTCCTCTGCTGCGGGCTGGCTCATTCTAGTATCGGGCGTGCTCGCGACCGTCGATCCTGCAAGCCAGCGCGACCCGTTCGACCTCGAGGTCGTCTGGCGCGCCGAGCGCTACCAGCGCTGGATCATCGGCGCATTCGAATGCGACCTGGGCGGCGAGGTGCTCGAGATCGGCGCCGGGGTGGGCGCGATGACGCGCTGGCTGTCGGTGAGGGCGCGTCACGTGACGGCGCTCGAGCCCGACGCGGCCTATCGCGCGCGCATCGATGGACTTCACCTTCAGAACGTCTCGACGATCGGCGGGCTGGTCGAGGACCTCGCCGCGATATCGCTCGAAGCCGACGCCGCCGTTCTCGTCAACGTCCTCGAGCATCTGGACGACGACGCGGCGGCGCTGACCGCCACCCATGCCGCCCTTCGCCCGGGCGGTCGGGTGTGCATCCTCGTGCCCGCGCACCAGCAGCTGTTCGGATCGCTCGACGAGGTCTACGGCCATCGCCGGCGCTATTCGAGCGTCCGGGTCGGCCGGATGCTCGCTCGGAACGGCTTCGTCGTGGAACGGCTGCGCTACCTCAATCCCGTCGGTGCCGCCGGCTGGCTCGTCACGGGCCGGATCCTGCGACGTCGGACGATATCGCCGTGGGCGGTCACCCTCGCGGAGCGGGTCGTCGTACCCGCGTCACGGGCGCTGGAGGCGTTCGGAGACCCGCCGTTCGGCCAGAGCGTCGTCGCCGTCGGGCGCCGGTCCGCGTAAGCGGGATGGTCGCGCCTGTCGCTCCTGACCGTGATCTCGCTGGTGGCTGATCGAACGTCGCAAGCCATCACGGGTCCGATACGATGGCGCGACCGATTCACGAGGAGGCAACGTGGGCATGCAGCCGCCCGACGGCGAACCAGGGTCCGAACCCGCGAATCCGCAGGGACCGCCGACGGGCCCTGATCCTGGATCGGAGACGACCCGCCTGCCCTGGGAGCAGACGGCGGAGCCGACCCAGCCCCCGGCGCCCGAGGGCTGGGAGCCGCCACCGTCCGACGTCGCTCCTGCTCCGCCGGGACCACCGCCGGATCGGCCAGAATCCCCCGTCGCAGGACCGCCACCGCCGGGTTCGACCGGCCCCTCCGTCCTGTGGGCCTCACCGACGACGGCACCACGTCCCGAGGTTCCGGGTGCGCCGGGGTTGTCGTTCGCCGACACGGTCTCGCGCTTCGTCGCCTATTTCATCGACTCGATCATCGTGTCGATCGTCGCCTGGATCATCGCGGCCGTCCTCGGGTTGGGCCGCACGACGGTGACCCAGGCGGGCACGACAACGAACGCTATGTACACCGTGTCGGGGGCCGCATTCCTCGTGCCGTTCGTCCTCGTCTCGTTCGTCTATTTCGTCTTTTTCTGGACGGGCGGCCGTCGCGCCACACCCGGGCAGCAGCTGTTCAAGCTGCAGGTCGGCAACGCCTTCGATGGGAAGGCTCTCAGCGCCGACCAGGCGGTCAGGCGGTGGTTGGCGTTCGGGACCTTCCTTGGATTGTTCGTCGTGCTACCGACGGTCTACCCGTTGGCGTCGCTGATCGAGCTGGTGTGGGCCATCGCACTGCTCGTGACGACCGTCCGAAGCCCGACGAAGCAAGGCCTTCACGACCGGTTCGCGAACACCGCCGTCGTCAGGCCCGCCGGTGAATCCTCGAGCAGCCTGGCGACGACGTGCCTGGTCATCGCATTGATCGTGATCGGGTTCTTCTTCGTGGCGATCATCGCGCTGATCTTCCTGGGCAGCCAGGTGAGCGACATCCTCAGTCGGGCCGGCTCGTCGATCTGATCGGGGCCTGCTTTTTGGACGCCGGCTCATGGCTTCATGCCGGCCGGGTGCTAGACTCCGGGTTCGTCGGGGCGTGGCGCAGTCTGGTAGCGCACCAGTCTGGGGGACTGGTGGTCGTGGGTTCGAATCCCGCCGCCCCGACCAATATCCGAGCGTGAGATCGGCCTTTGAGCCGGTTTCTTCGTGTCCGGTGTTCGGCCGGAGCGCCCCGACAAGCCCGGGCGTCTCGCCCCGAGCGCGGCCGCGAGGCGCTTGACGTGATCATGTCGACGTGAGACACATCGCGTCACGATGCCCGAACCCCCGACCGTCGTCGACTCGGTGTCGTCGACAAAGGCGGAACGCAACATGCGTGAGCTCGCGGCGGGCGGCCTGGCGGGACTGGCGGCCGGATTGGTTGCGGGTGGCGGCGCGCGACTCGCGATGCGCTTGGTCGCCGTCGCCATCGGCCAGCCGGTCGCCTTTACCGTCGAAGGGACGACAGGCATCCTCCTTATCGGCGCGGTCGTCGGCTGTGGTGGCGGAGCCCTGTATGTGGGCGTCGGGCGCTGGCTGCCGGCGCGCCGGTGGCTTCGTCCGGTCGTATTCGCGGCCTCGATCGTCGTCGCGTTCATCGTCCCGACCTTCGCGGGCGATCCGGGCGAGTTCCGCCTGGCGTTGCTGCTCGGGGCGATCCTCTTCGGGCTCCTGATCCTCGCGTACGCCGTCGTGCTCGAGGCGCTCCTCGCGCGCGCTCGGGACCGACTGTCGCGCCCCCCGGATCCGGCGACTGGCGCGATGCTGATCCTTGGGGCGGTCGGCGGAGCGCTCGGCCTGGTGCTCCTCGCGGTCGGTCTCGTGACCATCTGGCTCGCGGTCATCGCTCACCTGATCTGAGGGCCGGCCGTCGTGCCGCCTGGATAGCGCCTACTGAGGCGCCCGCGCCGATTGCATTGGGGCGCACGATCCCGCACACTTCGACCCGGAACAGAAGGCTCGCGAGCACCAACCGGACACCCGCGGACGATCTGGGCAAGTCTTGGGGACTGGCGGTCGTGGGTTCGAATCCTGCCGCCCCGACCAGACATCAAGCACGACACCGGCCTTCGGGCCGGTTCTCGTTTGTCGGCTGATACCAACAGTGGTACCAACGGACCTCGGATGCGGGTGTGCACCAGCCGCCAAGGCCCCGACGACAACGGACGTCGCGAGGAGCAGTCTAGGCATCCGCTAGTAACGGAGGACAGCGAACGATGTTCAACCATGGCGGAGTTCTCGCCGCCGCCTTCGACTCGCGTGATGTCGGGCGGCTGGTTGACCTGATGGACGCGCGGGTGGTCTGGCGCGGTATCGTCGATGAGAGCGACGAGGAGGTCCACGACCACGACGCCGAGGAGCACGACCACGATCACGGGCCGCCTCTCTGTACCGATCGCGATGAGGTCCGCGGGGTGTTCGAAAGCTTCCTGGCCGGCGGCGGCACTGGTCACCCAGTGATCCTCGCCGAGGTCGGCGACACGGTGGTCGTTGACCCTCGCCCTGAGCCAGCCCTGCCGTTCCCCCTTCACCAGGCGTTCACCTTCCGCGGCGACCGCGTCGTGCTCATCCAGGACTACCCGGACCGAGCCTCCGCCCTCGCCGACATCGGTCGGTGATCGCGCACGCCGATGCCGTCATTCCCCAACGCAGACTCCGACCCCGCCATGGAGCCGCTTACACCCGCTCTCGTTCTCGGCGGCCTCCCTACCAGCCCGGCCGTCTCGCCGCTCGCTCAGCTGCGATCCACGCGGCGCCGATCCTCCGGTAGGCTCATGCCGCGCAGCCTGAAATCGTCATTCGTCGGCGGTCTCCGGGAACGGTGGCGGCACGGGCCGGTGGTGCTCGCGGGCCGCATCGATGAGCCGCCGGTACTCATCCCGCAGCCGGGCGGCCTCCGCCTGTAGGTGCTCGGCTTCGGGTGACCCGGCTTCGGCCGCCTCGAGCTCGCGCTCGACATCGCGCCACATCGCAAGGACGATCTCCGCCTCGCGCTGGTACGGCACGGCATCCCCTTTGGCTCGGACGCCGAGCATACGCGCGTCGAAGAACCGCCCGCAATCGGGCTACCAGCGCGAGCTTCGGGCGCGCCAGGTCCGCACGGCCCCCGTGGGCCAGTCCTACCTTGACGCTTGAGTCTCCTCAACAAGCTCCCGCTCGGCCATGGCTTTGTCTTTGAGCTCAGTTGCGACCCGCGTGACCTGCTCTGAGAGCGTGGCTACCCGCGGATCGCTCGGGTCGAGGTTTGCCTTCTCTTCCTCCATGTCCTGAACCTGCTCGGCATCGTGGTGGATCGCTTCGATCGTCGATCGAAGGTCCTCTTCAGGGCTGGGCATCCGGCTCTTGTCCTCCAGTCTTGTCTGCGATCGGCGCCGAGTTGATCCAGTGCCCGTCACGGTAGACGTACCAGATCACGGTCCGCTCGCCGGAAAGCTGCCGTTTGTGAGCCACTGCGCGGGGGTATTCCAGCCTCAATCGTCGCTCGAATTCAGTGATCGGGATCACGCCGTGATCGACGATGAGCTGGGCAAATCTGACGAACGCGGCATCTGTCGCTGGGTTGACTACAAGCGTTGGCCTCATTGCATGCTCCGGTCCACCCGAGTGTCGGGACTGCGCCCTTCGCGTCGAACGTCAGCCGGGACGGCGGACCTTGCAGTCTCGTCTCAACGGATGCGGCGCCGCCGAAGCGGCGCGTCCCGCCTGGAACCGTTCGGGGTCGGCGCGGCGAGCGGCCGGCCCGTCCGGGCCGACCGGGCAGTCGCCGACGAGACCGTGCCGCGCTACATCCGGATCACCCGCGCGGCTTGACGATGAGCGGGCACAATGTGGACATGAGATTGCTGTCGGCGGGACTGCATGCCGGTGTTGTCCACGGGGACGGGCCGAGGCCCGAGTCGGAGCCGATCACCGTCAAGGACCTCGGCTGGGCTTGGGACCCTCACGCGGTCGTCGTGACCGCGTCGTGGGAGTACGTCAAGGAAGCGGAAGACCATCCGATGCTGGGCACCACGGCCGTCCTTGTGAAGCCCGATGGGAGTCGCCACCAGGTCGCCACCCAGCTCGGGGGTGGCTGGTCTATGCAGACGACCGGCTCCGCTCAGATCCAGGCGCTCGAGTTGATGGACAAAGGCCGGTACGTCGTCGAGATACGACCGGCAATGCCCGCGAGCGACCTCGGAGAGCAGACGAGCACGACGGCACCTTCGGCCGACCGAATACTGGCAACGCTGCCACTGGACGTGACGTAGCCCTGACCATGACGTCGAAGCGATTGCGGTGGGAGAGGCCAGATGCCTAGGTTAATCAGGCGACTCGGATGGCATCCGCAGACCATCGGGCGGGCGCTCGTGATCGTGATCGCGGTCATCCTATCTATGGAGGTCCTCAGCCCTTTCCTGCCCGTGTTGGGGCACCCTCTCGTCCTCGTCGCGGGTTCGCTACTCGCGCTGGCCGGGCTGTTTGGAGCTCGCGCGCCTCGATAGTCGCGCGCTCCACTCAGATCGGTCCGTCGATCCCGACTACCTGTTTCGGCTTACGAGGATCGTGATCACACCCAGGACGATGAGTGGCAGCAGGATGAGTCCAAAGCCGCCCGGAAGGATGGTCTGGAACCACAGCCAGACGTTGTGGATCACGTTCGCGATGGCGTCGATGATGGAGCCGAGCATCGTTCCCCTTCCCGTTGATGCGATGGTAAGCCGTGTCCGCCACGGCTCGTCGGCCCAGCGCTCGACGACCTGAGGAGGTCGTGGCGTCGACCGTCCACGTCGCGTCCGGCCGGGCGATCGAGTTGGCTGGCATGCATTTCATCAGCGCTATCGACGCCAGATGAGTCCACGACCTGTTTGTTCCCATCCAGGTACAGGAGGGAGGGGAGCGAGCGTAGACTGCTGGGACTCGGGACGTCCGCAATGCAGGTCGATGCCATGGATGTACCGTTCGACCACCGCAAGGAATTCGCGGCCAAAGTCATGGCGCGATCGCTCCCAGCGTGGCGCGGTCAGCGTTCGGACTCTTCGGATGAGGCCGTCCGACCCAGCAAGATGTTCGGGCTGCGAGGCTACGAAACCTACCGCGCCCACCAGCTGCGCACGGATTACTCAGAGATCGAGATGAACCTCCAGAGCCTCGTTGGTCACTACGCCGATCGGGATTGGTTCGACATCCTGAGCGCCGAACAGGCCGTCGCCATCCTCGATTCCTCGCGCGCAGAACTCGAGAACGACGAGCCGAATGCGGCAATCGTCGACCAGGATCTGGGGCGCGCTCGGCGACTCATGGTGTGGCTCTACCCGCCTGACTGGCTGTCCTTACAGGCGGATGCGATCCGTATGCGTCTCGATACCTTCAGCGAACCCGAGGCGCGTGGACTCAAGCTCGATGCCGCAGATCGCGACGGGCTTCGGTTCCAATTGGACGAAGCGATCGGACTCACGAACCGTCTCCTGAGTTCGCGGGCCATCAACGATGGCCTCCAATTACGACGATTGGAGATGGTTCGCAACCTGGGCTTTGTAACCATTGCAGCACTCCTCCTCTTCGCTCCAGTCCTGGTCGACGGCTCCAGCCTCGGGGCCTGGAGCGGAGGCCCGATGGGCGGGATGACGACGTGGGCCGTCGCGTGGATCACGACTGCGGCGATCGCGCTCGTTGGGGCCACCGGGGCAGCGCTGAGCGGGCTTCTGCAAGCTCGTGACGCGCCCGTCAGGTTCGAGGACTACCAGGTGCGTGGACACCTTGTCATGGTGCGGACCGTCGTCGGGACGGTCGTAGCGATGATCCTGTATTTCCTGCTGTCTTGGCAGGTGCTGCCGGCGATGGCGGTCAGCAATCCGGGAACATATCTCCTCGTCGCATTCCTCGCCGGATTCTCAGAGCGATTCTTCCTCGGGCTCCTGGGTCTTGAAAAGGACGGGGATCGCATGTCGCAGACACCGATGACGCCGATCGCTCCACCGCCAAAGCCCGGATCCTCCGACGCCACCGCCGACGGCAAGGAGCCTCATTGAGCGTCTGACGCGAGTGGGCCGGCGCTCAGTCGGCGAGGCGCTGCCAGCTCGGAAGGCCCCACGGATCGTCGGATGTCGGGTCGTGCGGCGGACCGAGGACGATCATCGCTGTGCCGGTCGCAATGTCGATGATGACGAGTCTCGTGGCCGTGTCGCCGTCGTCATCGTTGCGGCCGACGAGGTGGCGCCCGTCGGGGGACCATGTCGGTGCCCAGCCCGCGAAGGGCTCTAGGACGACTGGGTCCGATCCATCGGCGCCAACGACGACGAATTGCGCGGTGTCGCTCGTGTAGCTCATGTACGCCAGCCGATCGCCGTCGGGCGACCATGCCGGGAACTGGGAGTCGCCGTCGTCGGGGGAGATCATCCGTTCCAGCCCGGTATCAACGTCGACGATCCAGACGGCGGACAAGCCTTCCTCGCGCATCAGTCGCGCGAACGCGATCTCGTGGCCGTTCGGCGACCACGTGGGCCGAACGTACGAGTACAAGGAGACGCCGGCCACATACGTTGACAGTCGGCGTGCACCCGACCCATCCCGGTTCATCACGTATACGCCGCGATCGAGGTCGTTGCTCCCACCGCGGAAAGCGATCCGCGCTCCGTCGGGTGACCACGCCGGGTCTGCGCCTTCGAGGACCGGATCGCCTACCTGTGCGGCACCCGTTCCATCGACGGGCGCGACGAAGATCTCGGGTCGGGCGCCTATCAACGCCGTGTACGCGATCGACCGCCCATCGGGCGACCAGGCGAGCCGCCCCGACTCCTGGTACGGGTTGCCATAGACCGACACGTTGGCGCTGAGGGTCGCGATCGTCCTTCGATCCGTCCCATCCGGACGCATGACCACGACCTCGACCGTCGAATCGGGGGGCCACACATTGGCTTCCGGTGGGATCACGGATCCAAACGCGATCATCGTGCCGTCGAGCGACCAGGTCGGTGCGAGGTCCGACGCCGCGCCCGACGTGAGTTGTCGGAGCCCGCCGCCGTCGCGGTCCATCGTGAAGACGTCTCCATCGAGATCGAAGGCGATAAGGCCCGGCTGGGCGAGGCCGAATGGCGCGGGCCGCCGCGGCAGCAGACTGCCGACGACCGCGGCGATCATCAGAGACGACAGCACGAGCAGGGCCAGAGCCACGGCGAGCCCGAGGCCCCGAGGACGCAACCTCTCGATCCACGGCTCCAGCCTGGGCAGCGGGTCGGACGATGGCCAGCGGATCGGTCCGTGCCGTCGCTGGGGGGTCGTATCGAGGCGGATCGTCAGGCCACGGCCCACCGCCTCGGCGAGGCCCAGTGGCGGTTCCTTCGTCAGGGCCGCTCGGATGAGGTCGTCGGTCAGGTGCAGGTTTCGCGTGTCGTTCATCGTCGTTCCACCTGGAGCGCTCGCTCCAGCGCCTGCCGAGCGGAGAAGAGGCGCCATTTCGCCGTGCCTACGGGGATCCTCAGGAGGCCAGCGATGTCAGACACGGAACGTCCCTCGACGTGGTGCAGCACGAGGATCGTCCGCTTGTCGGGATCGAGCCGGCGAAAGGCGCGTTCCACCAGGTCGGTCTCGGAGAGGTGGTCACCGAGCTGTTGACCCGGTTGGTGGAGTTCCTCGCCTGGGGGCATCGCATCGACCGCGATCTCTCGCACGAACGAGCGGCGCCGCGTCCTGAGGGAGCTCCGACACGCGTTGATCGCGATCCTCCAGAGCCAAGCCTCGAATCGATCGGGCTCCCTCAGGCTTGGGATATCCCGCCAGGCGTGAAGGCAAGCCTCCTGCACCGCATCCGAGGCATCGGCGTCATTCGAGACGATCGAGAGGGCGAGACGAAGCAGCCGATCGATCCGCGGCCCGATGAGGGCATCGAACGCGTATCTGTCACCGGCCTGCGCACGCGCGACCAGAGCGGGCTCATCCGAGCCCTCCGTCACTCCCTTGGTCGCGATCGCGTAGGACACGGACCCTCCGGTCACATCCATCATCCTCGACGCCGAAGCGGAACGCGAGGTTGGCTCGATTCTTGTATGACCTGACCGACAGAGTTCACCGAGCCGTCCGCGTCGCGCCAGGTGACCGATACGATCAGCAGTGACGGCAACGGATCAGCGAGCCGCAGGCGGACGGTGAAGCTGCCGAGGCCGATCATCTGGCCACCGACGGCGCCGGGCCGGCCGTCCTCCTGGCCGACGGCGGCCTGCTCGGTGGCCAGGACCCGGCCGCCGGCCGTCGACACGCGGACGGCGAGGTCACCCGTCGTCTCGGGCCCGAATCCTTCCACGAGGACGCTCGACGCCTCGTTCGGACCCCCGATCACGGTTCGCCAGATGCTGATGCCCGCCGGCGCATGCAGCCGAAGCCCGATGCCGATCTCGACGCCCGGTCCGTGGCTGGATGCCCCGCTGTCGATCCGCAGGACCACCGGGACGCCGAACGACGGGGCGAACACCCTGATCGCGGTCGTCACGCGCCCAGGCACGCCGACCTCGAGGTTCGTCCACCCGAGGACGGCATCACCGAGCCAGATCGCCAGGTGGATGGTCCCCATCGGTCGGCGG
>Ga0184612_10000203_pt1 | contig 26435 bp, 19 predicted proteins | sample PLM3_60_coex_FD_133163 | JGI IMG/M metagenome (GOLD analysis project Ga0184612, IMG submission 133163) | Groundwater sediment microbial communities from an aquifer in East River, Colorado, USA - PLM3_60_coex | ecosystem: Environmental > Terrestrial > Soil > Riparian zone | place: USA: East... | reverse complement strand
GACTGGTCGTCATCCACAAGCCAGTTGTTGGTCCATGCCTCGGGGCCGGCCGAGAGATCGTAGAACCAGGTGCGGGAAGACGTCCCTCCCCACGCGATCATCTGCCTCGATGGGCGCAGGAGCCCGAAATTGTATTTCGTATCGGGATCCGGTTCGTCGGTCTTGGTGTAGACGTGGAAGCGGAAGTCCTTCCGCCCGTACCAGTTGATGAAGAAGATCGTGTAGCCCCGCTGGTCGTCGCCGTGGGGACCTGCCAGATAGCGCTCGACCGTCGGCGCGTCGATATAGAGCACCGGTCCCTTCACGTCGAGGACGTTGTTCAGCTGCTCGTTGTACATCTCCTGGAACGCCGTCGGGGGGCCGGGGACTCCGGTGCGCTTCAAAAAGGCAAAAAACTGATTCTCGAAGAACTGGCCCTTGTACACGAACCGGTAACGGAAGCGGAACTCCAGTCCCACGTCGCGGCCCGCTAGGCCGTAGAACCGCGGAACGCGCACGACGGGACGGTACGTCGCCGGAAGTGCGCCGAGGATTGTCTGCTCGTCGATGTCGTTCTGATCGTAGCCGATGAAGACGAGATCGATCGGCACGACTTGGTCGTGAACGACGAACTCTCCCGGCCGCAGGGCCCGGGGACCGTTGGCTTCGACCGTGGCCGCAAGGGCCACGCTGAGCGCAATGGCACAGAGGACACAGCGGCGGAGGTACGAACGCAGGGTGCACATGGATTCCTCCGATGAGAAGGGCCGGGAAGGCGGTTGAATCTTGGCCTCACGCACCTTCCACTGTCAAGCTGCGGAGGCTTGGGCTCGAGCGCCGCAAACGGCGACTGGCCACTCGGGGATTGCGGGTATCATGGAACCGTCGTGTTCTCACTACGAACAGGCGCGCTCCTGCTCGCGCTTGGATCGATCGGGGCGCAGGCGCCGTCGACTCCGGCCCCATACGTCGTTCTGTCCGCCGAAGGCCGGCGTTCCCTCCCCGCCAGGCTCATCAGTGGCCAGGAGATGTTCGCGCTCGACGATCTCGCCAGACTCTTCGAGCTGACGGTCCGCGAAGACAGCCTGGCTGGTGGCCTGACCGTCACCGCGCGCACCCAATCGATCGTGCTGACTCCGGGCCAGAGCCTGGCCTCGGTCGGCGGGCGGCTGATCTCGCTGCCCGCGCCGCCGGCGCGCGAGGGGCGCGCCTGGTTCGTCCCGGTCGATTTCGTTCCTCGCGCCCTGGCGCCCGCGCTCGGCACGCCCTTGGAGCTGCGCAAGCCGTCGCGCCTGATCCTCCTCGGCAACGTCCGAGTGCCCCGCATCGCCGGAAACGTCGAATCCCTGGGTGCGCTGGCGCGGCTCACGCTCGACGTAGCGCCTCAAACGCCGCACGCGGTCGTACACGAAGGCACCCGCCTTGTCGTCAAGTTCGAAGCCGATGCGCTCGACGCTGCGCTCCCGGCCTCGTCGGCTCCAGATCTGATTCAGAACATTCACATTCGCCCTGGTGACGGCGCGAGCGTCGTCCTGGAGCTCGGCCCGCGGTTCGGATCGTTCCGGACCTCGGACCTGCCTGGCGATCGCGGCTCGGGCCGGATCGTCATCGACGTGATCACCCAGACGACGGCGGCCGCGCCGCCGGGCACGGTGGCGCCGGCACCTCCGGCGACTTCACCGCCGCCGCTCCTCGACCTCGCGCCCGCCGGCGGCATCCGCACGATCGTCGTCGACGCGGGCCACGGCGGCGCCGAAGAAGGAGCGCACGGCCCCGGCGGCACGCTCGAAAAGAACGTCACCCTGAGCGTCGCGCGGCGGCTGAAAGGCGCGCTCGAGGCCCGTCTGGGCGTGCGGGTGATCCTGACACGCGACGGTGATGCCACCGTGGATCTGGACGAGCGCGCGGCGCTCGCCAACAACAACAAGGCGGACCTCTTCGTGAGCCTCCACGCCAACGCGTCGGTCCGCGCAACCGCGGCCGGGGCCGAGGTTTTCTACCTGAGTCTCGAGGAATACGGCGACCAGGCGCAACGGGTTGCCAGGGGCGAGACCGAGGCGCTCCCGGTGTTCGGCGGAGGAACGCGCGACATCGAGGTCATCCTGTGGGAGATGGCGCAGGCGCGGTACATCGAAGAATCGGCAGCGCTCGCGAAGGAAGTCGAAGCGGCCTTGCGCGAGCGCGTCCCGATGAGTCCGCGAGCGATTCAACAGGCGCCCTTCCGTGTGCTCGTCGGCGCGAACATGCCGGCCGTGCTCGTCGAAATGGGCTTCATCACCAACGCGGATCAGGAGCGGCTGCTCGTCTCCGAGCCGTTTCAATCCTCGATCGTGCAGTCGCTCGTCGACAGCATCATCCGCTTCCGCGACAAACTACCGAGCCCGCGGCCGGCCGGTCCCGCGGTCGCACCCGCACGACCGGGTGGCGGCATGCGACCCTGATGTCGCGCCGCATCGTCGTAGTCGGCGCGATCGCGGCGATCGCGGTCGTGGGCGCCGGTTGGCTCATGTCCTCGTCCCGGCGCGCCTCGAGCGCCCCGGCGAACCCGACAACCGCTGCGACCCCGGCTGCTGCCGACGCCCGGAAGATCACTGCCACGCTCTATTTCGTGTCAGAGGACGGCATGTCGCTTGTCGGCGTGCAGCGTGAGGTGCCGTTCGGCGAGACCGTACTCGACCAGGCGACGCAGATTGTCGCCGCGCAGCTCTCGGTAGCGCCCGGCCCGCTGATCTCCGCGATCCCGGCAGAGACGAGGCTGCGGGCGCTGTACCTGACGGAGCGCGGCGATGCGTTCGTGGATCTGAGCGAGGACGCGAGGACCAGGCACACAGGCGGCGCACTGGAGGAGCTCTTCACCGTCTACTCGATCGTGAATGCGCTGACGACGAACCTGCCGGCCGTGAAGCGCGTGCAGATCCTGATCGAGGGCAAGGAGGTCGACACGCTGGCGGGCCACGTCGACCTCAGACATCCCCTGCAGAAAAACTTGAAATGGGTACGGACGGAGAAGGGCGACACATGACTCGCAGCGATGGACGGATGTCGGCCGATCTGCGGCCGACGCGACTCACACCGGGGTTTCTCCTGCACGCCGAAGGGTCGGTCTTGATCGAGGTCGGGCGCACGCGCGTCGTGTGCTCGGCGAGCGTAGAGGACCGTGTTCCGCCGTTTCTCCGAAACACCGGCAAGGGGTGGGTCACCGCGGAGTACGGGATGCTGCCGCGCGCGACCTCGACACGCACACAGCGCGAGGCAACCGCGGGCAAGGTCGGCGGGCGCACGCAGGAGATCCAGCGGCTGATCGGGCGATCGCTGCGATCGGTGACGCGTCTGCCGGAGTTGGGCGAACGGACGATCTGGGTCGACTGCGACGTCATTCAGGCGGACGGGGGGACACGCACCGCGTCGATTACCGGCGGGTTCGTCGCGATGGTGCTCGCCATGCAGCGCATGCGCGAGGCGGGACAGATCAAGTCGATTCCCGTGCACGACTACGTGGCGGCGACGAGCGTTGGCGTGGTCGGCGGAATGCCGATGCTCGACCTTGCCTACGAGGAGGACTCGCGCGCCGACGTCGACATGAACATCGTGAAGACCGGCGACGGACGGTTCATCGAGGTCCAGGGCACCGCCGAAGGCCCGCCCTTCGAGCGCCAGGCACTCGACGACCTGATGGCGCTCGGCGACAAGGGAATCCGGGAGCTCGTCGCGCTCCAGCAGACGATTGTCGGCAGCATCCTGCCTCTCAGTCGCGCTCGCACAGAATGATGAAGCTGATCGTTGCGACGACCAATCCCGGCAAGGTGCGCGAGATCACCGGCATCCTCTCTGACCTCCCCTCGAGCGTCACCCAGCTGCGCATCGACCTCGTCTCGTTGGACCAGTTTCCGGGTCTCGTCGAGCCGGAGGAAACCGGAGAGACCTTCGCCGAGAACGCGCGGCTGAAGGCGCTGTACTATGCCCAGGCCACGGGTCTGCCGAGCGTTGCTGACGACTCGGGCCTGGAGATCGCGGCGCTCGACAACGCCCCGGGCGTGCACTCCGCGCGCTGGCACGGCACCGACTACGCCGTGAAGTTCCAGAGAATCTACGAGATGCTGCGGGAACGCGGTGTCAGCACCAGCGCGGCCCGGTTCGTCTGCCATGTCGCACTGGCCGACCGCGGCCGGGTGATTTACGAGGCGACCGGAATCGTGAGCGGCGAGATCGCACCTCAGCCTCGTGGGACGAACGGCTTCGGCTACGATCCCATCTTCTACTATCCACCTTTCGGCTGCACCCTTGCCGAGCTCGATCTCGAGCGGAAAGCCACTGTCAGCCACAGAGGGCAGGCGTTTGGGGAGCTACGCCGGGCAATTCTGAATGCTGCGTGCTGAATGCTGAAGTGAACTCAAAACTGTGAACTTCGAACCTAACTTCGAAGTTCGCAATTCTGAACGTCGTCCAGCATTTCCTTCAGCATTCAGCACTTAGCATTCAGAATTGCGTGTTCCAACCATCCCCCCGCCTCGCCCGTCAAACGCACTCGAGGAACGATTCATGAAGACTCTTGTGCTTACGGCTTCTCTGCTCGCTGCCATGGCCCTTCCCGCCTCGGCTATCGACCAGCCACAGACGCTCGAGGGGACCTGGCGCGCCCGCCTGCAGGACAACTGGACCAGGAAAGACGGCCAGCAATGGGTCTCGCTGCAGCTCGAACAATACGACGATCGGCACTTCGGGATCTCGATCCCGATGGACGAGCTCGAGGGGCTTGGGGCGCGCGGCGATCGATGGACGGCAAGCGGCGTGCGCTTCAACGTCCGGCGCGATGCCGGCACCGTCGATTTTGAGGGAAGCTTCGCGAACGGACGCGGGACCGGCACCTGGCGCTTCGTGCCGAACGCCGAATTCGTGTCGACGATGCGAAAGACGTATCCGGAGCTGTCGCCCGAACAGGTCTTCAGGCTCGCGATTCACGACGTCAGCCGCAGCTTCATCGCGTCCATGAGCCAGGAAGGCTACGTCCGTCCGGCGCTCGAGGACCTGACGAAGATGCGCATCCACGGCGTGGACGCCGTCTACGTCCAGGGGCTGAGGAAGGCCGGCTACGACAAGCTGTCGGTCGGCGAGCTCGTCAAGACCCGGATTCATGGCGCCACGCCGGCGTTCGCGCAGGAGGTCAGCGCGGCGGGCATCGACAAGGTCGCCATCGACGACCTCGTCAAGATGCGCATCCACGGGGTGACGCCGGAGTTCATTCGCGAGCTGCGCGACCTGGGCTACAAGGATCTGCGCGTGGACGAGCTCGTGAAGCTCCGGATCCACGGCGCGTCGCCGTCGTTCATTCGAGAGATGCGCGATCTCGGTTACAAGGACCTGCCGCTCAACGATGTCGTGCGCATGCGCATTCACGGCGTCAGCGCACAATACGTCAAAGAGCTGCGCGACCTCGGCTACAGCAATGTGCCCGCGGACGATCTCGTGCGCATGCGAATCCACGGCGTCACGCCGCAGTTCATCCGCGACGTCAACGCGGCCGGATTCAAGAACATGTCGGCGGACGATCTCGTGGATTTCAGCATCCACGGACGCCGCTGGTTGAAGAAACGGGCATAAGTCACCCCGACAGGCGCTGCCCGAACAGAAACTCCATCGCCTGGGCAAATCTTCCCGCCCAGGCAGCCTCCGAGTGCGGGGCGCCCTCTTCGACCGTCACGCGCAGCCGCCTGGCGCCCAGGCCTGACCTGCGCAGGATGGTCTCGAGCCGTCGGACGTTCGAGACGGTCTCCCGATTCCAATCGTCCCGCCGCGCCTCGGCGGTTCCTACTCCCAGATACACGCGCTGCGGCCAGCGTTGGACTTTCCGCGCCTGCCTCAGCAGCGTGCCTCGTCCGACGTACAGCGAAGGACTCTCCAACAGCAGGCGGCCGAACACTCCGGGATTCGTCATCGCGGTGAAGAGCGTCGCCACCGCACCGTAGGACGAACCGCCGAACGCCGTGTTGGACGCGCCGCGCGCGACGCGATACTCGCGCTCGATGAACGGCATCAGCTCGGTCGTCACGAAGGACGCGTACTCGGGCGCCAGCGGATCACGCGCGAAGGGATTGCGGGCGTCTTCGACCGGCAGGTACTCACGCGCGCGGCGCAGCTCGCCGTGATCGATGCCGACGATGACGAGTGGCGGGATCAGGCGGCGCTCGATGAGCCAGGCGGCGGTCTCGGCGACGCGCCACGTCACGCCCGTGTAGGCGCGCGCGGAATCGAAGAGGTTCTGCCCGTCGTTCAGATACAGCACCGGAGAGCGCGCCGGCGACCGCGCACCGTCGGGAAGCCAGATGGTGAGGCGGCGCGAAAGGCCGAGCACCGCGCTAGTAATCATGACCGTGTCAGACGAGTAGGGTTGCGCTTCTGTCATCGTTTGTACGCCGCTCACCGTGCGGCGGCCGCTGCACGGTGCCCCGCCCGACGTAGACAGTTTTAGCTTTAGTAACAGAGCATGTCGCGCGCTGCTCGAAGTTCAAGCAGGCGAAGCTGCTCGATTCCCGGCGGGACATCGCGCGGCGCCGGGATTGCCGGCGGGACATCCCGCGGAACCGGCGGTTCAGCGCCACTGTACCACGGTTGGAGAGATCGAAGCTCCAGGCGAAGCTCGATTACCGTCGGGAGGTCGCGCGAGTCCGGCTGCTGAACGCGCCTGTACCCAGGTTTGACGGTCGGGGCGCCGCCGCCAGACGTGACCAGCAGACACATCACCGTGCCGAGCAACAACAGAGCCGCCAGTTGGAGATGGCGCATTTCACTGACCTTCGCACGATGACATCGTGGACTTCCTATTGCTTGCGAATGGGAACCTCCAGGCCAAGATCCCGTGGGGCTCGCCTCACGTAGTTTGGCCGCGGGCGATCGACTTCCACCTCGCTCCAATCGCCCCCGTCGTCCTGTCGATTTTCGCCGAGGCTGTATACCTTGTAGTTGTTGGTGGCGTGGGCGTAGTGAAGGGCCCGGCCGTTGAAGGGATCGAGCGGCACAGACTTCAGATACGTCGGCACCAGGTCACCAAGCGACGGTGGAGCGGTCCCACCGTGAGCGCGTCGATACCGCTCGACTGCCAACGTCGCGATCGCTGCCCGCCGTCGCGCCATTTGAGCACCGACCGCAGGCGCCAGCCGCCCGAGTTCGCCGGCGGATGGATTGCTCCCGAGCACCAGCCGAAAACTGGAGAAGCCGAGCAGCGATTGGGCCAGGGACGACTCGGACTGTGTGCCTGGGTATCGCTCGGCAATGGCCTTCGCCGCGTCCAACTTGGCCGGCCACGGTTGTCTGGCCGCCGCGAGCGCGTCCTCGTACTGCCGAAGCACCCGCGTCAACCCCCGGGTCACCCAGGGACGCAACGCCACATCAACGAGGCGGGACGCGCGTCCCCGATCCTGCGGATCCTGGATGCGTGGAACGGTCGGCAGTTCGCCGAACGCTCCCGGCCAGACGACTTCGATGAGCCTGGCGCGGATCTCGACAAGCCGGTCTTCGACCTCGCTGTCGACGTCCCACTTTGCGTACTCCTCCTGAAGGGAACGCAGCTCACGCTCCGCGGGCGGTGCGAACGCGAGGATCAGGCGCAGGCTGCTGTCGGAGTCAACTGGCCAGTTGAGCCAGTAGACATCTCGGTACGCGCGCTGGATCCGAAGGGTACCGAGGAGTGCCTGTGATGCAGCCTCCGCTTCCCCGAGAAAAGCCAGCCTCGCAGTGCGAAGCGTGTTGACGTCGGCGAGGTACTTGTTTGGAAACCCGTAGCGTGACTCATCGCCATAGTCGAGGCCACGCGCATCCAGTCGTGCAGCGCGATCGAGCAGCTCGAGCGCGGGAGAATACTGCTCCGCAACCTGTCGAAGCGTCTCGAGCCTCGGATCTGCCCTGGCCGCGGCAGGGTCGAGCGCCGAGAGAGCCGCGATCTCCTGGGAGACGGCAGCCAGCGGCTTCCCGTACGCGTCTCGCACGAGGATCCCCGCGGCGCCGTAGTAGCGCGAGGCCTGCTTCTGCTCTGGTGTAATCGGGCGACCCTCGCCGGACTTCCCGAAGTGAAGCCGCTCGCCCCGTTGCCGGATCGCTTCGACGGCACTCGACAGACGCCGCGCCTCGATGTAGTCCCACAAGGCGTGTGCCGCAACAGGCAGCAGCAGGACGAAGATGATGATCGCGGCGCGGCGCAGCCCTGGGCGCACACGGGGGCGTGCGGTGCTGATCTCCGTCACCGCGGGCCTCCGCTCGCTCCAACCGGCAGGCGTGCTGCCTCCAGAACACCGATCAAATCGCGTTCGCGCATGACTCGTGCTGCGAGTTCGCGGGCCTCCTCGCCTTCTCCGAACGACTGTTCCAACTCGACGAGCGCAGCGATCCGTTCGTCGACACGTTCCGGGAAATGCACCTGACGCCCGAGGCGGGATGTGCCCATGTGAAGTCCAACCGTGGCGGCGAGAAGCGCCGCCGCCGCCACCGCCCAGGGCCATGCGCGACGGCGATCGACCGCGCTATCAACGATCCGGGTGCGCAGCGCCGGAGGCGGCCCGACGGGCTGATAGCGTCGCAGCAGCGTCTCTAGGTCGTGGTCGTCGTTCATGTCAGCGTCTGCTTCAGCTTCGCCAGCGCATACCGATAGCGGCTGGCGATCGTGTTGATCGATTCCCCAGAGGCGTCGGCGATCTCCTGAAACGTCATCCCCTCGTACACATGCAGGTGGACGACCTCCCGCTGATCGGGCGAGAGCGACCGGAGCGCGTCCTCTATCGCCAGCCGTTCTTCCGGCCGCGTGTCGGCACCGGCGATCGCCTCGAGAAGTTCACCGCCGTGGGCGTCTCGAAGACTCTGGCGCCGCAGGGTCGAGTAGCACTCGTTCCGGACCGCCCGGCGCAGATAGTGCGCATCCTTCTCGATCGCCATCGTCGAGCCCTTCAGCAACGAGGCGAACACCTGCTGGACGGCGTCCTCGGCCGCCGGCGCGTTTGCCAGCAGCATAAGGGCGTAGCGATACAACGACGCCCCGTAGGTGTCGTACAGCCGGCCCGCCAGCAAAGTCGGGTCGTCCGGAGGCCGGTCGGGCATCGCGTCAGGTCTATAGACGCTTCAGGCAGGAGTTTTTGTGTGGGAACCCTTATGGAATTGCTTCAAGTGATGGATGTCGTGCCCGGCCATCTGCGCCATGATCCAGCCGACGGTCAGCTCGCCGTACTCGGGGTGCGTAAACGTCCGATCGATCTGTTCGGGCGTCAGCGCACGCCACATCGCCAGATTGAACTGGCGCAGCGCAGTATACGCGTCGAGCGCCGCCCGGGCGCTTGCCTGGTTGTCAATTGCCATCCAGTCGTCCTGAGAGAAGGACTGCGCCGCGTGGTTCTCCACCGACAGGGCAAAGCGAGCGCGAGCCGTCAGCGCGAGCTCGGTCTGCGCCAGGTGCACGAGCACTTTGCGAAAGCTCCACTTGCCGGGCGCATACGTGCCCTCGAAGTCTGCCTCGCTCCAGCGCTCGACGAGCTGTCGGATCGTGCCGGGTGTGTCGGCGAGCGCGTCGAGCGGACGACGCGCGCCAAGGTCCTCGCCGTAAGGATTTGCAGCAGCCATATCCGGTAATCCTGATACATTCACCGCCCGCGCGGCAACCCGGACACACCACTCACATTGTTAGGGGAACATTTCGGCGGTCGGCCCAGTCTAAGGAAACCAATGAGCCCGACTACGACGCTAAGCCTGCTCCAGGGCACCGCGGATCTCCTGATCCTTCGCGCCCTCCAGGGCGGCGCTGCCCATGGCTATGCGATCTCGCGGTGGGTGCGCGAGCGCACGGACGGGGTCCTCGCCATCGAGGATGCCGCGCTCTATCAGGCGCTCCACCGCCTCGAGGCACGCGGCTGGATCGAGGCCGAGTGGGGCCTGTCGGAAAACAACCGCAAGGCGAAGTACTACGGCCTGACCGCCGCGGGCCGTCAGCAGGTCAGGAGTGAGATCTCGATCTGGAAGAAATACGCGCAAGCGGTGTTCAAAGTGATCGAACCAGCCTGATCAGCCGGGTGACGCCGATGACACATCGAATCCGGCCACGAGGCACGAAGCGGCTGTTCAGCTTCGCCGCCCGGTCGCGTGACGACATTCGGGATGACGTGCAGGAGGAGTTTGCCTTTCACCTCGACATGCGCGTCGCCGATCTCATGAGCGACGGCGTGTCCGAACCGGATGCGCGGGCGCAGGCGCTCCGCGAATTCGGCAATCAGGCGCGCGGCGCACAGGCCTGCGCGAGAGAGGGGTTGACCGTGGAACGACAGAGAACGTTGGCGCGACTCGTCAGCGAATTGCGGCAGGATGCGACGTTCGGCGCCCGGCTGCTCCGTCGCAGCCCGGGATTCTCGACGGTGGCAATCCTGACGCTCGCGCTGGCAATTGGCGGAAACACGGCCATCTTCAGCCTCGTAAACGCGCTGGCTCTCAAGCCGCTGCCGGTACGCGCCCCGGAGGACGTCGTCCGCGTGTACACCGGTCAAAGCCAGACGTCCTGGCCCACCTATCAGGACATCGTGAAGCGCAGCGAGGTCTTCTCGGACGTCGCCGTGCACACCGGCGCGACGCGGACGCTGATTGCCAACGACAGCACGGCACGGCTTTCCGGCGAAACGACGTCGACGAACTACCTCACGATGCTCGGGGTTCCCGCCACTCTCGGTCGCACCTACCTTCCATCGGACTCTCGCGTTGATGTGGTCGTGCTCGCCGAGCGGACATGGCGCACGCGCTTTGCCAGCGACCCGTCGATCGTGGGCCGCAGGATTCTGCTCGGCGGACGCCCGTTCGAGATCGTCGGCGTCATGCCGCGTGGTTTCCGCGGGGCACGGCCGCCAGCATTCCTCAGCGAGTTCTGGGTGCCAATCGATCCGGCGCTCTCGGAACGGACGCTCCAGGATCGCGGGAAGACTCAGTTCCAGATTGCCGCGCGGCTCAAGCGCGGCGTGACCGTCGCACAGGCTCAGGCCGCCACGCAAGTCATCGGCCAGCAACTCGCGATGGAGCATCCTGAGCTCGGCGAGAGGTTCGCCCAGACCGAGGTCTTCCATGCCGAGGGCATCGCAGGATTCCGCGGGCTGACAAAGACCCTCTTGCCGCTCTTTGCGTTCGTCGGCCTGCTGACAATCGTCGCCGGTCTCGTTCTGCTCGTCGGCTGCGCGAACATCGCAGGACTCCTCCTCGGGCGCGGCGCTTCCCGGCGCAGGGAGATCGGCGTGCGGCTGGCGCTTGGCGCCGGCCGTTCGCGCCTGATTCGCCAGCTGCTGACCGAAAGCCTGCTCCTGGCGCTCCTCGGAGGCAGCGCCGGCATCCTCCTCGCCTTCTGGATTGGCGGCTCGATGAACTCGCTCGTCGGCCGGCTGCCCGCACCGATCGAGCTGGACTTGTCGCTGGACCGACGGATGTTGATTTACACGCTGACGCTGTCGCTCCTGACGGCCGTGCTCTGCGGTCTCGCGCCGGCGCGCCGGGCGACGCGGATGAGCGTGATTCCGGCTCTCAAAGACGATGAGCCGGCGCCGCGCCGTCAGCGGATGCGCTCATGGCTGGTTGTGGGTCAGGTCGGCCTTTCCTGCGCGCTGTTACTGTGGAGTGGCCTCTTCGTAAGGAGCCTGTCGAACGCCCATCGCATCGATCCAGGTTTCGAAGCCGCCAGCGTCGTGCTCGCACATCTGCAGCTCGACGAGGATGCCACCAAGTCAGGTGCGATCGCGCCGCTCCTCGCCGAGCTTCAATCACGTATTCACGTCATTCCCGGTGTGCAGAGTCAGGGCATGGCGAAGATCGTCCCGCTCGCGCTCATGGGCCGCGAGGAAACTCGCATGCGGCTTGACACCCAGCCGCGCGATCAGAAGGGCCCGATGGTCCTGGTGAACCGCGTGAGCCCGGGATGGTTTCGGACGGTGCAGATTCCGCTGCTGGCCGGACGCGACTTCACCGAGGACGACCGGCCGGGAGCTCCCGGTGTGGTCATCGTGAACGAGACGGCCGCGCGGCAGTTCTGGAATGGCGATGCGATCGGCAAACGAGTGGACGATCGGGAAGTGGTCGGCGTCGTGCGGGACAGCAAGTACTGGACGATTGGCGAGACCGTCAGGCCTCTCGTCTACACCGCCTACCTGCAGCGTCCAGAGTGGGAAGTCATAGTCTTCGTGCGAACGTCTGACACGGCCGGCACGGCGAACGTCCTGCGCGCCGAGATTGCGCGGCTCGACCCGACCATCTTCGTCGACGTCAGGCAGATGACCGACGCGGTCGCCGTCGCGCTCGTTCCCGCGCAGGCAGGGGCGGCGCTGACGAGCGGGTTCGGCGCGCTCGGCACGCTGCTCGCCATGATGGGCATCTACGGCCTCGTAGCGTTCACCGTCGCGCAGCGCACACGCGAGCTCGGAATCCGCAAGGCCATCGGCGCCACCTCGAGGGACATCGTCCGGCTGGTGATCTCCGGCACCGCGGTTCCGGTCGGGATGGGGCTCGTCTCTGGACTGGGTCTCGGCACCCTTGGAGCTGTGGCGCTCCGCAGCTTCATGGTCGGAGTCTCACCGATCGACCCGCTGGCGATCGCAGTCACGACGGTGCTCGTCGTCGGAACCACCCTCGCAGCCAGCACCTTACCAGCGCTGCGCGCCGCGAGAGTGGATCCGTTGAGGGCGCTAAAGACTGAGTAGCGCCTGCGGCCCGAGCCGGGCGCGAAGTCGCCGCGCGAGAGCGAGCGCTGAGAAATGCGAACAGAGCCGACGGAAGAAAACGGAAGTCAGCAGTCAGGAGACAACGCCGCCCGCTTTATTACTTCGGCCGCTCTGTCAGCATTACTCAATGCTCGCGGGGCCCCACTTTTCTTAGTTTGTCGTGGGGCCCCACCCCCACGACCTGTCAGCGCTCGCTAGCGCTCGCGCCGGAGGCTGCAGGCGACAGCTTGCTTGGAGCACGCTTGGTCTCTATCTGCCTCCTGCCTCCTGCCTCCTGTCTCCTCGCTCCTACTTAGAATCCCGGCCTGAACTGGAACTGCCACAACCAGCCGCGCATCGGCCGATCGATCGGGCGGACGTAGTCGATCTCGGCGACGGCGAACCCGAGCACGTTGACACGGATTGCCGCACCAACACTCACCACGGGCTTGTTGTCGCCGGGCAGCGTGCCGGCGCGCTGGCTCTGGCCCCAGGCGACGCCGGCATCGGTGAAGAGCGCGGCCTCGATCGGCAGCGGTCCGTAGAATTGACTGCCGCCGAAGGCGCCCCAGATCGGGAATCGGAGCTCGGCATTCGCGATGGCCACGCGGCTTCCGATCAAGCGGTCGTAGGCGGGGCACGAACTCCCGGTGCCGCCGACGCACTCCGAAGACTCGAAGGAGTACTGGTCGTAGCCGCGGACGAGCCCCGGGTAGCCCAGGTAGAGCGCGGGCAACATCTCATCCTCGGCGTTCTCGCCGAATCGACCGTAGTACATCCCGCGCAGCGCGATGGTGTAAGGCTTGAAGGGCATCAGGTACGTGCGCAGGTCGGCCAGCACGCCCGAGTACGTCAGCGAGCCCGCACTCTGCGAGAACTCCATGCGGTAGCGGCTGCCTCGAATCGGACTCGTCGCACCGAAGATCGACGTGTCGTACACGAGCGCAGTGCTCCCCTCTCCGAGGTTGAGCGTCGGGTACTCCTGCAAGGGGATCTCATCCTCGGTCAACTGTTGACCAGACAACGAGTAAGTCCGCTCCGTCAGGTCGTAGCTCTGCCCGATGCGGCGGTAGCCGCCTGAGAACTCCACGCGCCAGGACCGGCTGAACGGATACGTAAGGAATCCGGTACCCGACTGGTCGCGTTGCAGGTAACGATACTCCTGCTCGACGTAGGTGTTCCCACGGAACCCGGCCTGGTAGCCCCGGGAGACGTAGGGCGTCTGGTCGATGGCCGCGCCCCAGTTCCACCGGTGCGTCCGGTTGAGGTAGAACAGGCTCCCGCCGAACTCGTCGAAGCGGCTGGTCACCTGTGCGGCCGTGCCGATCACGTGATTGCCCAGCATGTCGCTGAAGAGGAGCGAGATGCCGCCCGTCGCATACGTTCCGAACGGATCGACGCCCACGCCAAACGACGGCTGACCGGCGAAGTCGAGCCCCCACTTCGGCTTGTATGGCTCGGGCACCGGAACTTCCGTGCTGGCCGGCAACCCCCACGTCGCATCCTGCAGCGCCTCGACGACGAGACCGCCCGCGTCGCGGCGCGGAGGCAGGACGGCGGCGTTGCGCGGCAGATCGACCGACGGCTCACCCGCCAGCTGTTCGGCCGTATCGAGCGCGTAGATGTTGTACCCGTCATTCTCGTACGCGCTGAACACGAGGCGACCGCCGGCAAACGACATCGCCGGGCTGAGCGCGGTGATGCCGCTCGCGCCGGTCAGCATGTTGGTGAGCTGCGTGGTCTTCCCGCCGTCCACCTGGGTACGATAAATGTTCGTGATGCCCTGACGATCCGACAGGAAGTAGATCGATCGGCCGTCGGACGTCCATTGCGGGCTGATGTTCTTGGCGTCCGGGAAGCCGCCCAGCTCGCGCACGGCCGCGGTCGCGACGTCGAGGATCGCCAGCCGCAAACGGCCGGGCTTGATGGTCTCCAGGTTCGTCGTGAAACGATCCGTGCTGAACGCGATCTGCCGACCGTCCGGCGACCACGCCGGATCGATCTCCGCGTACGCGTCCGTCGTCAGCCTGCGCAGCGCGCTCTTGTCGTCTTTCTCGAGGTCGTAGACGAACAGATCGGTGAACCCGCCGATGAGGCCCGAGAAGGCGATCTGCTTGCCGTTGGGCGACCAGGCCGGGTTGACGACCTCGTGCACCTCGCTCAGCCGGATCTCGCGCTCGGTGCGGCCGCGATCGACGTCGACGATCGTGAGAACCGGCTCGCCTTTGCTGAGGCCCGGGAACACGAACCGCTTGCCGGCCTGATCCCAGGCGCCCGCGGATGTCAGGAACGACAGGCTGTCGTAGTGCGAGTTGGTGGCGGTGTTGGTGATCTTCTTGATGACCTCTCCCGTGCGCGCGTCGGCGACGAAGAGCTCGATCGAAAAGAGATCGCGCTCCGAGAAGTAGATCAGCCGCGACCCGTCGGGGCTGAGCTCCGGTCCGACGTTGAGGTCTCCCTTCTGCTTTTCCTTCGTGATGAGCGGACGCGCGAAGGAAGCCGGCATTTTCGTCGATTCGGCGATGGGTCTGAACGCCTCGAACTCGGCGTTGTGCCAGTCCTTCGTCAGCTCCTTCGCGCTGATCTGCAGGACAGACTCGATCGCGGTGCCGTAGGTCGCGTCGCGTCCCGACGCGGCGCGCAGCATGTTCCCGACGGCGCCGTCACCGTACTTACCCGCAATGAATGCCCAGAGCGCCTGGCCGTAGCGATACGGAAAGTACTTGGGGTTGTCGAGCTTGTCGATCTCCGGCAACTGCTCGCGCCTGGTGGCCTCGCGCATCCACATCGCCGTGAGCGGATCGACCGGACCAATCGACAGGTACTCCGCCATGCCCTCGATGAACCACAGCGGCAACGCGAGCGCACCGGCGGCGCCCCGGCTCACGTTCGTCCCGGTGATGTCGTACTGGAAGGCATGCACCAGCTCGTGCCCGAGGACGTGATCGCTTGCCTCGATGGGTCCCGCAAACGGCAGGACGATGCGGCGCTTGTAGGCCTCGGTGACCCCGCCGGTGCCCTCGCCCAAGTCTCCCTCAACCGCGTTGGTCTGGCGGAAATGCGAACCGCTCGCATACAGGATGAGAGGCTGCCGCGTGCTCAGCTGGTGGTTGAGCAACTGGGACAGGCGCGTATACCACCGCTCCGCCATCCGCGAAGCCATCTTGGCGGCCGGCTCTTCTTCCGGGTAGTAGTAAATGTCGAAATGGTCCGTTTTCAGCACCTTGAAGTCGAACTCCCGGTACTGAACCTTGTTGCGGCCGAAGTAGCCTCCCTGGGCAAGGGAAGCCGAGGGCAGCCCAAGCAGAACGCACAGGGCTGTCACGACGAGGGTGGAATAGCCGTTCATAGCGCCTCGCTCAAGCAACGGATGTGCCGGTGTGGGACCGGACGCCGACAAGAAAACGATCACCTCTGCCGCAATTCCGAGCTCCGTAAACAGTATCTGCGACCAATTCTGAGGACGCCAGTGTCACCTGCAGCGGGCCCCTTCGACGAGCTCAGGGCAGGCCCTTCGACGAGCTCAGGGCAGGCCCTTCGACAAGCTCAGGGCGGGCCTCAACTATCTTCTACTGAGACGCGCATGCAATTGGATTGGGCGGCCGTTGCACGGATGTCGCCCGGGTGACAGAATGCACTCCTTCCAACCGTTCGAAAACTCCCGGAGTTGATGATATGACGCGCAGGACCCTGCTGATCGTGCTGGCCATCGGTCTGGTGTCGGCGGGGCTCAGCGCCCGCCAGGGCCAGGGCCTTCTGACGTCCGACCTCCTGAAAGGCCTCGAGCTTCGCAGCATCGGTCCGGCGCTCACGACGGGCCGCATCGTCGACGTCGAAATCGATCCGAAAAACCCGAGCGTATGGTATGTCGCCTCGGCGTTCGGCGGGCTCTGGAAAACCACCAACCGCGGCATCACCTTTTCGCCGATCTTCGACGACAACGGCGTGTTCACGCTCTGCTGCGTCGCCATCGATCCGAAGGACTCGAACGTCGTCTGGCTCGGCACAGGGGAGAACAACAGCCAGCGAAGCGCCCACTTCGGAGACGGTGTCTACAAATCAACCGACGCCGGCAAGACCTGGAAGCGGATGGGACTCCAGACCTCCGAACACATCGGCGAGATTCTAATCGACCCCCGCAACTCGAACGTAGTCTACGTGGCATCCCAGGGGCCGTTGTTCTCCGAGGGCGGCGAGCGCGGTCTCTACAAGACGACCGACGGCGGGACGACCTGGTATGCCGTCCTGACGATCAGCAAGGACACGGGGATCAGCGACATCGTGTTCGACCCGCGCAACCCGGACATCATCTTTGCCTCAGCCTACCAGCGCCGCCGGCACGTCGGGCAGATGATTGGCGGCGGACCCGAGGGCGGGATCTTCAAGACGACCAACGGCGGCAAGTCCTGGTCGAAACTCACCAGGGGCCTGCCGACGGGTGACATGGGCCGCGCCGGCCTGGCGGTCGATGGCCGCAGGAACCCTTCGACGGTCTTCGCACTCGTTGACGCCAAGCGCCCGGAGTCGGGCTTCTTCCGCTCCGACGACGGCGGTAATTCGTGGACGCGGATCGGGCGGACAGTCGGAGGACGAGGGGGCGCGGGCGGCGGACGCGGGCGCGGCGGAGACCCGAACGCCCCGGCGCCACCACCGCTCACGCCGTGCGGACCGCTCGGGGCAGCGCCGACGGCGCCGGCGCCTGGTGCGCCCGGCGGACGCAAACCCGGCGGGCCGGCTGGACAGGATAACGTTGCGACAGTCGAAGCAGAGATCGCTGAGATCGCAACCACCGAAGCGGAGAAAGAACGGGAGGACGACGAGGAGACACAGGCTCCGGCCCAGTTCGGTGGCCGCGGCAATCTCCCGACCGACGACTGTTATCGCGGCGGCGGCGCGCAGTACTACCACGAGATCTTCGTCGATCCGCATCGCGCGGATTGGATCTGGTCCATGAACGTCAACGTCGAGCGGAGCACGGATGGCGGCAGGACATGGCAGAACACGCCAATCGAGAGCACTGGCGTCCACGTTGACCATCACGCGATCGAATTCGATCCGTCTGACCGCAGCCACATCCTGCTCGGCAACGACGGCGGCCTCTACGAATCGTACGACGAGGGCGCGACATGGCGTTTCTTCGCAAACCTGCCCATCACCCAGTTCTACCGCCTCTCGGTCGACAACGCGAAGCCGTTCTACAACGTCTGTGGCGGGACGCAGGACAACTTCTCGTTCTGCGGACCGTCGCGGAACATGAGCCGTCTCGGCGTGCGGACGAGCGATTGGTTCATCGTCAACGGTGGGGACGGGTTCCAGTCGCGCAACGATCCAGACGACCCGAACACCGTCTACGCTTCGTCTCAGAATGGCGGCATCGTCCGTCTCGACGTGCGCAGCGGCGTCAGCCGGTCGATTCGCCCGCAGGGCACACAGAACTTCGGTGCAGCTGGGGGCGACGACGAGATGCCGGGAGCGGTGCCTCAGGGACGCGGCGGCGAGGCGGGCGCCGCGACAGCGGCCAACCAAGCGGGTGCCGCGACAGCGGCCAACCAAGCGGGTGCTGCGACAGCTGCCAACCAAGCAGGTGCCGCGACAGCGGGCAGCGCGGCAGGTGCCGCGACGGCGGGCAGCGCGGCAGGTGCTCCGGGGGCGCCAGCGGCGCAAACACCGCCGCAAGGTGCCCAGGGTGGACGGCAGGGCCGGGGCAACGCGGATCGCGTCAACTGGGACGCCCCGTACATCATCAGCCCGCATTCGCCGCGTCGGCTCTACTGGGCGACGAACTACGTCTATCGCACCAACGACCGCGGCGACAGCTGGACGCGCATCAGCCCGGACCTGTCTCGCAACCTCAATCGCGACGAGCTTCCGATCATGGGGAAGCTCTGGCCCGCCGATTCGATCGCGCGCAACACGTCAACGACGCCGCTTTGCAACATCGTCGCCATCGACGAATCACCGCTGCTCGAGGGACTGCTCTACGTCGGAACCGACGATGGCCTGGTGCAGGTGACGGAGGACGGCGGGAAGAACTGGCGCAAGATCGAGCAGTTCCCCGGCGTCCCTCAATGGACCTACGTCACCGATGTGTTCGCCTCGCCGCGGGAAGCAGACACGGTGTTTGCCACGCTCAATAACTGGCAGCGCGGCGACTACAAGCCGTACATCGTCAAGAGCACGAACCGCGGCCGGACGTGGACCAACATCACGAGCGATCTGCCCGCGAAGCACGACGTGTGGTCGATCATCCAGGACCATGTGAACTCCGACCTGCTTTTTGCCGGGACCGAGTTCGGCGTGTTTGCGAGCATCGACGGTGGCCAGCACTGGGTGCAGCTCAGAGGGGGCATGCCACCCGCGCAGGTGCGAGACATGACCGTGCAGAAACGCGAGAACGATCTCGTGCTGGCGACGTTCGGGCGCGGCTTCTACGTCCTCGACGACTACAGCGTGCTCAGGGACATCTCGCCGGCGACGCTCGCCGACGACGCGCGTCTTTTCCCGCTGCGCGATGCGTATCTTTACAACCTGCTGGGGCTCGCCCCCGCGGGCAGCGCGGGACTCTCGCCGCTCTCGGGCCTGTGGCGCGCAGAGAACCCTCCGTTTGGCGCCGTGTTCACGTATCACCTGCGGCAGGAACTGCCCGCCGACGCAAAGCTGGTGCTCACGATCAGCGACGAGGCCGGTCGCCCGATTCGGCGGATGGACCTCGAGAAGGGCGCCGGGCTCCGGCGTGCCGCGTGGAACCTGCGGGCGGATCCGCCGCCCGCGCCGGCGCCGGGCACGCCCGCCGCCGCGGCAGCGGGACGTGGGGGGCAGGGTGGCCGCGGCGGCTTCGGCGGCGGCCGCGGCGGCAACCAGGGACCGCTCGTCCAGCCGGGCCGCTACCGCGCCACGCTCGGTCGCATGGTCGGCGACATCGTGACCCCGATGGGATCCCCGCAATCGTTCGGGGTCGTGCAGGTGCCGCAGTGAGCCAGACCCGCCCAAAGCGGGGACACTCCGCCTTGAGTGTCCCCGGGGACTGTCCCGGTTGAGTGTCCCCGCCGCCACGAGGCGTCAGTCAGCGTTTGGGTGCAGCGGCGTCGAGACGTTTTGCGACTTCCTCGGTCAAGTCCAACGCCGGGTTGAACCACATGACGTTCTCATTACCGAATACGGCCCACAGCTTTTTCTCCTTCGCAATCTGGCCAATCACCGGGAAGAGTTGCGCGTTGAACCCGCGTAGTGTTTCCTGCTGCGCTTCTCGCACTTCGGCCTGGGCGTCTTCAGAGAACCTTTGAAAGTCAATCTGCGCGCGTTGAAACTCTCGCTGCAGGCGCGCCCTGGCAACATCGTTCAGAACCGTCTCCCCTTGTGCAAGCTTCGCTTGCAGCGCCTCGACCTGCTTGCCTCGGGCTGAGACTTCTGCGGACTTCTTGGTACGTAGATCGTCCAATCTGGCGGCAGCGGCCTTTCCTTCGCCGGACAACGCGGCAACCCGGTCGACGTCCACGTAAGCCACCCTTGCCTCTTCTGGAAAGGCAGACACTGCGCGCCCAGGCTGCTCATTCTGCACGGCTGGCGCTGCCGAGGTGATGTACCTCACTTGCGCAAATACGTCGGTGCTGCACATCGGCACAAGCGCGATGCCGAACGCAAGATACAGGATTCTTTTCATGCTATCGCCCTCCTCCATGCCAACCTGCGCTATGGCACTACTTAGACGCGGACAGTGTGTGCCTGGCCGTAGCAGCGTTCAGCGATATGGAGCGGAGAGAATTGCGGGGAAGGAGTGTCCCGCTGAGCGGCGACCGCCCGGGGACATTCAAAGTTGGGTGTCCCCGGGGACACTCAACTTTGAGTGTCCCCGGCGCAGTAACTAGAGAGTCCAGCCTGTGCGGTAGTCGCGCGACAGGAACTGGTTGGGATCGACACCGCCGTCGCGGTTGTTCTCGGACGTGATCTTGTTGGTGATGCGGCGGTTGGCGGCGTCGTAGTGAATCTTGCCGCCGGCGCGCAGCGACACGATCCCGAGCAGCATCACTTCGGTAAGCTGGGTGGCGTACTCGAACGGGCAGGAAATCTCCTGGTGTCCCCGGATGGTGTCCACCCAGTTCATCTCGTGCGCTTCGTGCGGAATGCGCGGCAGCGTCTGCTTGGGACGCGCCGACGCCTGCTTCGCATCGGGCAGCAGACGCGGATTCAGACCGTAGGTCTCTTGCATCATCTTGCCCTTGCTGCCGATGTAGAGGATCCCCCCTTCCCCGTTGAGATTCTCATCGCCGATCTCGGCCGGCTTGGGCGGTGTGAGCCCGCCGTCATACCACGTGAGCTTGACGGCCGGCATGCTGCCACGAGCCGGGAACTCGTAGTAGGTCGTCGTCGCGAGCGGAAACGACGCACCGTTGAACGGTGTGGACTTGGTCTCGATGACGGTCGGCATCCCGAGCTTCAGCGACCAGAACGGATGGTCGATGAGGTGCGCGCCCATATCGCCGAGGGCACCCTGCCCCCAGTCGACCCAGCCGCGCCAGTTGAACGGGTGATAGATGGGGTGGTACTCCACCGGCGGGGCGACGCCGAGGAAGAGATCCCAGGCGAGCTGATCTGGGGGCGGATACGAGCCCGCGATCGCCGCCGCGAGCCTCGCGTCGACGTCCGGTCCACGCCATCTCGATGAGGCCGTCGTCGCATCCTGCAGGCGCGCGGGGAGCGGCGCCGGACGCGGCACGCCCTGCGGCCAGTAACCGAGCGGCCGATTCGTCCACACGTGCACTTCGCGGACCTCGCCGATGGCGCCCGACGTGATGTACTCGTAGCCGAGTCGAGCTTCGTCGCGCGAGTGGCCCTGGTTGCCCATCTGCGTGACGACCTTGGGATTCTCCTTCGCCTTCTTGGCGAGGTGACGCGCCTCGTCGACCGACCAGCAGAGCGGCTTCTGAACGTACACATGCTTGCCGAGGTCCATCGCGGCCGTCGCGATTATGGAATGCATGTGATCGGGCGTCGCGACGATCACCGCGTCGATGTCCTTCTGCTTCTCGAGCATCTCGCGGTAGTCGCGGTACCTCTGGACCTTGGCAACCTGCTGATCCAGGAACCGGCTCATGTTCTCGGCGCCATTGATACGAGGCCGTTTTTCGTTGGCGGCAAGCTGCGCTGCGCTCGGCTCACGCCGCGGACGTGCTCCCGGACGAGGCGCCGTCTGTTGCGATCCGGCAGCCGCCGCGGCAGCCACCTGTTTCTTCTCGCGCTCGATGCGGGCATCGACCAACGCGAGATCCACGTCGCAGAAGGCGACGATGTTCTGGCTCAGGACGGCGCTGGTGTTGCTGAAACCCATGCCGCTGACGCCGATCGTGGCGATATTCACGGTGTCGCTGGGCGCCTGGAAGCCGCGGCCGAGCACGTGCCGCGGCACGATGACCAGCCCCGCCCCCGCCGCTGCCGTCCGGGTCACGAAATCACGCCGCGACACACCTGATGTTTCGGCGTCCGGCTGAGCTTTGTCTCGTTCCGTCATGGTAGACCTCGCTGTAGGTGTCAGAGCAAACGGCGCCATTCTACCACCTGGGGTCAGACCAGGGTCAGACCCCTCGTTTTGATCTCGAATGCGCGCACGGTCAATCACAATAGTGAAAATGCAAGACCTGCGTCCGTGGGTGCTTGTCGTCGTGTTGTCAACGGCGTGCTCGAACCCTGCCCAACCGGCGCGAGTCGATGACCCGATGGGTCCCAACACGCTCACGAGCGCTGAGCGCGCGGCCGGGTGGCGGCTGCTCTTCGATGGTACGACGACGACCGGGTGGCGCGGTTTCAGGCAGGCAACGGTTCCGAGCGGATGGCAGGCCGTCGATGGTGCGCTGACGCGTACGGGGGGAGGAGGCGACCTGATTACTTTCGATCAGTTCGCAAACTTCGAATTGGCGATCCAGTGGCAGATTGCCGAAGGCGGGAACAGCGGCATCATGTTCCGCGTCAGCGAGGCGAGCGAGGCAACGCACCTGACCGGACCGGAGATGCAGGTGCTCGACAACGCGCGCCACCCGGACGGTCGGAGCCCGCTGAGCTCCGCCGGTGCGTGCTACGGGCTCTACGCCCCGTCGCAGGACGTCACCAGACCGCCCGGCGCGTGGAACGACGTCCGCCTCGTCGTCAACGGCGCGCACATCGAGCACTGGCTGAACGACGTGAAGATCGTCGAGTACGACATCGGAAGCCCCGACTGGCTGGCAAGGCTTGCGGTGAGTCCCTATCGAGATGTGCCCACCTACGCCCGCGAGGCGCGAGGCTACATCGCGATTCAGGACCACGGCGATCGTGTGGCCTATAGAAACTTCAAGATCAAGCCACTCCCGTAGCAGCGTGTCACGGGCCGACTGCCAAGGCACGATGAACGCGAAGACCACGAGGACCACGAAGACACGTTGAGATCCTTCGTGATCTTCGCAGCTTCGTGATCTTCGTGAATGATTCGTGAGCGTTGACGGCCCTAAACTTTCCTCCTCGCAACGATGGCGCCCACGTAGCAGATCGCGATGAGCAGCAGCAGTGCGCGGAACCCTGTGACGAGCGACAGGTACTCCCCGACACCCCCCACCATCGCGCCGAGCAAGTTCGTGCCGTAGTCGCGCGATAGCGATGTCGAACGCTTGATCGCGGACCCGAACAGCAGTCCCGCGCACAGAATCGGGCTGAACATGAGGGCCGCGTAGAAGAGCGACTCCACTGCCCGGCTCTCGAACCCGATCGTCCCCACAGGAATGAGGTAGTTGAGCGCCAGGAGCGCGACGAGCGCACACCCGACGAGCCACGGGCGCCTCACTTCGACCTTCGTGACCACGTAGTTGGCCACGAGCGCCATCGACAGGACGGAGGCAATCGCCAGCGACGCCACCACCCACGTCGAGCCCCACAGCAACGCGAACTGAATGATCGATTTCGTCTCGAGCAGCATGAAGCCGGCGCCGAGCAGGAAGAATTGCCACGACCACGTCCCCACCTGCCCGCGCAGGACCAACATCACGACGACGGTCGACACGACGAGGATCAGGGCCAGCGCGGCGAGGTAGTGCGACGGGATGTGCCGGTTGTGGAGATAGAGAAACGGCCAGTCGTCTTTGGCGGGCTCGACGCTCGCGTCGCGCACGTGCATCCGCGCGGGGCTCGGCGCATGCGATTGTCCGAACGCCGTCACGCGGTCCGGAATGATCGGATCCGAGGTCAGCGTCGCCAGCCGCGGGCCGGCCATGAGGACGCCCAGATACGCGCGCGCCTCGTGCACGTGCACCCGGGGCTCCTGCCCGAACGCGCTGGCCGCAATGTTCCCCAGACGGTCCACGAGCCACTTCTCGCGGAAATAGTTGTAGACGACGAGGAGGCCGTCCGGCGCGAGCCGATCGCGGACGCTGCGGAACGACTCCTCGGTGAACATGTAGCTTTCCAGCCGCACCCCGGAAAAGCTCGACTGCATCGTCAGCGAGTCGATCAGCGCGAAGACCACGAGGTCGTACTTCTTCGTCGTCGTTCTCAGGAAGTGACGGGCGTCGTCGGTGACCACCGTGACGCGCGGATCCGAGTACGGATGGTCCGGGTGATACTGTCGGCCGAGGCTGACGATGACCGGATCGATCTCGACGGCGTCGACGTGCTTCGCGCCGTGCCGCAACGCGGCAGCCACGTCCGTCCCCGATCCGGCACCGAGCACGAGGACGTTCTCGAACGTGTCGCCGAACACCATGTAGGGCCACTGGTAGAAGTATTCCTTCTGCTCGACCGGGGCCATCGACTGGTGAAAGATGTTGTTGACCTCGACGACCGTCTCGGGGCCGTTGTGGCCGACCGTGATCTTGTAGTACGGAGACCAGAGCGATCCGCGTGCCATGACGTGGACGAGGACGAGCGTCAGCGCGAGCACAGAGATGTTGAGCGCGCCGGCGACGCGAGCGGATCCACCGTCGCCGGGCTCTCCGGTCAGGAGCAGCGGCACCGCCGCGGCGAACCCGATCCCGAACCACCACGTCGGTGAGAGCTGCAGCCACGAGACGACGGCAAAGAGGCCCACACCCGCCAGGCTGCCGAGCAGGTTGAGCGTGTAGCCTCGAAGCGGCGGCAGCGCGGCCATCTCCCGGCCCATGCGCTGCGCGAGCGTCGCGAAGAGGGCCGCGACGATCACGAAGACGAGCGGCAGCAGCATGGTGCTCTCGACGACGACCACCGGCTCGGCCGTGCCGCTCGAGAAGTAGATGCTGCCCGTCGTCGGCACCGCCACCTCGAGACGGAAGAAGTAGGCGGCCCCGATGACCACTGCCTGGAGCAGCGGAAACCAGACGAACAGGTGGCGCCGCGAGGGCGCCATGAGGCAGCCGACGCCTATGCCGAGAAAGCTCGCGAGGAGGATGAAGTTGGAGAAGTAGGCCAGCAGCCGGATGTAGGCGGGCATCCAGCGAATGAGGGCGACTTCGAGAAACAGTACGAGAAAGGAGGCGAGGAAGACCCTCGCCCCACGGGAGTCGACAGATGTCATCAATGAGCCATCACTGCCTGGCGGGCGGCACGTCTCCGTAGAACTTCCATTGCGCTCGATAGTCTCTGGCCAGCGGCTGCGGCGTGAGGACGGCTCGCAACATCTCGATCGGCATGCTGCCGGCTTTCAGGATCGCGTCGTTGAACTGGCGAGGCGTCATCTTCTTCGTGTCCACCAAGTCCTTGTAGAGCGATCGGATCTGCAGCCCCCCGAGCATGTACGCCGCCTGATACAGCGGCGAATAGTTGCCTGCGAACGAGCGCCGGACCTCCCCCGTCGCCGTGAAGCGCTCGTGCCCGCCACGCGTCACGACAAAATCGACGCACTGTTCCGGTGTCCATCGCCCCAGATGGAAGTTCAGCGAAAAGATGATGCGCACGGCACGGTGCATGCGCCACCACAGCATGCCGATCCGATCTTCTGGCGAGCGGGGGAATCCATTGTCCCACAAGAGCAGCTCCCAGTAGAGCGCCCATCCCTCGCCCATGAAGGGCGTGTTGAACAGATTGCGATGGGAGTTGTATCGCTGGGACATGAAGCCCTTGAGGTGGTGCCCCGGGATGAGCTCGTGCTGCACCGTGGCGCGGGAGACGTGGATGCCGTTGCCGCGCATGCTCATCAGGCTGTCTTCCGGCGACATGGTGTTGGTCGGATAGGACACGCTGATCGTTTCGCCGCCGGTGAAGAACGGATTCACGCGCTGGCGTTCAGGAGTCATCATCCCCATCCGCCAGATTTCCTCGGCGAGCGGAGGCACGGTCACGAGGTCGTGCTTCTTCAGATACGCCTCGGCCTCGAGCGCCAGGTTGCGAATGAGCTCGGGTTGACCACCTTCGGGCACGTAGGCGTTCTTGACCTTCTCGAGCGCCTTCATCCAGTCATCGCCGAAGCCCATCTCGCGCGAGGCCTTCTTCATCTCGGCCTCGCACCAGGCGTACTCGCGGTTGCCGATCTCGAGCAGTTCTTCCGGCGTGTACGCAATGAGCTCTCCGGCCAGATCTTCGAGCAGCCCCTCGCGTCCGATCGGATCGCCGATAATCTCATCGCCCGCGGGCGCCGCCCCGCTACCGCCGCCTCGCCCGCCGCGCCCGCCACGGCCGCCGGCGGCGTCGGTCACCTGTGGAGGCGGGGGCGCGCCGCGCAGCCCTGCGCGCTCGCGAAGGACGCGGCCGTACTCCGTGAGCGCCTGGGACAGCGCCCGGTAGGCTTCGGGTACTTTGGCCGTGAACGCCGGATCGTAGCCGTTGTAAAAG
>Ga0184612_10000202_pt1 | contig 26599 bp, 24 predicted proteins | sample PLM3_60_coex_FD_133163 | JGI IMG/M metagenome (GOLD analysis project Ga0184612, IMG submission 133163) | Groundwater sediment microbial communities from an aquifer in East River, Colorado, USA - PLM3_60_coex | ecosystem: Environmental > Terrestrial > Soil > Riparian zone | place: USA: East... | reverse complement strand
TAGGCGTTGGTGAAATGGAGCTCGGTATCAGCATTCGGATGCTGCGTGCCGAGTCGCTTGATGATCCGGCGCGTCTCGGCGGGAGACTTCGACGGGGCCGGCATCCTCTTGCGCGTACTCGCGCGCTTGGACATGCCGATGATTGTAGTGGGTTTTAACTGAGCCAGATTGTTCCGCCTGAAGGCGGAAGCCACGAAAGCGCATCTGCACTCGACAGCGCATTTGCACCCGTAGCTTCCGCCTTTAGGTGGAAGCTCCGCCGACGGAGTAGTGACTCTTCACTCGCGTCGCTCGGTTGTTCGCGGCGGAACAGCGGTCAGCAGCGCAATCAACGCCTTGCTGCCACCCTTCAGGCGTGACGTACCAACGACCACGGTCTCGCCGACGTCCATCGTGAAGCTGGTATCGATGATCGCACTTCGGACCGCTTGCGGGGTTCTGCCGCGGGCGCTTGCGAGCGCGGCGCGCTGATTAGCTGCGTGAACGGCCGTCTCCTCGAGTTCGAGGATCTCCCGCTCGACCCGTCGAAGCTCGAGTTCCAGCTTGGCGACGTCGGTGGCGGGTGACACGCCGACCTCTACCCTCTTCCGTGCGTCCACGATCTGCTTCTCCATCAACGCCCGCTGGTCCTTGAGATTCGCGAGCCGGCGTGCCGTCGTGCGCCCCGCCCCGGAAGCCACTTCGGCGGCATCGGGGACAGTCGCGTTCGGATTGTTGCGGAGCGAAAAGCGCACGGACAGCCGTGAGCTCTCAAACCGAGCGGTTTCCAGTCTCAATTCGTACTCGACGTCTTCCGGCCCTCGAAGGACCTGGCTGGCAGAACCATGACCGCCGGTCGAGCAGCACATCACCCACGCCGCGTCGAGCAGCTTGTAGGACTTGAAGGGGAGGAACTCGCGCATGTCGACCAGGGCCTTGCGTGCCGCCGGCGGCACATCGTCAGCTGTCGCGGCACTCTGAATGTCTCCGAGCACCAGCACGACGCTGAATCCCTGAGGCAACGGTCCCGATCGTCGCGTCTGGGCAGCCGCGGGCGCCGGCGTTTCCACGGGCACAGGCTGCCCCGGCCGCGTTGCAACAGGCGTCGTCGCTGGCTGCGCAGGTGCAGGCCGCGGCGGGGATTGCTGCGCGAGGGCAGGTGCGGCCATCGCCAGTGCACAGACCGTCATACAGAACGAAGCGAAACTCGTGGATCTCATGTTCGTTGGCTTTGGAGTAGGGATCGACGAGGTCACGGCATCGACTCCTGAAGGCGCAGGTTCTGATCGAAGATCCAGATGATCCGTGTGCCGCCGGGCGTTGCGAACTGCAGCTGGCGACGCTCTCCGTCGCCGGCGCTCCCGCCGACGGCGGCCAATGGCTCGGGCGTCCCCGGCGCCGGCACGGGACCCACCCTCACGCGATGGCCGGTCATCGTGCCCACGACGACCAGCAGAGCCCCGACGGCCGTGATCGCGAAGGGACGCAGCCACGGCGTCCCCACAGACGCCGAGTCGTGCGCGGCGGACACGATCACCCGGCGCATCCGCTCCGCGTCGACCGGCGCCAGCCCTCCGTCGTCGCGGAGCGGGTCGCCGTCATTGAGAAGTCTTCTCACGTCAGGGAAAAGACTTCCCACGTCAGCCAAATGCTTGTTGAGGTCAGTCATTGCTATCACCCGAGTTTCCAGTGCGGCCGTCCACTGCAGCGGCCAGCTCCCGGCGGCCAATCGACAGATGCCACCTGACTGTCACCGCGGCGACACCGAGAAGTCGCGCAATCGCAGGGATCGCGACGCCTTCAATCTCATACAGCACGATGATCGCGCGCCGGCGAGGCGGCAGCCGTTCCAGGGCCTGCCAGATAATCGACCTCGCCAGCAGGGCCGACTCGGTGTCGGAGGCGATCGGCGTCACAGTAAACGCCGCGTCGTCTGCGCCCCGCTTCCGCACTGCCAGCTGCCGCCAGCGATCGCGGGCCAGATTGATCAGGACGCGCACGAGCCAGGCCTCTTCGTGCCCAGCACCCTGGGGCACCGACGCCGCGTGGCGCGCGGCGCGAAGAAACGTCTCCTGAACCAGATCGCTGGCGTCCTCGGCAGTTCGGGACAGACGGCGAGCCAGGCGGTACAGCCGCTGGTGATGCGCGTCGAATAAAGTGCCCAGCCGTGCCGCCGCGTCGTCGGTCGGCCGGTTCGCGGTCGCGCTCATGGCGATCGCCTGCCCGGTCATACCCTTACAAACGTCCCGGCAGACTCGAGTGTTGGTAGGAGGGTGATCTCAATGTACCGGCCCTTTGTCCCAGCTTGCGCCGGTCGATTCGCTGAAGATGCGCATGTGTTCCTGAAGGGCGGCGATCAGGTTCGGCAGCACCTGGAGGGGCACGGCAATCTTCGCCCGTACCGGCGCGCGCACGACGTGATTCGCCTGTGCCTGCTGGATATCGCTCTCGGACAGGGGGAGCACCTCGCAGAACGAGAGCGTGAAATCAAACGGCGTATGCGAGATCGCGCAGAAATTCGAGTAGATCCGCGGCGCATCGCCCTTGTCGTCGGGAACGATCGTGAAGTTGATCTGCTTGCGTTCATCCATTGTGCACATCAAAGGATAGTGTGGACATGATGGATAGCTTACCCGCAATGCAGAGCCGCCGGGCGGCTGCCGGCCACCCGCTCGGTCTCGCCGTGTGGTCCGCGGCTAGTAGCGCCTCATCACACCGACCACGACGCCCTGGACCTGGACCTGCTCGGGGGTGACGACGATCGGCTGCATGGCCGGGTTGGCCGGCTGCAGCCGAATCCGGCCATGCTCGCGATAGAGCTTCTTGAGGGTGACATCAGATCCGTTAAGCAGAGCGATCACCATCTCACCGTTGTCTGCGGTGCGGCGATCCTCGACAATGACGTAATCGCCGTCTCGAATCTGCTCGTCGATCATCGAATCGCCCCTGACGCGCAGCACATAGCTGTCGCGCTTGCCCACGAGGTCCTCCGGCACGGCGATCGTCTCGCTGCCGACGACGGCCTCGATCGGCGCGCCAGCGGCGACGTAGCCGAGCAGCGGCAGCTCGAGGGCGCGACTGCCGAGGCGGGTCGGGACGAGCTCCACCGAACGGCTGCGGTTCCAGGCCCGCTTGATGAAGCCCTTCTCCTCGAGGTTCGTCAGGTGCTTGTGAACCGTCGCCAGCGACGACAGTCCGAACCGGCGTCCGATTTCCTCCAGGCTCGGCGCGTAGCCGTGCTGCTGGATGAAATCGTTGAGGTAGTCGAGGATTTCGCGCTGGCGCTTGGTTAGTGGCAGCATGGTGGGCGCACTATACGCAAAGGAAAAGCGAAAGTCAATGTGCAGGAACCTTTTACCCCATGACACGCCGGACGGTCTAACTCCAACAGATGTGGTGGATTCTCTGTTGTGCACCGTCCGGCCACCAGAGTGACTTCCTGTGCTGACCCGCGCCTGGATGGGATCCGTGTCGCCTGAGTGGACGATTCGCGTCGACGGCGGAGGCGACACCGCTGCGCTCGACCCGAGCTGGGCAGACGCCGACGACCGGACGCTCGTCGCGCTGTGTCTGTCGGGACGGCGCGAAGCCTTCACCGTGATCGTCGAACGCCACCGGCGGCAGGTGTATCAGTTGTGCTATCGCTACATCGGCAACCACGAGGACGCCGCCGACCTCGCACAGGACGCGTTGATTCGCGCGTTCAAGGGTCTCAAGGGATTCAAAGGGGAATCGAGCCTGGCGACGTGGCTATATCGCATCGCGGTCAACGTCTGCCTCAATCGCCTGGCGCTCAAGACGCCGCGGAGCGAGCCGCTCGAGCCGGGCGAGCGCGTCGATCTCGGTGCGGAGCGGCCGGACGTCGCGCTTCTGCGCGATGAGCGCGCGGCGGAAGTCCGCGCGGCCATCAGGCAGCTGCCGCCGAAGCAGCGCGCCACGTTGATTCTGCGGGTTTATCATGATCTGCCGCACGAGGAGATCGCCGGGATCCTCGGCAGCTCGGTCGGCGCGGCGAAGGCAAATCTCTTCCACGCGCTGGCCAATTTGAAGAAACTACTGCGATGACGATGACGCACCTGACCGACGTTGAGCTCGTGGATCTACTCGACGGCACGCTCGCCTCGTCGAGAGAACGTCACCTGGACGCGTGCGACAGCTGCCGTGCGACAGCAGCGAGCATGCGCGAGGCGGTCGCGCGGGTGGCAGACGTGGAGCCGTCCGAGCCGTCACCGCTCTTCTGGGAACACTTGTCCGCGCGGGTGCACGAGGGCGTACGCGGTGCCGAGATCAGCGAGCCGGCGCGGTGGTTTGGTTGGGCGCAGGCCGCGAACGCCAGGTGGGCGATCGCCGGAGCGCTGCTCACGGTGCTGCTGGTGGCCGGCGTCTGGCGGGCGAGTGCGCCGGTTCCGGGAAATGTCGCCTCATCCGTCACGACGGCGTCGATCGCAAACGTTACGCCCGACGTCGATCACGATGCGTTCGATCCCGAGACCCCCGGAGACCCCGTGGACGACGAGGCGTGGGCGCTCGTCCGCACCGTCGCTGACGATGTTTCCTGGGACGATGCGGCGGCAGAGGGGTTTGGCGTACGTCCCGGTTCTGTGGAGCACGCCATGGCGCGGCTGACCGGTGACGAGCGCTCAGAGCTCCTGCGACTGCTCGCAGCGGAAACGAAACAGCCGGGCGCCTAGCCCGGTCGAGGACCTCACAATGGTGCGACAGGTTTTCCTCGCGGCGTTGATTGCGGGCACGGTCGAAGCCGCGGCTGCGCAGCCTCCCGCTCCGCTCCCACAGCGTCCTGGTCCACAGGGAGGCCGCGCCGATCAGGGGACGGCCGACGCGTTGCCGGACGCCGTCCTCGCCAACATGCTCGACACCTACGCGATCGTCGAAGCGCAGCAGGCGCTGACCATCGGCGACGAGAAGTACGGTACGTTCGCGGCGCGGCTGAAGAAGCTCCAGGACATCCGGCGCAGGAATCAGCGGCAGCGTCAGCAGCTCGTGCGGGAGCTCTTCAAAATGGCGGGGCCGAAGGCGGTCGTCCCGGCCGACGAGACCGCCATCCGCAACCAGCTCACGGCGCTCCGCGAACACGACGACCGGGCCGCGATCGAGTTGCGGCAGGCGTACGACGCGCTCGATGAAATCCTCGATACGCGGCAGCAGGCGCGATTTCGTGTGTTCGAGGAGCAGATCGAGCGGCGCAAGCTGGACCTCCTGGTCCGCGCCCGTGCCCGCGCCCTCCAGAAGCAGCAACCGCAGTAGACCGATCCGCCGGCCGCCTGCGGGCGTCGCTGATGGTCCGTTCCGCTCGAGTGTGTGTACAATTGCCGTATGGCTTTACGACTGCGGTCCGTGGTGCTGGTCGGCCTCAGTCTGGCGGTCGTGGTCCCGCTTGTGGCTCAGCCACGCCTGACCAAGCAGGACGCCGACCGCTGTCAGGGCAAGTTCGGTCGCATTACTGGATTTGCCAGCACGCCCAAGCCACGGGCGGCGGCACAGACGCCGGCCGGCCCCGCCTCTCAGACGACCCAACTCACCGACGCCGAACTGAACTCCTATCTACACTTCCACTTGAAGGACCAAGTCCCGGTCGGCGTGGTCGATCCGACGTTGAATGCTCTCGGCGATGGCCGTGTGAAGGGTTCAGCCATCATCGACCTCGACGCGGTGAGGAAGCAGCGACAGCGCGGGTGGACCGATCCGCTGAGCTTGCTGACTGGCAGGCTGCCGCTGACAGCGTCCGGCCTGCTCATTACGCAAAACGGCGTCGGTCGCTTCCAGCTCGAGTCCGCAGAGATTTCCGGCATCGCTATTCCCAAGAGCCTGGTCCAGGAACTGCTCGCGCACTACTCCAAGTCGGCTGAGAACCCTTCCGGCATCAGCATGGACGACCCCTTCGAGCTGCCCGCCCGCATCAAAGAGATCCGGGTGGGGAAGGGGGAAGCGATGGTGGTGCAATAGATCCCCTTCAGTCGCCGCTACAGTATCTCAAGGGCGTCGGTCCGCGGCGCGCCGCGGACCTCGAGCGGGTAGGACTGCATACCGTCGAGGATCTCCTCTACCGCTTTCCGATCCGCTACGAGGATCGCGGGACGTTCCAGACGATCGCGGCGCTCCGGCCAGGCGTGACGGCCTCGGTCATCGGCGAAGTCGTCGGGTGCGGCATCCGCCCGACGCGGCGCCAGCGCTTCAAGATCTTCGAGCTCGTCGTACGCGATCGCACCGGCGCGCTGCGCGCCATCTGGTTCAACCAGCCGTTTCTCAACGACGTCTTCCGCCCGCATCAGCGCGTCATCCTGTTCGGCAAGCTCGAGCTGACGTCTCACGGGTTGCAGCTTCAAAACCCGCAGTACGAAATCCTGCCGCAGGCGGCCCCCCAGGCGACTGATGACGGCGAGGCGGGCATCCACGACGACGACACGCTGCACACCGGACGCATCGTGCCGATCTACGAGAAGACCGGCACGGTCACAACCAAGATGCAGCGTGTGCTCGTGCACCACGCGCTCGCACAGCTGCCCGACGTCCTGCCGGACCCGCTGCCTGCCGCCCTCCGCGAGCGGCACGGGCTGCTCGATCGACGCGCCGCGCTCGGTCACGCTCACTTTCCGCCCGAACGTGCCAGCATCGAGGAGCTGAACAACTTCCGGTCGCCCGCGCAGCGCCGGCTGATCTTCGAAGAGTTCTTTCTCTTTCAGTGCGGGCTGGTGCTTCGCAAGCGGCGCGCGAGCGCCGAGATCAAGCCGCGCTCGGTCGTCATCACCGACGAGATACGCGAGTCGGCGCGGCGCGTGCTGCCCTTCAAGCTCACCGGAGATCAGAAGAAGGTGATCGCCGAGATTGTGGGCGACATGAAGCGCCCGCATCCGATGAACCGCCTCCTTCAGGGCGACGTCGGCTCGGGCAAGACCATCGTCGCGCTGATGGCTGCGCTCGTGGCGATGGAGAACGGCTTCCAGGTGGCGTTCATGGCGCCGACCGAGATTCTTGCCGAGCAGCACTACATCAACATCCGCCGACTGCTCGAGTCATCTCGATTCCGCATGGCCCTGCTGACGGGGGCGACCGCGGCGAAGAAGCGGCGGGAGACGCAGGCCGAGCTCGCCGGCGGATCGCTCCACCTCGTGGTCGGGACGCACGCGCTCGTGGAAGACCCCGTCGCGTTCCGGGAGCTGGGCCTCGCGATCATCGACGAGCAGCATCGCTTTGGCGTCATGCAGCGCGCCGCGCTTCGTGCCAAAGGCATGCACCCCGATATCCTGGTGATGACGGCCACGCCGATCCCGCGCACGCTGGCGCTGACGACCTATGGTGATCTCGACGTGTCGGTCATGCGCGAGATGCCGCCGGGACGGAAGCCCATCAAGACGATCGCCAAGCCCGAGGCGCGACGAGATGAGATCTACGAGTTCATGCGGAAGGAGGTCGACCTGGGCCGGCAGGCGTACGTGATCTATCCGTTGGTCGAGGAATCGTCCAAGGTCGATCTCCGGGCGGCCACCGAGATGGCCGACCACCTGCAGCAGGATGTGTTCCCGGCCTATCGCGTCGCGCTGCTGCACGGCCGCATGAAGCCCGACGAGAAGGACCGCGTGATGCAGGCCTTCGCACGCGGAGAGTTCCACATCCTGGTCTCGACCACGGTCGTCGAAGTCGGCGTCGACGTGCCGAACGCGTCTGTCATGGTCGTCGAACACGCCGAGCGCTTCGGTCTGTCGCAGCTCCACCAGCTGCGCGGCCGCGTCGGCCGGGCCGCGCATCAGTCCTACTGCGTCCTGTTGTATCAAGCGCCTCTCGGCGACTCGGGCCGCGAGCGCCTCAAGGCGCTCACCGACACAACCGACGGGTTCGTCATCGCCGAGCGCGACCTGGCGCTGCGCGGCCCCGGCGATTTCTTCGGCACGCGCCAATCGGGGATGCCCACCCTCCGTGTGGGCGACTTGCTCCGTGACCACCAGATGATGGAAGAAGCGCGACGCGAGGCCGTAGCCGTGCTCGACGATGGCCGTGAGGCTGAGGAGCTGACCGCGTTCGTGCGCACGAGCTGGGAGCAGCGGTTCGGCCTCGTCGGAGTCGGGTAACGGTGCGCATAATCGCCGGCGAACTCAAGGGCCGCCGGCTGGCCTCGCCCGATTGGCCGGGCCTGCGGCCGACGTCCGACAAACTGCGCGAGACGCTCTTCAACGTGCTCGGCCCCCGAGTGGCGGGCACACGAGTCCTCGATGCCTACGCCGGCACGGGGGCGGTCGGTATCGAAGCCCTCAGCCGCGGGGCTTCGCATGTGACGTTTGTCGACAACGACCGGCGGGCGATAGAGCTGATTCAGTCCAACCTGCACCACTGCGGGCTCAAAGAGCGCTATGCTATTATCCGCGTGGATTTTGCGAGGGCGGGGCCTCGGCTCGAGATCAAGGCGCCTGACGGCGCCGCAAGGCCGTTCGACATCGTCTTCCTCGATCCGCCGTACGGAGCAGCAGAGATGGCGTCGGCGCTCGTCGCGGCAGCCGCGCTCGCATCGGCCGACACGCAAATCATCGTCGAGCACGCAAAGCGTGACACGCCGCCTGCAGAGGCAGGAAAGCTGATTCTGACGCGGGATCTGACCTCGGGAGATAGCGGGTTGGCGTTCTACCGGATCACGTAGCAGGATCGCTTGACGACGCCGTACTTCAAACTTACTTCTTACTCAACTATTTCACACTTCACTTCAGCATTCAGCACCCAGAATTTCGGAATTTCACAACGATGTCCGCTGCGCTGGCAATTTATCCCGGCTCGTTCGATCCGATGACCATGGGCCACGTGGACATCATCCAGCGTGGCTCGCGCCTCTTCGATCGGATCGTCATCGCAGTCCTGATCAACGCCGACAAGTCGCCCCTCTTCAGCGTGCACGAGCGGGTCGATATCGCGCGTGAGGTGTTCCGCGACCGGGCCAACGTGGAAGTGGACACCTTCGACGGCCTGCTCGTGGACTACGCTCGGCGACGACAGGCGGGCGTGATCGTCCGGGGACTGCGCGCCGTGTCGGATTTCGAGTACGAGATGCAGATGGCGCTCATGAACCGCCGCCTCAACCCCGACGTCGAGACGGTCTTCATGATGCCGGCTGAACCGTATACCTACGTCAGCTCGCGTCTCGTGAAGGAAGTTGTCGCCCTCGGCGGATCCGTCAAGGGCATCGTTCCGGACATTGTCGAACGCCGGTTGCGCGAGAAGAAGCTCGCGCGTGAGACGTTGAGGGCCTGACATCATGGTCACCATGGGAAGCTCGAGCTCGTTTGCGGCGCGTGCCACGCGCATTTCTGTCTCTCCAACAATGAAGGTCGCCGCCGAGGCGATGGCGCTCAAGGCGAAGGGCATCGACGTCGTCGACCTTGGCGCCGGCGAGCCGGACTTTCCGACGCCGCGGCACATCGGGGCCGCGGCACACGCCGCGATCGACGCCAACTTCACGAAGTACACGACCAACTCGGGCACCGACGAGCTGAAGAAGGCGATCGTCGCGCGCTACCGGACCGACTGCGGCATCGAATACGCGACCAACGAGGTCATCGTCACGGCGGGCGGCAAGCAGTCGCTCTTCAACACCGTCATGGTGCTCTTTGGGGCCGGCGACGAGGTCATCACCCACATGCCGGGCTGGCCGACGCTCGTCGAGCAGATCAAGCTCGCCGACGCCACGCCTGTGATCGTGCACACCCACGCGGAGGACGGGTTTCGCCTGCGGGCCGAGCCGTTCCTGAACGCCCTGACGCCGAAGACGCGCGGCATCATCATCAACTCGCCGGGTAATCCCACCGGCGCGCTGATGTCCGAGGAAGATCTCGAGACGGTCGCGAACGAGGCCGCGAAGCGCGGCATCTGGATTCTGCTCGACCTCTGCTACGAGAAGCTCATCTACGATCCGACGCCGCACAACCTGCCGGGCGTGCTGGTGCGGACGATGAGAGATCGCGCCGTCCTGTGTGGGTCGGCGTCGAAGGCCTACGCGATGACCGGGTGGCGCTGCGGCTGGACGCTGGCACCGGCCGCCGTCGTGGCGGCGTGCAATGCGCTGCAGAGCCATTCGACGTCGAACGTGTGCTCGATTACGCAAAAGGCCGTAGTGGCGGGGCTGACCGGTCCCCAGACCTGCGTGACCGACATGCTCGACGAGTATCGCCGGCGCCGCGACCAGCTCTGCACGTGGCTGGCTGAGGAGCCGCGGCTCCGTCTCGTGAAACCTGCGGGGGCGTTCTACCTTTTTCCGGACGTTTCAGACTTCCTGTCGCCGGACGGCGTCCGCACGTCGGCCGAGCTCGCACAGTCGCTCCTCGACGGGCCGCGCGTCGCGCTGACGCCTGGTGAGGCATTCGACGCGCCTGGATTCGTACGGATATCGTACGCGGCGTCGATGGAAGACCTCGAGCGCGGCGCGAAGAAGATCATCGACCACGTGAGGTCTGTCGAGCGCCCGCGGACGACGACCATCGCCTGAGTTGACACCGACAGCCGACATCCTCGCCCAGCTCGAGGCGGCGCTCGAAGCTGTACTCGGGGCGGAGCACATCCGCACCGACGATCAGGCCCGCGTCGCCTACGGCTCCGACGCGTTGAAGCGCGGGCATCCTGCCGACATCGTTGTCCTTCCGGGCAACACCGCGGAAGTCGCGGCCGTCGTGCGGCTCTGCGCCGAGCACCGGATCCCGATGGTGCCCCGAGGCGGGGGGACGGGCTACACCGGCGGCGCCGTACCCACCCGCGGCGGCGTCGTGATCTCTCTCGAACGGATGAACCGCATCCTCGAGATCGACGAAGCCAACCTCATCGCCGTCGTCGAGCCCAACGTCGTCACCGGCGACCTCCAGGATGCGGTGGAGAAGGTCGGACTGTTCTACCCGCCGGATCCTGCGTCGTTGCGGCAGTCCGTCATCGGCGGCAACGTGGCCGAATGTGCTGGGGGGCCGCGCGCGTTCAAGTACGGGACGACCAAGCAGTACGTGCTCGGCCTCGAGGCCGTGCTGCCGACCGGAGAAATCGTCGAGACCGGAGGCAAGGTCGTCAAGAACGTCGTCGGCTACGATCTGACGCACCTGCTCGTCGGGTCCGAGGGGACCCTCGCCGTCATCACGAAGATCATCTTGCGCCTCGTCCCCAAGCCGCCCGTACAAGCGACGCTTCGCGGGACGTTTCGGACCGTCGAGGCGGCGGTCGACGCTGTCGCAGAGATCATCCGGGAGCGCGTGGTGCCGGCGGCGATCGAGCTGATCGATGGCGCCTCTCTCGAGGCCGTCGCCCGGTACCTGCAGGTGCGATCGCTCGCGCCGGAAGGGACCGCGGCGATTCTCCTCGTGGAAGTCGACGGCGTGCCGGCGTCCGTTGCCGAAGAGGCGACCCGCGTCGAGCGCGCGCTCCTCGCTGCCGGCGCAACCGAAGTCCTGCACGCGCGTGATGAGGCCGAGCGGCGGGAGCTGTGGCGCGTCCGCCGCGAGCTGTCGATGTCGCTCAAGATGGTCGCCGGCCTCAAGTTCAACCACGACGTCGTCGTGCCCAAGGCCAGAATTCCGGCGCTCTTCACGCTGGTGCAGCGAATCGCCTCGGAACGTCGCCTCCGCATCCCGTGCTTCGGACACGCGGGGGACGGCAACATCCACGTGAACATCATGGTCGACCCTGCCGACGCCGACGAGATCCAGCGCGCCCACGAGGCCGAGCGCCTGCTCTTCGAAGGGGTGGTCGCGATGGAGGGTTCAATCAGCGGCGAGCACGGGATCGGCTTCGCCAAGGCGCCGTTCATTGCGATCGAGCTGTCGCCCGAGGAGATCGCCCTCATGAAACGGGTGAAGGCCGCCTTCGATCCTCACGGCCTTCTGAACCCTGGCAAGATCTTTCCGTGACCACGCAATCTGTTAAAGTCTTTCCATGGTTCTGAAGCTCGCGACGGTCACGCTGGTGGCCCTCTTCTCGCTCTCGCCACCCTACGACCAGGACACAGCGGCGCTCAAGCGGGACATCGAGGCACTCAAGGCCCAGCAGGCCGAGATGCAGAAAGACCTCGAAGCGATCCGCGCGTTTCTGCAGCAGATGATTGTCGAGAAGGCTCAGGCGGCGATGGTCAACGCACCCATCAGCGTCGCAGGGGAGCCCGCGAAGGGTTCGGCCACCGCAAGGGTGATGATGATCGAGGTGTCCGACTATCACTGTCCGTTCTGCAGACGGCACACCTTGACGACCCAGCCGCAGATCGACGCCGAGTACATCAACAGCGGCAAGCTGCGATACGTCTTCATCGACTACCCGATCGACCAGCTGCATCCCGATGCGTTCAAGGCACACGAGGCGGCCAACTGCGCGGGAGACCAGGGCAAGTACTGGGAAATGCACGGGAAGCTCTTCGAATCACCGCCTCCGCGGGACAGCGCCCAGCTCGCGCCGCAGCTCATCTCGCAGGCGAAGGCGATCGGGGTCGACGCCGCTAAATTCCGCGCGTGCCTGGACGGCGGGAAGTACGCGACTCTGGTCCGCGACAACGTCGCGCGGATGCAGGCGCTCGGCGTGGACAGCACGCCCACATTCCTGCTCGGGCTCACGCCCCCGGCGGGCCAGCCCATGAAGGTCGTCAAAGTTGTGAGGGGCGCGCTGCCGTTCCCGCAATTCAAGGCGGCAATCGACCAGATGTTGGCCCAGTAACGGCTCTTTATCGTCACGAAGTAAGAAAGTAACAGGAGAACAGAGATCAGGAGTCATTCTGGTTTTTGAGCTGTTCTCCTGATCTTCTGATCTCGTGGCGAAAGGGACTTAGACCTGGCGCAGTTGATGGCGCCCTGGCAGGAACGGGGTGGCGCTGATCTGGCCCTCGAACGCCGAGGCCCAGCGACCGGGGATCGACGATCCGCAATCGGGGCAGCTGCCGACCGGCGTCAGCCGGTACTGCAGCACGTGATAGCCGTCGCGCTCGACGAGCAGCGCCTTGCACTGGTGGCAGCGCGTATTCTCGAGATCCCCGACCCGCCCGGGTGCGTTCCCCGCATACACGTAGCGAAGGCCGTTCCGCTGGCCCATCTCCGCGGCGGTGACCAGCATCTCCGGCGTCGTGTTGTCGGGATCGGTCATGCGGTAGTCCTTGTGGAACGCCGTCACGTGCCACGGAATGTCTGGTGATACGCCTGCCAGGAAACTCGTGAGGCGATCGATCTCGTCAGCCGAGTCGTTGAAGCCCGAAATAAGGAGCGTCACGATCTCCAGCCAGATCCCCATCGCATAGAGGGCGCGAATCGTCGCGAGGACGGGCTCGAGACGGCCACCAAGCTGACGATAGTGCCGATCGTCGAAGCTCTTGAGATCGACCTTGTAGAGATCCACCCACGGTCGAAGGTAGCTCAGCACGCGCGGGGTGCCGTTTCCGTTCGAGACGAAGGCGGTCATGAGGCCACGCGCGCGCGCCTCCTTGAAGATCGCGACGGCCCATTCGCTCGTGATCAGCGGTTCGTTGTACGTGCTGACGACGATGCGGGCGCCGAGACGCGCGGCGTGGGTAGTGAGGTCGGCAGGGGAGGTGTCCCTCGGGAGAGCGACCGCCTGCGGATCCCGCAGCGCCTGCGACGTCACCCAGTTCTGACAGTAGGAACAATGGAGATCGCACCCGAGCATGCCGAAGCTGAACGCCAGCGCGCCGGGGCGAGCATGGAAGAACGGCTTCTTTTCGACCGGATCGCACTGGACGGCGCCAAGGTAACCATACGGGACGTACAGCACGCCCCCGCGATTGAAGCGAACCTTGCAGACGCCTGCCGCGCCGTCGGGAATGGGGCAGGCGTGACCGCAGGCATGACAACGTAGCCGCCCGCGGTCGATCGACTCCACGAGCTCGGGCGCCGCCTCGACCGTCCTGACCTCGAGCACCTCGGCGAGCGTGGCCATACATTCATTCTAAGCCACACAGAACTTGAAAAACCCCCGGACTCTTCACAGGAGTTTAGGAGGCCAGGAGATTCATTCTGAAAAACCAAAGCAACTCCTGAACTCCTGAACTCCTGTAATCTTGTGACAATCAAATGGCCAGGACCGTCGCCGTCATCGGCGCCTCGAGCGACCGCCGCAAGTTCGGGAACAAGGCGCTGCGCGCCTTCGCGCACCAGGGGTACACCGTCTTTGCGATTAACCCGCACGAGCGCGAGATCGAAGGTCATCCCGCCTATGCATCGGTGCTCGACGTGCCCGGCACGCTCGACATGGCGACGATCTACGTTCCGCCGGAGGTTGGCGTGCGCGTGATGGACGAGCTCGCCAGGAAAAAAGTTGGCGAAGTCTGGCTCAACCCGGGCGCTGACGGCCCCGACGTGGTCGAACGGGCAAGTCAGCTGGGGCTGAAGACGATTCAGGCCTGCAGCATCATCGGGATCGGCGAGAGCCCGCGCAGCTACTGAGCCCCTCGTCTGGCCCCGCTTCTTAGCCCCTCGTCTCGCCCATTGACACCCGTTCCCCTGCTGCCTATACTTTCACACACAGCCTAAGACAACCTCTCTCGCCGCGGGGCCTCACGGGCGCACCACACGCCCGCTCGATATAGCGCGAAGCCCAAACGCCGTTAACCGTCAGTCAACCAAAACAACCATATTCGTCACGAGATCTCCCGACGAACGCCAGCAGTCCCATGCCAACACCCAACAAGCGCACAGCCGCGCGCCAGCCCGCCGCCGATGTCGAGAAGCGCGCTGAGGCGCCGGAACCCACATCCACCAACACCGCCGTCGAAACGACCGATGGGGAGGGCGCCCCGGCGAGCGCTGAGGCCGCGGAGAACCAGCCACGCAGCGAACGCCAGCCGCAGGATGCACAGCCGCGTCAAGACCGCCAACCGCGTGAGGACGGCCAGCCACGTCAGGACGGCCAGCCACGTCAGGACGGCCAGCCGCGTCAGAGCGCCCAGGGCGGTGGCGAGAGCCGCCGCGGGCAGGGCCTCAATATCACGGAGCTGAAGGACAAGAGCATCCAGCAGCTCACGCAGATTGCCAAGGACCTCACCGTTGCCGGCGCGACGGGCATGCGCAAGCAGGAACTGATCTTTCAGATCCTCAAGGCGCAGACCGAGCAGAGCGGATTCATCTTCTCCGAGGGTGTGCTCGAGGTGCTGCCGGATGGATTCGGGTTCCTCCGCGCACCGGATTACAACTACCTGCCTGGCCCGGATGACATCTACGTGTCCCCGTCGCAGATTCGCAAGTTCGATCTGCAGACCGGCGACACGGTATCGGGGCAGATCCGGCCGCCCAAGGAAGGCGAGCGCTACTTCGCGCTGATCAAGGTCGAGGCCGTCAACTTCGAAGCGCCCGAGCAGGCGCGCGACAAGCTGTTCTTCGAGAATCTGACGCCGCTCTATCCGCAGGCGCGCTTCTCGCTCGAAACGTCGTCCGACGCGCTCTCGGGCCGCGTCATGGACCTGATGACGCCGATCGGCCGCGGTCAGCGCGGCCTCATCGTCGCGCCGCCGCGCACGGGAAAGACGATGCTACTTCAGAGCATCGCGCAGTCGGTGGCGAAGAACCACCCGGAAGTGTTCCTGATCGTGCTGCTCATCGACGAACGGCCCGAAGAGGTCACCGACATGCAGCGGTCAGTGCACGGCGAAGTGATCTCGTCGACCTTCGACGAGCCCGCGCAGCGCCACGTGCAGGTCGCCGAGATGGTCATCGAAAAGGCCAAGCGCCTCGTCGAGCACAAGAAAGACGTGCTGATTCTCCTCGACTCGATCACGAGGCTCGCGCGGGCCTACAACTCGGTCATTCCACCGTCGGGCAAAGTCCTCTCGGGAGGCCTCGACTCGAACGCGCTGCAGAAGCCGAAACGCTTCTTCGGCGCCGCGCGCAACATCGAAGAGGGCGGCTCGCTCACGATCATTGCCACCGCGCTCATCGACACCGGCTCGCGCATGGACGACGTGATCTTCGAGGAGTTCAAGGGCACCGGCAACATGGAGATCCACCTGGACCGCAAGCTCACCGACAAGCGGGTATTCCCGTCGATCGATATGCAGAAGAGCGGCACACGGAAGGAAGAACTTCTGCTCGCGCGCGAGGACCTCAACCGCGTGTGGGTCCTCCGCAAGGTGCTCGCGCCGCTCTCGGCCGTTGAAGCGATGGAGCTCCTCCTCGACAAGATGGGGAAGACGAAATCGAACAGCGACTTCCTCTCGTCGATGCAGAAGATGGGCTAGAGCGACGGACAACACGAACCACGGACAACACCGACCACACGGGCCACGGACAACACGGATGGCATCTGTGAGATAGTTCTCCTCACCCGACACCATGCTTCGGCCGATTCTCATCGCTGGGGTGCTCTCCTGCTCCCTCGCCACGGCACCTCAGCAGGCCGAAGCTCAGCCGGCCGCCCTGCCGCCTACGGTTCGACTCTCAGCCTGGGCGCCGGACACCAGCGGCACTGGCGTCAGATTCGAAGGTCTGGCGCCCTTCGTCGAAACCGATCCTGTTGTGATGCAGGACGAGATCGCCAACGGCGCGTTCGAGTACGCGATCGACACGTCGAAAATCAACTGGGCGACCGACTGCCGCTGTTATCGCCACTACGCTGTCCTCGTGAAGTCACGGGCGACCGGCGTCGTCACCCGGCACAAGTTCCGGGCGTTGCCCAGCGGCTCGTTCGATGATCAGTACGCCGAGGTCATGCTGACGATCACGGCGGGTGCACTCACAGGTGACACCCGGATCGCCCTTCCGGTCGCCAGCGCCCCGGGGCTCGAGCCCAGGCCGCTGCTGGAGATCACGCGCATGCGCGCGTCACCCGAGTCGCTCTCGCTCGGTGGTCTCACCCAGGTCCGCCTCACCGTCAAGAACGTCACGAAGGGTGTCCCCGTCCTGATTACGTCGGCCGTCGTCATTCGACCGGAAACCCCGGACCTGTGGAGCGGAATGGGTGCGGCCCTCAGCGGCGCTGCGCCGATCCCGCTTCCCGCAGACGCGAGCGAGACGCTGACCGTGAACATCCAGCCCCAGACCTGGCGCGCGATCGAAGCCTCGCTCGTGCCGACGGAGGCCGACAAGCCTCACACCTCTTTTCACGTGGACGTGCCCTATGCCAATCCCATCTTCGGGAACCGCCCGGGTTCCGCGGAGTTCACCGTCCCGCTGCGGTTCCGACCGAGCATCCTGTCGCTGTTGACATCGCTCGTCGCCGGGGTCGGGCTCGGCAGCCTCATTCCGCTGCTGGCATCGAAGCGTGGAACCGTGCGCACGTGGGGCCGGGCAACCGTGACCGCGCTCGTCGTGGCCATCATCCTCGAGCTCGTCGGCATATTTCTCGTCGCCAACAACAGCAAGTTCGTGCTGTTCGGCTTCAACCTCGATCCGTGGCAGACGCTGCCGGTCCTGCTGCTCGGGATCGCCAACGGCCTGCTGGGATTCGAGGCGGCAAAGAAGCTCAAGTTCATCCAGGACAAGAAGGCAGACGACTGATCATGGCGCAATCGCGATTCCCGGCGCTGATGGTCGCGGCGAGTTTCGGCCTCGCGATGCTCTGCGTCCCCCTCGCCGACATCGTCCATGCTCGCCAGACCCCGTCGGCGCGGATCGCGACGAGCTACGGATCCGGTCCCGTCGCGCTCAGCGTGCTGCAGGACGGCGAGGCCGTCGTGCTCCAGGCCGACGGGCAGGCATACACCTTGAACATGGCGACCGGCGCGATCGGGCCGCAGATCTATCGCGTGCCGGCTGGCTACCAGGCCGTGGACATCGCCTCCGGCCGCGTGTCGGGCAACCTGGTCACGTGCTTCAGCCTGAACCCGCGATCGTCAAAAGACGGCCGAAGCTTTGTCCTGCAGGTGACGCCTGACAAGCGTGAAGTCTGGACGTGGCTGCGCGTCCGTGGGGTGTATGTCGGACTCGCGCTCGAACCAGCCAGAGGCGTGGCCTACGCCGCGAACTCGACGACCAACGAGGTCTACGCTGTCACGATCGGCAACCAGAATGTCGCGCCGAGGCGGGTCGCGGCCATCCCGAGTGCCGTACGCCTGGGAGCGATGGCAATCGCGCCCGCCACCAGACGGCTCTATGTGGCCGATATGGGCGCCCCGCGGCTGTACACGATAGAGCTCGCCACCGGCGCGGTGCGAACCGTCGATGTGGGTGTCGAAGAAACACGTGCGCTTGCGTGGGATGGCCAGCGCAAGCGGCTGTTCATCGCCGACAGCGGTCATGAAACCGTCCTCGTCGTCGACCCCAACGCGCGGGCGCCCAAGGTGGAACGGGTCGTGAGCGACAAGCGCCTGCGCGATCCCGCCGGGGTGACCGTGGCCCCGGACGGCACGCTCTGGGTCGCCGATGAGGCGGGGCGCTCGCTGTTTCAGGTGTCCGCCGAGGCCCGGTCGATCACGCGCACCGTCCGGTGGGCGCCGCCGAAATCGGCGATGTAGCGGCTATGGTATCCGCACGACCCTGAGTTCGACCTGACGCTCTTCGCTTTCATTGAGCGTGATCCGCTCGGCGGCTTTGGCCAGCGCCTCCAGGCGCGACCGGTCGGGAGTGTAGGATAAAGACTTCAGGGCCCGCCGCGACAATGAAGTACTCTCCCGGCCGAACCGGACCCACATTGATGCTGCCGTCCTTTTGTGGGTTGCCGTGGTGAACGACGCCCTGTGAGGCGACCCATTGCCGCGGATCAACCGGAAACATCATGACCCTACCGTCCTTCGAGGGCTTTCCGCCGTCGTCCACGACGCGAGCGACGACGCTGGCAACACGGGAGGTCAACACGATCTGAAGGTCCTGCGGATCAGAGCTGGACTTGAACTCCGCGGGCAGTCCAGTAATGTTCTCGTTCCGGTAGCGAACCGACCCTACGACCCACTCGCGTGGCAAGCCCTCGACGAAGAGAACCTGTTGTCCGTAGAGGTCGTTCAACTCGAACGTGAGATCCTCTCGGACTTGCGTGTTCCGCCGAGATCCACCTGGCCGGCCGTAAATCTGAGGCGCATCGACTACACCTATCGTCAGGCTGAGCCGTTGCGGTGGACCGTCCTCGAACGTCAGGCGGCCCGCGACCCTCGCAGGTGTGCCCAGGGTGAGCACGAGGCCCTCGATGTCCGAGGCAAGCGTAAAGGGCATGTACGCGACCCGTTGCTCACGGTCGTCCGATCTGAGGCCACCGACCTGGGCGTGGACCGCGTACTCGCCCGGCGCCAGTCCGCGCACGGTAAAGCGCCCGGCGCCATCGAGTTGGAGGCTGCGTCCGGAAGCGCCGTTCTTCTGGATTCTCGTGAGGTTGGCTGTCACGCCCTCCGCGGGTGCTCCGGAGACGTCGAGGACTGTGCCCGAAACGGTAAATACGCGAGTGCGGAGCAGCCGAATATCCAGCTCGGCGCTCTCGCCGGCAGTGACCGTCACCGCGGGGCTGTCCTCCTCCGTGAGTGTCCCCGGATAGCAGGTCCGAACGAACGCTTCGACCGTTCGCTCGTCGAAGCTATTGTCGGGCTCGGCGCACACCCGGCAACGGCCGGCGGCGAGGCCGAAGAGTCGAAACACGCCGCGGTCGTCCGTCGTCCGCGAGCGGGAAGTCCTGAGGCCCGGCCCCTCCGACAGCGGTTCGGCCTGCACTCGAATGTCCGCCAACGGGTCGCCGTGCTCGTCGAGTACCCGTCCGTTGATGACCACGAGCCGCGCCAGCGCGATGTCGACGCCCTCGCGAACCTCTCCGTCCGCAAGCTCGATGGGTTTCGCCGGCCCGCCAGGCTCGGCGGGCTGCTCGATGAACCATTTCGGCAAGTGACTCGCACGGTTGCGAGCCGGTTCCGCGGACACACGATACTGACCCGCCGCGAGGCGCGTGAACACGAACCGTCCCTGCTCGTCGGTCTGCGCTTCGTAAGGCCGCATCCAGCCGACGCGGAACAACTTGACGGGGAGACGGACGACCGGAATGTCCGTGTCACGCTCGATGATCCGGCCACGAATCACGGCCGTGCCGGTGCGCGGGGGAGCGGCGTAGCGCGGCGTCGCCGCGCGTGGCGGCGTCGGCGGGGAAGAGGGGGGCGGCAGCTGCGCAGCCCCAGCCAGCAGAACAGCGGCCATCAGCCCGAACAACGCTGCACCTCCTGATCTGCCTTCGATTCTACTTTACGGCTGAATTCATCGGCTGCCTGTTCGATCCAGCCAGGCGGCGTACCGTGCCCGCGCCTCGTCAACCCAGTCACGGGCCGACCATTGCGGCACCCGCGTGCGCCTGAACGTCGGCGTCGAGATCCTGCGGGACAGCGCTCTTCACTTGCACCTGACCGCAGATTCCCTTTAAGGCTGGCGCGTTCGAACGATCGCGACAACCTACAAAGCTCCTGGTCCCCTGTTGTGAGACCGGTCATCCGCGCGATCCGCGTCCCGTTGATCCGTTTTTACGCGTTGGACTTCACGCTTCACTACGGCTTGGCGACGCGCAAGTCGATCGTGCGCTGCTCGTTTTCACTGAGCACGATGCGCTTCCCAAGGCTAGCGATCCGTTCGTGAGTCTTCTCATCCTCCAGTGCCAGCCCCATCATTGCGGGGCCGCTGAGCGCCACGATGGTGTACTCCCCCGCGCGAACAGGGCCCAGCCTGAATGTGCCATCGCCCTTCATCGCCGCCCGGCTCTCCTCATGACCGACCGCTCGGCGTTTGGCCGCATCGCCGGCGAGCAGCACGACGAACGCCTCCTCAGGCGCTTCGCCTGCATCGTCCAACACCCGCCCCGAGACCAGTGCCGCTTGCTTGGTCAGTACGATCTCCAGGTTCCGCGGATCGCTGCTCGTTGTGAACTCCACCCCAACGTCGGTCACGTCCTCGCCACGGTATCTGACAGATCTGAGGACCCACTCTCGGGGCTGGCCAGCAACCGAGACGATTTTAGGTCCGAACAAGTCCGTGAGCTCGAATGTGAGGTCTTGTCTTACTTCAACAGGGTCCTGCCACTGCCCCCAATGCTGGAACACCCGGCCGACGGGGCTCGCGAGGTCTGGGCGCGTCACAACGCGCAGCGGGTTACCGAGCGTCGCTGGAAGACCGTCCTCGAAGATGACGCGCCCAGCGACCCTTGCGGGCTTGCCGGTGGACACGACCACACCCTCAACATCGGCGCTGTCGACGCGGATGGGCAGGAAGCCAAGCTCCTGCTCTCGTTTCTTGGGCTGGATTGAAATAGAAGCGCTCGAGACCCTGAGCATGTACTCGCCGGGCGCGACCCCTTGAGCGACGAACCGACCGCCGCCTAGAATCCGCACGCCCACCGAGTCGTTCTGCGCGCCTTGGCTAGCGAAGTTTACTTGCGGGCGCTCGATGGGCGCGCCAGTTGAATCTACCGCCGTCCCAGTGACCTTATAGCCGCGGTTGCGCTGGACAGCGATATCGATCCCCGTAACATCGCTCGACACGAGCGTCACCGGTTGGGCGCTTCCTTTGTCGCTTGCCGCGGGATAGCACGTCTGAATCAGACGCTGACCATCGTCGAGCGATCCGACATGCATGTCTGCGCTGGCGCAGACCCGGTAGTCGCCTGGCTTCAAGCCGAACAGCCTGAACGCTCCGTGATCATCGGTGAAACGCGGCATGCCCATGAACCCCTGCGTCGGTTTGTCCCACGGCTGGGCGCCGACCGAGAGGTTCGCGAGCGGCTCCCCGAATTCGTCGAGGACATGCCCTTCTATCGCGAGCGCTCGGGACAGCGCAGCATTGACATCGCTACGCACTTCGCCGTTCTTCAAGAAGAACCGTCCGCGACGCGAGGCGCGGGACTCATTTTCAGGTCCCAGCTCGCCGAAGGTCTGGGGCAGATGTGTTCCCCTGAGCTGGGATGCATCGAAGGCGACCAGGTAGGACCCAGCCTGAACCTCTCTGTACTCGAAGCGCCCATCCCTATCCGTCAGGGTCTCCCTAGGCTCGAGCTGCGCATCGACATTCTGCTCTGGCTGCGGGTCATCGCGTAGTGAGCCGGATAGGAGGAGCACCAGCACTCGGCTCAGTGGCTGACCAGTCTCACGATCGGTCACACGTCCACGAATGATTCCTGTGCCTTTGGAGTGTGTCGACGGATCGCGCGGCGCGGCGTCTCGCGACGGTGGAGCAGTCGGAAGCTGTATCGCGAGCACGAACACCAACGGTACAATCGAGCCGTGCATTGAATGCTCCTGGTTGCGATCGACGATCGCGACCCTATAACGACTCCTGGTCTCCTTGTCTCCTGTGATACTCCGTTGATCCGCGTAATCCGCGTCCCGCGATCCGTCCGATCCGCGTAATCCGCGTCCCGCGATCCGTCCGATCCGCGTAATCCGCGTCCCGTGATCCGTCCGATCCGCGTAATCCGCGTCCCGCGATCCGTCCGATCCGCGTAATCCGCGTCCCGTGATCCGTCCGATCCGCGTAATCCGCGTCCCGTGATGAGTGTGATCCGCGTGCTCAGCGCGCGTCCAGCTTCCGCCCTGCGTTGAGATTGTCGTGATTGAGGATCGCGTTCAGCACAAGGAAGTAGCTCCCGTGCGTCTCGCCCCGCCAGATCGGATTGTTCGAGAAGAGGACGACATGCCCCTTGTCGACGGGCACGTCGACAACCATGGGGCGCTGCGCAATCTCGGTTCCCCCGTCGAGCAGACCCGAGACGAGCAGATCGCGTGCGTCGCCGTATCGGAAGACCACGCGAGGCCGTTGCGCCGGCGGAATGATGTTGATGCCGTTGCGCAGCTGCTCCTCGCGAATCGGCGTCGCCTGCCAGGGCTCGACCTTCGGATCCGGCGGCAGCGGATCCGATACCGGCCGCCCTTGCGGCTGGTCGAGCTCGTCCGGCGTGCCTCGCCCAGTGGCGCGGCGCGGTTCAGCGCCGCCGCCCCGGCCGCCACGGCCGCCGAGCGTATTGCTGACGCCGAAGATGGGGCCGTCCGAAGAATAGATCGCGAGAGTGTCGTCGTAGCCGTATGCGATCGGGCTCGCGCCATCGACGACCTTCGAGCGGAGCACCGCGCCCGTGATCTTGAGTCGCTGTGCCGGCGTTACCGCAATACCGACGGTCAGGCCGAACTGAATCGCGAAGTTCGAGGTATCGTCCACCGTAATCAGCACCCCGCCGTCGCGCACGAACTTCTGCAGGTTCGACAGCCCCTGCCAGCCCATGCCCGGACGCATGTCGTCGGTCGAATCGATCTTGCCGATGTTTGGTGTGAGGTCGGTGGTTTTCCACGGCAGTGGATTGCCGTACATCGGGAGGCCCGTGATGATCTGCTGGCCGGCACCGCGCCCGACTGGCGGGAAGAGAATGACGTCGTACTTGGATCCGAGGTTCGCATCCTGCGCCACGTCCTGCGTGCTGATGTAGGTGTAGGGGACGGCGATCTGATCGAGCGCGAGCCGCCACCATCCTTCGTCCTGAGTGTTGATCCAGGTGTGCATCAGCGCGATGCGCGCCGCTTTGGCCGGGTGCGTTTTGATCGAAGGGCCCGCCGACAGCGCCACCGCCTTCAGCCCGAGGTCGGCAGCCGCCTTGCCGAGATCGCCGGCGCTGACGCCCCCGCGGATGATGAACGACCCACGATTGAACTTCGTGCCCTCGGCTTCGAACGGCTCCTCGGCGATATCGATTTGCGCGTCCTTGAAGCGGTACCGCAGCGTCGCCAGCGAGGGATCCGCGTTGTGGTTGATCGCAAAGAGGCTTCCCGTCCCGGTGACGCCGCCCGGGGCGGTCAGGTCGCCCTTGACGGGCTCGAGCGGCGCCTCGAGGACTTTCACGTCCGTCACGCGAACGACCTTGACGTTGAACAGCTCGCCGAAGGTCCATCCCGTGTCGTCGTACGGATTCCGCTGCGGATCATCCGGGGCCCAGTACTGATAGTCGAGCAGCGTGTCGGCAATGCGGCTGTAGGGTTGATCCATCCGCAGCACGTACGTGCCGGCCGGGAACGTCCGGATCTCGGGTGGACTCGGTTTGTCGGAGGCGAGTTTTTCCTTGTCCTTGTCCTGAGCGCCCGGTCCCTCCGCGTCGCTCGCGCCGCCGTTGGTCGGCGAGGCATCGTTGGTCATCTCGCGCGCCGGCCGCTTTTTGCCCTGGATCGTCACGGTGAAGGGCGCCGTCGCCCGCATGATCTCGCAGCCCTGCAATTGAAGGATGCGAAGCAGATCGGCCTGCGGCCCCGGCCGGGGGTCGTCGCCCGGGAACACGTACGCCGCGGGACCTTCCGTCTTCGCCTTCAGGATCGACCGCTTGCTCTTCAGATAGAAATTCTTGAGAAAGAGGTTCTTGTTGTCTGCGAAGTGGTTGAGCGAGACGAGCAGGCCCGTCTGCTGGTAGTTGTTGTTGTTCCGCTGCGACCACTTCGCCTTCGGCAGCGGCGGATTCTGCTTGTACCAGGTGCGGGCGGTGTCGTTCGGGCTGAGCGTCCGCTCGAGCGTGTCGGCGCCGCCGTTGCCGAATGTCTCGTACAGGCGGCTGATCCCGTTGTGCGTCGCCGCGATGAACATCAGATAGCCTGGCGTCCACGTATCGAACGTGCCGTGCGTGAAGACGCCCGGCATGCCCATCTTGGTCATCTCCGACACGTTGTGCCAGCCGATCATCTGCCACTCATCGGTGAGGATCGGGTCGAGCCAGGCGTTGTAGGGGCCGTCGCCGACGGTGTTGTCGTAGAGATAGGCGACCGACTCGTGCAGATCGTGAAGCACCTGTGCCTTCCACTCGGTATAGGTGTTCAGCACGTTGCGCGTCAGGTTGAGCGTCAGCGCCATGGCGTCGCGGTTGTTGTCGTGCGCGACGTACTTGCCCCAGTAGATCAGCGACGGCCAGTGCTTGTCCGGATTCGCCAGATGCCAGCGGTAGACGTCGACCTGACGGTCGCGCCCGTCGACTTCGACGATCGGCGTGACGAGCGTCACAATCCGGCTCCGGATCTTCTGGATGTAGGGACTCTCGTCGACAGCCAGGCGATAAACCAGCTCCATCAGCGCGGTGGGCGAGCCGGTCTCGGGCGAATGGATGGCGCCGGTGATGTAGTAGACCGGTACCGACTGATCCACCAGCTTGTCGGCTTCGGCATCGTTCAGGCTGATCGTGCGAGGGTCGGCCAGCTTCGCCAGCCGGGCGCGGTTCTCCTCGAGCTTCGCGAGGTTCGCCTCCGACGACACTGCCACCGCCAGCATCTCGCGGCCTTCTTCGGTCTTGCCAATCGAGTACACCTTCACCCGCGGACTGGCCTTCTCGACCATCCGGAGGTACTCGTAGACCTCGTGAGAGTAGGGAAGCTTGCCCGGCGCGCCGGCGATGTCGCCCAGCACCGCCTGCGGCGTCGGCACGCTCTTCGACGCCGGCAGGTAGTCGACGAGCGGTGAGGTGAAAAATGTTTCCGTCGTGTATTCCTTCAGCTTCTTCGTATAGGCCTCGTCCACGGCTTGCTTGGCGTCCCGAGCATAGGGGTTCGCCGGCGATTGCATCGTGCCGGTTGAACCAGTCAAGGCAACGAGCAGGCCTGAGAGGACAAGGGTCGCGGTTCGTTTCATGAAACGGCCTCAAAAGGGGGAGCGACTGCGGCGCGAAGGAAAGACCGGATTGTACCCGGGATGAGAGGAGGCGTGAAGAGTAGGGCATTCCAGAGGGAGCGCAGAACCACTTGTGGTGCGGCCCAACGCCCAGCGCCCACCGAATCTGCATCGAATTTCCATGGCTTCCCGAAGACTTCGGCCGCCGCGCTGCCTATTCTTGGCTCGTCACGCAGGATAACCTTAAGGAGGTTTGTATGTCGAAGCGGGTTCTCATTGCGGCAGGCTGCGCGGTGGCGCTCTCGACCGGTCTGGCGTGGTCGACGCCCAGCTCCGGGTCCACTTCTGTGCTACTCGGACGTGCCACTTTCGACGAAGGTTTCAAGGTCAAGCGTGGAAGTGGGACCGGCGATAGGTGGCGCGTAGAGGTCAAGGCGACGCCGGACCTCGACGTCGCGGTACAGTCCATCGACTTCCAGCCTGGCGCTCAGAGTGGCTGGCACAGCCATCCGGGTCCAGTCTTCATTTCCGTCGTATCAGGGACCATAACATTCTACGAGGGCGACGATCCCGACTGCGAGCCTGTCGTGCGCACGGCAGGGCAGGGCTTCCTGGACGTGGGGGATCACCCGCACATCGCCCGCAATGAGAGCGGCATGCCGGCGAGAAATATCGTCACCTACTTCGCGCCGCCAGGTGCGGCGCTGCGTGTCGACGAACTCAACCCCGGCAACTGCGTGTTCCGCGGGTTTTGATCGGGCACGGTTGCTCGGGGCGCGAGAGCGACGCGCTCTCGCGCCCCGGCCACCGCCCACCAGGAGGCGACCGCTCCCCCGAAGGAGGCGAGGGCTCCCCCATGGCGTCCCGCGCTGCCGCGGCCGGCGAGAATCGTCACAGTCGACACGCGCCTGACGACAGGGATCAATGCTGTCGAGGAACTACGTGGTGAGTCGAGCGGAGGTCCTCGGAGTTCTATGGAATTGAGATTGGCTTTTCGCGGGTGTCCGCCACACACAGCCCTACTTCTGACAGAGACACCTGACGAGGACCTGTTTGGGTTCCACTTCGGGTCCGGCTGAGGCGACAAGCGGAGGCATGCCGCCCCCGAAACTCCACGACGCGCCGACAGTCAGGCCACGCGC
>Ga0184612_10000201_pt1 | contig 26609 bp, 19 predicted proteins | sample PLM3_60_coex_FD_133163 | JGI IMG/M metagenome (GOLD analysis project Ga0184612, IMG submission 133163) | Groundwater sediment microbial communities from an aquifer in East River, Colorado, USA - PLM3_60_coex | ecosystem: Environmental > Terrestrial > Soil > Riparian zone | place: USA: East... | reverse complement strand
GACAGCTCGTACCGCGCTCGCATCCGAAGGATCTCGGCCTCGATCAGGACGTCGAGGCGGGCAAGTTCCGGGGCGAGAGCGTCGAGGTCGGCGCTCACCAGGTCGTGTCCTCCGCCAGTTCGAGCTTCCGTCCGTCGGGCAAGGTGACGGCGGCCCGCTTCAGCCCGGAGAACACGAGGAGGACATCGAGCGGCGCGCGACCCAGCCGCGCTGCGCCGCCGTCTCCCCGCACCGCGGCCGGGAGAGACAGACACTGAGTCCGCAAATAACCCGGGCTCGAGCCGTCGCAGCCGGGAATCCGACGACCGGTTTCGGCAAAGAGCGCATTCGCCCAGGCACGGAGCTGCCAGCGCAGGCCGGCCCGAACGGGGGAAACGATCGCGCCCTTACCACCGGCGCGGAGCACAGCGACAAGCGCGTCTCGCGCCACGCGATCGCGGGGCGGTCCCGCGGCCTGGGCCGGCAGGCCGAAGACTCGTCGCAGGGCCGGGTCACTCTCGACCACCGACGGTTTCACCGGGCTCAGCGCTCGCGCCACGACGGCCAGCGCGAGCCACGAAGCGAGCGGGTCGGCGCGGTCTGCCAGGCCTGCTGCGAGCAACGCGTCGCGCCACCCGATCCACCACCCCGACCGCACCAGCACGACGCACAGCAGCAACGCGCCGCCGAACGGCGTGAAGTCGAACGCCTCGTCGTCGGTGTCTTGCGCGACACCGTCCGACCCCTTCGTCATCTGCGATTCGACGTGATCGACAAGGTCTGACGCGTCGAGGTCCATGGCCACGGCGCGATCTGGATCGCCGATCCCCGCCGCGACACACCAGCCAAGCACGGTGGCGGTGGATCGATCCACCGGGGCTCGCAATCGGCCACTCCGTGCGGCATCGACGAGCGAAGCGATGCCGCGCAGCGCCGCGATGGTTCGCGGCGAGGCACTGCCCGGCACCGCCCGCTCGAGGGAGAGAAGGGCGAGGACCAAGCGGTGGGATCGCGTCGGCAGCGAGACTCCCGCAGCGAATTCGAGCGCTCCGATCAAGAGAGGTACTGCGACCGCACCTCGATCGGCCTGCCGATCCATGTCCTCGAGCATCAGGGCGGCATCCGCGCTCGTGAGCGCCGAGATCACGTGGACCAGCGATTCCGGCGACAGGCGTGCCAGCGCCTCCCAGCCCAATGGACCCTCGGCGACGATGACGGTCCTGATGCACGACGAGGTCGGCAGGGCGGCGAGCCCGTCGAACTCGTCGAACCACCAGCGCGCGATCGCCCTGCCATCGGCGACGGCCATCAGGAACGCCGAGAGGAACTCCGCGCGATCGCGGAACACGAGCGCGTTTCCCAGACGCCGCTCGCGTTGGATGGCGCCGGCGATCTGCGCCGCCAGGGGTGCCGCCACCGCATAATCCGCCCAGTGCGTGGCGACCAGGCAGCCGACGTCCAGGCGATCGATGAAGACATATGCGTCGTCGTTTTCGAGGTCTCGGGCAATGGCACGATCGAGGGCCGCCGGCAGCGCGCGAGCAAAGGCCTCGCACATGCGGCGCGAAAGCAGCTCGGCTCTATCGGGCGTCGTCGCAGCGACGAAAGTCAGCGGTACGCGATCGATGTCGATGACGGCGGCACTCACGCGCCTGCCTTCCCGGCCTTCGTCGAGCGACGGGTCCTGGGTGTCGCCGACAGCTTCTTGACCTCGGCGCGCAACTCGTCGACCTGGTCCTTGAGCTCCTTGACTGCTTCGATCAGCAGCGGCACGAACGTCGAGTAGGCGATGCCGGCACCGCGCTCATCGGGCGATACCGCTTCCGGGACGACCTGTTGGACCTCTTGCGCGATCAGGCCGAGGCGGTCGGCGCCTGCGGTCCGACGCTCACCCTTGAAGGTGTACGAGACGCCGCGCAGCCTCGTCACTCGATCGAGGGCGCTCCCGATGGGTCTGATGTTCGTTTTGGCGCGCTCGTCCGAGACCTCGACGACGGTCTTGCAGTAGACGGTCAACCAGGCATTGGCGTCCGCGGTGTTCCAGGCCACACCGAGCCGTCGCATATCGGCAAAGTTCACCGCGTTATTGCGGCTGCCGACGATGATCGCGTTGTGTCCCTCCGAGCCGAACACCGCTTGCTCGCTGGCGGGTCCATCGACGAGCATCGTCGGACCTGCGACATGCAACGTGTCCGTGGGCGCGGTCGTGCCGATACCGACCTTGGTCTGCATGAAGCTCGTCGCGCCATTGGCGAGGTGCCTGAACACGAAGACCCCGTCCGTGCCGCCGTCGAATTCGATCGAGCTCGACGGCCCGAAGATGCTCAGGTCGCCGTGCTGGGGGATCTTTCCCCGGATGGTCACGCGGCCCGTCGGACTTGCCGTCCCGACCCCGAGGTCCCCGGTGAGATGAGACGTGACGGCTTGAACGGTGACTTGCGGCAATGAGGTCGCCGCAGGGCCGACGATTCGCAGCTCCGGAGCCGGCGCGGCGCCGGCGGCGTTCCGGGCCTCGAGGAAGACGTGGTCCGGGCCCGTGTGCGTGAGCACGACCTGGCCCCCACCGTCCTGTTCGAGTCCCAGCTTGATCGAATGACCTTTGGCGTCGATGTCGTGCTGCGGCGACGGGACGCGGAGCCCGATCCGGCCGTCGGCAGTCCCGGGGTTGATCAGCACCTGGTTGCTGGCAGGCGACGGTCCAGACGCAGAGACGGTGATGGAATTCGTCGAGGACTCGAGCCCGACGCCATTGCCCTCGGTTCGCAGGTCGATGCATTTGGTGGGGGTCGCCGGGACGTCCTGCAGCCGGATCCGCTTGCCGACGACGTTGAGTCGCGTCTCTGGGTCCGGTCGCCCGATACCGACGTCGCCACTGCTGACCACGACGAGGTGGGGCGCGACGGTCGGCGCGGTCGCGGGTGCGACAGGCGGGACCTCCGGGCCGACGACGAATCGGTTGTTGGTCTCGGCGACCGGTCCGATGGCGACCCTCAACTCGCGGGCTGCGGCGGCAGGCACCGGCGGGTTGTCGCCGCGACGTGCTAGGTAGAACGGCGTCCCTTCGTCGAGGCCGTCGGCGTTGCGGAGGAGCAGATCGCCGCCGCTCAGCTTGGCGTCGCCGACGACCCGGAGGTTTCCCTCCACCCAGACGAGATCCTGGAGCAACGCGGCCGGGTCGAGCGTCGAGTTGAGCAGGGTGGCGAACCCGTGCGGCGCCAGCGGGTCGGTCCCGCGCCGATGCAGCACGATCGCCCCGGCAGCGGCCTCGATCCGCTCGGCGACCGAGCCGACATATCGGCGGAAGGCCCGGATTCGCCCGTCTGCCTTGTCGGCGGGGTCGAGGTTCCGCTCGGCGAAGTAGCCGAGTGCCTGGTCCCTCGCGATCCAGCGGACGAACCCGATCGGAACCAGCCAGCGGGGCGGCTTCTCGTCGAACGGGAAGCGCTGATACGGCGCCGACGTGTCGAACAGGTCGGCCGCGTTGGCGTCGAACGTCTTGAGGGCCTTCAAAGCGTCGACGGAGTTGGTTCCGATCCTCACCGGGCTCCGCTGGCGCGACACCGACTGCTGGCCGATCTCGAATCGGAATGTCTCGCCGATCCGGGCGTGCTGGTCGTCGGTCGCACAGGTCTCGAAGCCGGGGAGCGGGTTGCCGCTCGCGGTCTCCGCGTAGGCCAGCCAGACCTCGACCAGGCGCCCGGTCCCACCCGTGGCGATGTCGTCGAGCACGGGGTGATACGGGATGCCTGCAAACAGGGCCTCGTTGAGGCGGGTGGGTCGGCCGCTCGCGATCGGGCGGGCATAGCCGTCCCAGGCGAATCCCGGTTGGAGCGTGACCTCGACCCGCTTGTCGCCTCCGGGTGCGGATTTCTCGGTGAGCTGGAGCCCGATCGCGATGCCCCAGGTGTGGCCGCCGAGCGCGTGGCGTGCCTGCTCCGTCCGCGTGTACTCGACGATCGTCGACAGGTCGTCGGCGCCGAGATACTGGCCCTCGTAGAAGCGGGGCCGGACGTCCTGCACGTCCATCGTCACTTGCCGCCCTTCTTCGAGAGCGCGGCGAGCTTCGTGGCTTGTGTCCGCAGCTTCGTCTCGGCCGCGTCGAGGCGACGCGTGAGTTCGACGACCTTCGGGTCGTCAACGGGTCGTGTCGTCAGGAATGAGGCGTCGGCGAGCTGCGCGACGAGTCCGACCCAGGGTGGCTGGTCGGTCGTCTGGGGGCCTTCCCGGCGGAACCGTTCGAAGTCGCCCAGCATGTGGGTAAGCAGATTGTCGGACTCGAAGGCGGCAGTGAGAGGATCGACCCCGGCAGCCGGGGCGGGTCCTACCGCTTCGACCATCATCGCCGCCTCCTTCCCAGCCGCGGCCGACGCGGCACTGGCCGTTCGTGCGGCACTGGCCGTTCCCGCGGCGCTCGCCTTGCTCTGGCTGAAAATCAATCCGGACATCAGGGTCAGCAGCCGATACGCCCCCGGATTGCGCTCGGAGCCGCAGCACATGTCGAGGATCCACTTCCAGAGGAGGCGCCACGGAAGCCATGACAGCCAGTACGAGACCGTCGGCCAGGTGATGAGCAACTTGCGCTCGGACCAATTGCAGATGTCGATGACGCGGCAGTCGTCATCGCCGATCGTCACGACCGCCAGCGGCACGCAATTCGTGCTCGGGGGCGTGGGACACCCGGGCAGGAGCGCCGAGCAGAAGCATTCCGAGACGATCTCCATCCACGTCTCGTCCAGGACGCGCACGCGATCCGACAGGTCTGCCCGTCTTGCTGCCGCGGTGAGGTTCCGCGGAACACTCCGCTTGTACAGCCTGGCCTCTTCGCGCAGTTCCTTGGTGCGCCCGGCGAACGCGCAGCCGTGGATCGCGAAGTCGGCGGCGAAGTCGGCCAGCGCTTCCGCGTACTCGAGGTACACGCCGGCTGCGGCGGCGCCACCGATCGCGACACCCTCGCGGATGCTCTGACGCAGCTCCATCGCCTTCGTCACGCAGCACAGCACGCGCTCGATGAGCGGTCCGAAGCGGGACCGATTGGCGAACAGCCACGCCCAGATCAGGTCCCCGCTGCCTTGGCCACGGATGCCGGAGGCATCGGGCTGTCGGTCCTTCGGTGCGGGATAGACGACGAACCGATAGCCCTCGCAGACTTGTGTCGGTTCGCATTGCGGCTTATAGCCCCGGCCGCTTGGCGTCACCTTCGTCGCGGATCCGCTGCAGCTGCAGCCCTGGGAGCCGCCGCTACCGCCTTGGGTGCCACCGCTGCAGCCGCAGCCGCTCCCGCAGCTCCCGCGCGACGGGCCACTGCCGCTGCCACTGCAACCACAGGAGCCACTCCCGCCACAGGCACAACGACCGTGGCCCGGGCTGTCGCCGGCCCCGAGCTGGGCTGTGATGCCGCGGACCGGGCGCTCGTCGTAACAGACGGCCAGGACCCACTTCCGGACGCCCCCGGTGCAGTCACGCGGCGGCGCGTCGTACGGGTCGTCGCAATTCGGTTCGCGCGGCTCGCAAGCGTTGATCAGGGCGCAGATGTCGACCGTCTGATCGGCACACACCACGATGTCGTCGCCGCATGGCGAGAGCGCATAGCCGTCGCGCACGACCACATGCCCGGCATCGCATACGTCGCAGACGACCTCAAGGCCGCAGGCGACGCCCCAGCCGTGGAGGTAGCTGTTGTGGAGCCGGTTCTTGTCAACGACGTACTGCTCGAGCCCGTTCAACTCCCGGTCGGTGAGGAGCTGTCCAGGAAAGAACCGCGGGCGGCAGATGCACTTCAATCCGCCGCACGCGGGACAGCGAGGCGTGCAGTCCTCGTCGCACGGATCCGGGCGCTGCTTCGGACGCGGTTGTACCCGCGACCATGGGTTCGCGGCAGCAGCGCTTGCCATGTGTCCGGAAGTGTGTCCGTTCGCCATGGTCGCTACTCCTACTTCGCCGTGAACCAGCTGAAGAACGTGCCGCCCTCGATGCAATCGCCGGTCGGACGATCGGGGAGCCACGGCGGCAGGTGATTGGCGTCGATCGCCTTCTTGTTGATGTCCTGGATCAGGTCGCCATGCACACGGACTCGGTATTCGCGACCCTCGATGAGCTGCGGCGACGGCCTGAAGGCGATGGCAGTCGGTTGCCCCTGGTCCTCATCGCCGATGACGCACGGCTCCTTGAACCGCAGCAGGCGGTACTCACCCACCAGCTGGCACCAGCATTTCACCGTCAGGTTCCGCTCGCGGTCGATCAACTCGTCATGATCGGTCTCGACGATGAAGATGTGGCGAAGGACCATCGGGTCGGGAAGGTCGATGATCTCGCCACTGAACGCCACGATGACCTCGCCCGTCGGGGCAGCGCCGATCTGGTAGACCCCGCCGTGCTCCCAATTGATCGCGCAGATCTCGGTGAGGTCGGGGTCACAAGCGTCCTTGCCATCGACGCCGTCCTTGCCATCGACGCCGTCCTTGCCGTCTGCTCCATCGGCACCGTCCGCGCCGTCGGCACCGTCAGCGCCGTCCGCGCCGTCCGCGCCGTCGGCACCGTCAGCGCCGGGCGGACCTTGCTCGCCCTTCGGACCGGGCACGCCGCCCTTGAGTTGGAGGCATTCGAGCCAGGCCTGGAGCGTTGCGGTGCTCGCGAGCATCCGACGCCCGGCGCGATGATCGAGACGGGCGACCAAGTTCGTGAGGTCGTCGGCCGCGGCCGGCATGTCAAGCAAGCTCATCCCCGGCCGATAGTTCGCAACGGTCGCGAGGACCACGCAGTCGGGAGCGTCGCAGCCGGGGCAGCCTGACGCCTGCTTGCACACGAGGTCCGAGCAATCGCTGTCGGCGAACCGTGCCGGGTCGACCACGGAGGCCTGACCATCGGCGTGCACGATCACAATGTTCAGCGGCCCGTCGCCGGCAGCCCGCGGCGCCCCCACGAGCGGCGGGTCACCGGCCGAGATCGGCCCGAGGGCGATCGACTGCACGTAGGCGTGCCCGGCGTCCTCTTCGTAGACCGTGAGCCATGGCTCCGCGTCGGTCCCGGTAAGGCCAAGGTAGGCCGGGGTGTGCGCAGCATCAACGGCCGCCTTCGAGACTCCGGCCGCTCGGTCGACAACGTAGACGAGTTTCTCGTCGCCACTGGCGATCGCGAGCATCGCCGTCACATTCAGTGAGAACGCAGCGAGAGCGGACGGCTTGGCGGTCGTTGGCAGTCCGGCGAGAACGCTAATCGACGATGTCGCGGTGTCGAGCACCTGAACCTTCGCCGCAGCGTCGATCGCGAACAGGAATGACCCGTCTGCCGCGGCGGCGAACGACGATCCCTTGACGAACGACGTGGCCGCCGTGGGCGCATCCTCGATACCGGCGGAAGCGTCTGCCTTCCACGGATGCACGCCTCCGCTCGTCTGGTCGAACACGACGAGAGTCCGTGTGGAGTCGGTCGTGGTCGCGGCAGACAACAGGCTCGTCGCCGTCGTGCCGGGCACGGTCCGCACCGCGCCCGCCGTCACTGGCGGGACCGACGTTCCGTCGACCGCATCGAAGACATGCACCTCGCATTCGGGGCCGCTGACCGGGTCGGTGACCACGAAGAAGCGAAGGCCGTCCTGGCCCATCGCGATCGCCCGCGCGACGGCCGGCAGGTCGACCGTGATCAGGCTGCGATGGACGACATCGAGCACGAAGACGCGCGTCCCGGCGTCGGCGGGCAGCGCCGGGTCGCCGGGATCGACGATGGCGACCTTGCCGGCAGCGCTGGCCTGCATCCAGCCCGTCGCACCGTGGAGGTTCGAGGTCGTAAAGGCACCAAGGGCCGCCCCACCACCCAACCCATCGCTGAGTGGGGGGTCGACCAGTACGTCGAAGGCGTACGACTCGAGGATCCGGTTCGCCGCGCATTGCGTGTCGTCGCAACCGCACTCGTCGTACAGGACCGGGACGTCCTCGGTCGGGCACTCCCGGTAGCAGGCGACGACCTGGAGGGTATGGAGGGCGCCGTCATTGGTCTTGTCCCGCACCGTCGGGTGCTGGGCCACATCGACGATCTCCTCCTCCGGGATGAGGATCTCGTGGCCGCAGCAGTCAAGCGCGCTGCCGGGCTCGACCACGACGTATCGCTTCTGGCAGTCCTTGCTCGGATGCTGGTGGACCTTGAGACCGCAGGTCACGCCCGACCCGTGCAGCCGGACGTTGTGATGGCGCATCTTCTCGCTGTGATAGGTCGATTCAGCGATGAAGTCCGCCGCTCCCATCAGCTTCCCGGTGAAGAAGTGATTCCTGACGAACGGCTCGAACTCGCACTGCGAGCAGGTCTCGAAGCTAGAGTGTTCGCATCCACACGCCATGGTGTGTGTCCTTCCCTGCTCTGACGGGCTCAGGTGAGCCGCGTGGTCAGCCCCACGCGGGTGTTATCGAGTTCGAGATGCGGGCCGAAGGGTCGGCCTGATAGCACAGACCCCTGGCGCAGCCGTGATTCGTCGAGGGTCACGCCGCGTGGCGTGCGCGCGATGACGCCGTCGAGGCCGATGGTCGCCTGCACACCGACCCTGTAGCGTGGCTCCACGTACCGGATGTCGACCTGGGTGTGCGCCGGCGCCTCGAGCACCAGGAGTCGCTCGAGCGCCCGGCGCTCGAGCGCGTCGTCCCGGATCCTGGCCGGCACGAACACGCTGAACTTGTGGGCGTACACGTGGAACGGGTCGCGCAGCGGATCGGGCACAGTGTTCAACGTCGTGACCCCGATCTGTGCGTTGCCGGTGGGTGGTTGCGTCCCGTCCGACAGCTCGGAACGCCCCACGATCGACCTGCCCCATAGCTCCGAGTCCGTCCCAAGCCGGCCGTGTCCGGCGTACAGCCACCGACGCAGCTTGAAATGCTCAAGCAGCAGCGGCGGCGGCTCGGCGGGCTCGCACGTCGGGCATGGGCCACAGTTGAGCGGTCGCGGCACGCACCGGCAGCGAGGCCGCTCGGCGAGGCAGCGCTCGCCGTAGGCCACGTCAAAGCCCAGCAGCAGGAGCAGCTGGCGATGGAGACCCTCGGGCGTGCCGCGCTGGCAATAGAGGCTAGCGGCCTCCTTCAGGTAGCGCCGACGTCGCTCCTCGGGCCAGTCTCGAGCCAGGGTGATCCCGATCCACTCGCCGAGCCACGACAGGAAATCCTGTTTGCCGGGGCTTGCCTCGGCCGGCGCGGAGAGCGGGTCGAAATTGAGGGACAGGCGATCGAGACGCGACTCGATGGAGCGCAGCGTGTGGTCGAAGATGGCGGTGAACCGGTCCGTGAAGTCGGCACCCGCAGGATCCATGCCGAACACGCCTGGCAGGTACCGGCGGAAGGTCACGCGCGGGTACTCGACGATGGCCGACGAGATGCACGGGACCTGGCGGCCGTCTCCGCGAAGGACGAGCTGGAGCCATAAATATCGTCCGGGTTGAGCGGCGATCAGCGCATCCCACGAACAGGCGGTCGAGGACCACTTCTCGATCGGGGCCATCGATCGCGCTGGCTCGATCGCGGTCCAGGACGTTTCCGGCAGGTCGTCAAGCTCCCCACTGGTCAGCTCGATCTCCGCGGTCGTCGCGAGGACCTCGACGCTGCAGCCTGCCGGGATCGCGCCGCGGAGTTCGACGCGGTGCCATTGGCAGGCGTCGATCTGGGAGTCGATCGCCGTCGACAGGTATCGCCCTTCGCGCTCGAAGCGATCGCCGCGGCTCGCCTCCCCGCGGTACGGCTCTCCGCGCAGATCGAACGTGCAGACACCACTATCGCAGTGCAGATGCAGCCGTCCCTCGCGATCGACGACGAGCGGCGGGCGACCGAAGCCATCGACGAGATCCGCCCGGGCGTTGCGGACGATCTCGGTCGAGGCCCCGGCGACGCGCCTGACGCGCGCCCCGTGTGCGGTCGCTTCGAACGGCGCGGGCACGTGCCCCGCCGCTGGGGTCAGTCGGACGCGCAGGAAGCGACCTTCGCGGCCGCCGAGCGTCAACGGGGTCACCGCCTGCCGGAGCCCACCCGGCTCCAGCCACAGCGACCATTGGGGATTCTGTGGGTCGTCGCGGTACGCGGCTGTCCAGGGCGCATCGCCGACATGGACGTGGACCGCGAGGCGCACGTCCACGGCGAGCGGCGAGAGCTGCAGCGAATGCCACTGGTAGCCGTCGCTGCCGCTGTCGATCTCGAACGTCCGTACCCCGGCCGGTGCGGCGGGAACGGCGTGTGTGAAGTCGTGGTCGACCACGACGTAGGCAACATCGTTGCAGTCGACGGCGACGTGTGAGCCGCCGGGTTCGAGGGCCACGGCATCGATCCAGCGCCCTAGCGCGGTGAACCGGTCGATGCGGCCGTTGACGGGGTCGGACACGATGAGCCGGCCGGCGCCGTCCACGACGAGCCCCGTCGGTTCCCATTCGGCGCCGCCCATCGCGAGGCGTTGGGGGAGTGGCAGGCGCAGGACGCCACGCGGCAACCACGTCCCGATCGAATAGCGCAGGACCCGATGGTGTCCGCGGTCGGCGATGAACAGGTCGCCCCCACAAGCAGCGATGCCGCGCGGATCGAGGAGCCGGTCGCGAGGAGCAGCGATCCGGGTAGGGCCGGTCGGTGCTTCGCACTCCACGCACGGCTCGACCAGACGCGCGACGCAGGGAACCGCCACGAAGCGGCAGGCACACGGGTCGAACAGGCGGATCTCGCCGGTTGCCGGATCGAGCAGGACCACGTCGCCGCGCGCCGTCACCGCCACGTTCGACGGTGGGCGGAGGCCGCCGAAGCTGCCGCTCGGCTCCGACATCCAACGCGACGCCGCAGGCGAGGGCGAGAGCACGAGCGATCTCGTCCCGCGATCGATGTCCACCCGCGACAGGCGGCGCACGCGCCAACCGACGGTGGACGTCGCCCCGATATGCCCGGCGAGCATCACCGAATACGGGTCATGGGGCGGCGCGGGCGCCGGCAGGAGTCGAGACGGCACGCCCGGCCGGCTCATGGCAGTTCCTCGAGCTCGCGCAGCGTCGCGACCGTGATCGCATGGGCGATCGGGTACACGAGCGCATTCGGAGCGATCGGCTCGATGGGAACGTCGCGGCACTCGGTCTGGCGATCACCATCGACGATGAGCACGAGGGACGGGACGCTGTCGACGCCCTCGACGGTGAACGCGCGCTGCAGGACCTGTGAGTAGCGAACCGGGCCGCCGAATGGCCAGCCGAGTCCGTCTTCACCGCCGGTGAGCGGGTGAAGGTAGGCCGAGAGCACCTTCTCGATGTCCTGCTTGACCTGGCCCGGGTCCGCGTCGTCGTCCGCGACGACCGTCGCCTCGACGCCCACCGACACGTAGCGTGGCCCGACGACGAAGAGCTCCGTCGTCAGGAGCCGGCGCGACTCCAGGAAGGCGCAGACCGTTCGCAGGAGGCCGTCGGACGGCTGTGGGTTCGGGGCCTTCGAGTCTGGAACGATGATGACCGTGACCGCTCCGGGCACCTTGATCCCCGGGAACTGCGGGTGAGCCAGCGGCAGCGCCTTTGCCCGACGGACGTTCCCGGCCTGTTTGGCGAGCAGCTCGAAATCCTCGACACCGACGGCGCGTTCCCGCGCGCGCAGGGTCTGCCGGGCGCGGACCTTCGCATCCTCGATCCGCTCCTCGTCACTGCCACCGCCCGCCTCGAAGACGTTCGTCGTCTTGCCAGCGTCGATGCCGTCCACCTGGCTGAGCAGGTCGCGGATCTCGCCCGCCCGGACATTGCCTCGCGAGCCCCCGCCGAATCGATACTCGATCGCCACGACGTTCGTGTCCGGGTTGCCGGCATTGGCGACCGGCACCTGGCCCCGCTCGCCGTCACCGGCCCGGACCTCGCCGCTTGTCCAGTCGACGGCGAGATGCTCATCCGTCGGGCGTGATCCGAACAGGTCGTCCACCACGATCCAATCGCGCCCAGCCTCGGGCGGACCTTCATCGATCTGGATGCGGAGGCTGCCCTTCAGGACTGGCCTGTTCTCGAGCTGCCAGGCCTGGTTCCTCGCACCGGTCGTCCCGCCGAGGACCTCGCCGCTGACGGTTTGCGCCTGGATCGCGGGCACCGTGTTCGTCCGGACGGCGGCGAGGTGCGGCGCGCGCTCGTATTGCGTTCGGACTAGACGGGCGCGGATCCAGAACAGCTTGGGTCGCGGCTGCTGCGTGACCGGATCGATCCCGTCGTACTCGCCCAGGAACGCGGGCTGGAGCGAGAGCGCGGCTGGGATCCGGACGATCGCATGACCGGAACGGGTGAACGCCAGGGTCTCGTCGTTGAGGGCATCGAGCGTTTGCCATTCCGTTCCATCGAAGCCCTCCCACTGGAGCTTCGCAGGGGCGTAGGCGCGAGTGGCCGCCGTCCCGCATTGCAGCACCCGCGCCCCGCCCTGCGTGTCCATCACGAAGATGGCCAGATCGATCGCGACCGGAGGAAAGGCATTGGGTGTCGGATACGTCGCGGGAAACCCGAACCCGAGGACGAGGGCGGCATCCTCGCGCGGTGCCTCACCGAACGGGAAGAAGCCATCCGGGACCGCCGAGGGCTCTGCATTCCGGCTCGTCTTGTCCTCGAATACCGCCCCGTCATAGGCCTGCACGGCGAGAAGCTGGGCCGTCAGGGCCGTGAGCGGGCCCTCCGTCTCGAAGACGATCGGCGGGCCCTCGTCCGAGGCGGCGCTAACCTGGGTCCGTGGCGGTACCTGGACCGTCGGCGCAATGACCGTGTCGGCGACGGCAAAGGTGATCTCGGCGGCCGCCGGTTGCGCCGGTATGAGCTCGATGCCGATGAGCTCCAGGAACTTGAGGTACTGGAGTTCCGGCACGCGGTCCATCCGGAACAGGAGCATCTCGGACAGCCACGCGAACGTCTGCGCGAGGATCATCCCTGGGTCGTTGTCGTTGAGGTCGTTCCATTGCGGTCGCCATTCGGGCGTGTAGCGCGGGATCCGCGTGCGGATCTCGGCGACGATGTCGTCGTAGCGGCGATCGTCCAGGACTGGGAGAGCATCCTTGAGAGGCATCACCGACCCTCGAGGATGTAGAACGGGTAGACGATGTTCCCGATCGTGTTCGTCGACCGGACCCGGTAGTTGATCCGGATGAGCAGAAGATTTGGCGCGTCGACGGTGTTCTCGGCGTGGACATCGAGGACGTCGATCCGTGGCTCGGACCGGGTGAGGGCCTTGCGCGTCTCATGGACGACCAGCGCGATGGTCCGGGAGTCGTTCGGAGCGAACAGTTCGTTGTGGATGCCGCAGCCGAAGTCCGGCAGCATCGGCCGCTCGCCGGGAGCGGTCGACAGGATGATCACGATCGATTCCTCGATGCGCTGCTCGTAGCGCGCTTGCGCGATCCGCCCACCTGGGGTCACTTGCAGCGGGAAGCGCCAGCCAACGCCGAGGAACTCGCGGTTGATCACAGCGTCTGCCTCGCGCCGCCTGCCTGCGGCTGATACGCGATCTGCTGGGCCTCCAGGCGGGCCGCAAGTACGATCTGGCGGCCGGTTGCCGGGATGAGGTGGATGTCGCCATCCGCCGACAGGGTGACGCGGGCCAGGACGGCGCCCGACGGATCGCAGTTCGCGATCTCGATCTCCTGGCCGCCCACGGCACGGATCTCGAGGTAGCCGGCCTGCTGCAGGGCGCTGTTCTTGAGCAGCAGACGGGCCCGACCGGCGTCGCTCGCTTGATCGGTGTCAAAGCTGACCGCGAAGCGCTGCTTCTCCGATCCGCTGACGAACAGCAGGTCCGGCGACGGCGCGCCGATGCCTCGATGCGGGACGCCCTCCCTGACCACGTTTGCGGATCCCCGCAGGCGGTAGACCGGTGAGCCTCCGACGGCCTTGCTGAAGCGCGGATTCCCGGCGCCGTCCTTCTCCCCGATCGCGAGGAGGGTCCCATGCCAGGGTGTGCCCGGAACGTCCGGTGGTGACAGCGGCAGTGGTTTGAGCGCGGCCAGTGCGGCCTCATCGGTCGGAACGAGCGTCCAACTCTGGTGCTCCTCGTCCCACACTTCCTCGCTGCCGATCGTGCCCCTATACACGAGCGCTCCGAGCACCCGGACATCGTCCTTTGGGACCTCGACGGCGTCCGGGTAGCGGATCCCCGGCAGTCGGACGGTGACCGGCTTCTCGAGCTCAGGCGGACCGTCCGGCGGATCGAGGACGAGCTCTGGCGCAGGGACTGTCAACGACGGCATGGCAGGCTCACAACAGGTTCCCGACGCCCGGCGTGTAGGTCGCGGCCGCGACCGTTCCGGCGACGAGGGTGCTGGCGACGACCAGACCCGAGAAGGTGGCTACGCCGGCATTCACGGTCAGTGCGCCGGTCGTCAGGGTCGTGGTTGCGGCTGTGATGTTCGCGGTGCCGGCGGCGGTCACCGACAGGCTGCCGACTGCGGTCACGCTCACGCCTGTCGGGCCGATGTCGATCGTGTTGCCGGCCACGCTGATCGCCAGGGACGGCGTCGGCGTGACGTTCAGCGACAGGGTCACGACACCCATCCCGGCGTCGATCTTGATCTTGGTGTTCGCCGGGGCGTCGTCGAGGGTCAGCTTGTGCTGGCCGGAGGTGATCTCGATCTTGCCGAATCCAGGCTTGTCGTCGAGCAGGAGCTCCCGCTTGCCGTTGGTCTTCAGCCGGACGAGCGGACCGTCGGCCTTGTCCTCCAGCGCCAGCTCGTGCTTTCCGTTCGAGCGAAGGATGATGCGCGTGTCGTCCTTCTTGTCCTCGAAACGCAGCTGATGACCACCCGGCGTGACGATGACCCGGTTCGAGGCCTCCGACTCAGACGTGACGTCCTGGCCGTTCCATAGGAACCCGACTACGAACGGATGGTCAAAGTCGCCGTCCTGGAATGCCACCAGGCATTCATCGCCGACCTCGGGCATGAAGAGCTGCCCGCGCTTGCCGCCGCTCAGCGGCGATGCGATGGGTGCCCACGTCGAGCGGAGGTCGTCCTCGATGGCGCGGAACTCGACCTGGACGCGGCCCTGCTTTGCATCCACGTCATGGACGAAGGCGGTCACCACACCGGGACGCCGGCTCATGCGGCCCCCTCGCCCTTCTCGCGGCGGGCGGTGAATTTCGTCACGTAGCCGCTGTCGTTGATCGTGTGCGTCGTCTTGGTGACGAAGTACGTGCCGGAGAACCGCGCCCCGAACCCGACGATCCGGATCCGCTTGCCCGCCCGGAGCTCGGGTAGGCCGACGGTGGTCCCGGTCGCCTCGACGAGCTGCCTGAGCTTGTCCTCCATCAGCGTGACGGCACGGCTATGCGCCTGTTCCGCGGTGAACTGCGGCTCGTTGACGGACACCTCCTCGCGGGGTCGGCAGCCTTTCGCGCCGCCTGGATCCACGAGATGAAGTAGGTCGCGGTTCACCCGGATGTCCCGGTCCTTGACCGTCACCTTCTTTCGGATCGCACGGTTGGCCTGGCGGTCCCAGCCTCGTACCTCGACCGACTTGGCCTGGTTCGCCGTCGACAGCTTCGGGCTGAAGTCGATCAGCGAGATCCCCCACTTGAGCTCGTATACCTCGTCGCGCTGGCCCGAGACACGAGCGTTGGACTTCCCGAAATGGAGGACCTCGCGCGCCGGGCCGTGGCGCGGCTGCTCGCGGTCGACGTAGACGACGTACCCGATCTTGCGGGCTTCGAGAAGGAGGAAATCGATGTCGTACTGGTTGTCCTGCGAGATGTAGTCGATCTTCTTCTCGCCCTCGCGCTCCTCGGCGGTTCCAAGCCGGATCGGGATCGGGAACCGCTTTGAGCCTCCGGGCTCATTGCGCTTGCCGATGTCATCAGCGACGAAGCTGATCTTCTTGTCGATCCAGTGGGTCCTGTACTGCTTCGTCCGGAGCTTGAAGAGGACATTCAGCGCCCGGACGGTCAGGGTCGGCGCGCCGCCGGCAGGGAAGGACGGCTCCAACGTCGTCGGGGAGCCCTTGATCATGCTCATCAGCTCCGACCCGTAGCCCATCTTCAGCTCGAAGTCGCGAGCGCACGGCTCGAACATCGTGTGAAGCGCGTTCGGGGATCGAGTCGACGTCTCGGACCCGACGTACTTGAACTTGCGCGCGGTCGCGTCCCAGTTGTTGACGGTGATGTCAAAGCTGTCGATCTCCGTGGTCGAGTCGTTGTACGAGACTTGGACGACGTCGCGGATGACGCTCGACGGGATCGCCGTCCCGCCGGCGATGATCTCGAACCGAGGGACGTAGAACTCACCGAGGTCTGCGGCGACCTTCGGGATGGTCCTGGGAAGCGCCTCGGTCGTCATCGGTCGCTACCGAAGCGCCGGGACTTCGAGGAAGGTCCCGGGTGTGAGGCGGCGTGGGTCGTCGAGGCCGTTTCCGGCAGCCACCTCGCGCCAGTCGGCGGGGGTGTCGTAGTAGCGGGCCGAGACCGACGCCAGCGTCTCGCCCTGCTCGAGCACGTGCACGTGGGTTCGGTCAGGCGACGTGAGGTGCAGCTCGTCGAGCTGGTTTTGGAGCGTCTTGTACTCGCGTAACGAGACCGTGAGGGTCGCTCGCAGCGGGACGCCCTCCGGCGAGAACAGCGTGAACTTCTGGCGCACGCTCTCGAGCACGCAACGGAAGCCGGTGCGACGCTGATTGCCGAGGCTCGCGCCGGCGGCCGACAGGGCGGACCCTCCGACGCTCCCCGCGGCGGCGATCGCGGCGCCCGCCGCACCGGCCACGGCGCCGACGGACGCACCGATCGCGTGCGAAACCGCTCCGGCAACGCTGCCAGGCGCGCCGCCGATATTCGAGCCCGCGATCTGGTTGCTCCAGACGAATTCGAGGATGGGCGGCGCGTGGCGAGTGGGCTCGATCTTGATGAGCTGGTAGATCTTGTCGGTCTCGGTCGTGACGCTCGTCGCGCCGGCCCCCATCCCCTGCTCGGTCGTATCAAAGAACAGGTCGAGGGTCAGTTTCTCGGTTTGCCCGCGGACGAACTGCTGGAGGGGCGAGTCGAGCCCCGGGATCTGGATCTCCGCGATCTGGTTCTGCTTCTCGAACGTGTACTCGGTCGGGTTGTACTGGACCTCGATGTCCTCGGGTTTGCTTCGGCCCTCCCAATAGACCCGGATGATGGCTTTCTTCAACTGGGTCATCGCGGTTCACCATCGACCTTCGTGCCATCCGGCTCGCCGATCCGCGTATCGCGCCGGCGGCTGTCCTCGTCCTGACGTTCGGCGTTCATGGCCGCGAGCACCGCGGCCACGAGCTGCTCGATCATCGGGGCGGTCAGGAGCGACTGCGTGTCGACCACCCGGACCGTGCCGACGACCTCCTGGATCTGCACGTGTGCCATGGCCCGGCTCCTAGAGCTGCCCGCCGATGGCGCCGGCCGCCGCCGACACCACGCCGGAGACCGCGCCGACGAACGGCACCTGGTAGATGCCTTCGTGGCTGATCTCGATCGACTCGATGGCCACACTGTTCTGTGTGGCGTTCATCTGGGGGCCTGTGTACTTCGTCGGCAGGCCACGGCGGAAGTACCAGATGTTGTTCGGCAGCTTCTCCGCGGTCAGCAGGACGATGACCCCGTCGCGACGCTTGCCAATCCCCTCGACGAAGCCGTAGTGCCAGTCCCAGAGCCCGGTTCCGCCGACCCCCTTCTTGAGGGTGATCGTTCCCCACTCCACGCGGCTCGGAAAGTGGAGCACCGTCCCGTTGTTGCCGCCCTCGCGGAAGTCCTCGGTCTTGAGCGACATCTCGAGGCCGGAGCATTCGGCGAAGCCGCCGAGCGCGACATCGAAGATCGCCGACAGGGCGGCCGACTTGAGGATGGCCAGCGTGCTGCTCGTATCGATCAGGCTGACCACGAAGTTGTGATTGAGCACCGGATCGGAACGGATCCCCGTTTGTGACAGGAGGGCCATCGTCGTCGGGCCTCCCTACCCGGCCGCGAGCATCGGCTCGCCTTCGTTGAGAGCGAACCCATTCGCGTCGCGTCCGATCCGAAGCACGATGAATTCGAAGGGCGTGGTGGCTGCGATGCCGACATCGATCTGAAGCCTGCCCTGGTCCCGCAGGTAGGACGGGTTGTTCGTCTCGTCGCAGCGGACCCAGAACGCTTCCTTTGGCGTGGCGCCGACCATCGCCCCCCGAGACCACAGCTCCAACAGGAACGACTGGATGACGAGTGTGAGCTTTGCTCGCGTGCCCCAGTCGTTGGGCTCGAAGACCGACCACTGGATCGACTCGTCGATGGCCTCCTCGATCATCGACATCAGGCGGCGGACGCTGAGGAAGCGCCAATCCGGATCCGACGAGACGGTACGCGCTCCGAGGACGCGCAGGCCACGACCCGGCTGGGCGCGCAGGACATTGACGCCCAACGAGTTGAGCAACCCGTGCATGGCCTCGCCCAAGGTGAGCGTCACGCCCTGGATCCAGCGAAGCGGCGCATTCGCCGCGGCGACGTGGACCCCGGCACGAAGATCGATCGCCGCGCATTGGCCGGCGACATGGCCGCTAGGTGGGATCGAGCGGGTGAGTGCCGCGGCCGCGTTCCCGCCGCCGCGAAGTGGGTCGACGACGAGCACCCAGGGGGCGTACAAGGCGGCGAACTTCGTATCGAAGCGCATCCGCCACTCGCGCAACTCACTGGCGGCGAACGTCAACCGATTGCAGGTCTCGAACGGCGCGTCAAGCAACGCCACTCGGTCGCGCTGGCGCTCGCATTGGTTGACCATCGCGGCCTGGACCGTCGCGATCTGCTCGAGCGAGAACGTCGGCGGCTGGTCGCCGACCGGCGTTCCGGTCGGTGTCGCGGGGACGGGACCTGTCGGCAGGCAGGGATCGACCTCGCACGGCGGAGGGGGCTCGAGCGGATGGACCGGCCGGGGCCGGATGTGGATATCGGGGACAGCGACCAGCGACACCTCGTCGACGATCTCGATCGCCGCCAGGCCTCGGCGTGCGAGCACGATCGCTTCGGTCGACGCCGACGGCGGTATGGCCTCGCCGATGAAATCGGACACACCGAGCGCGGCCAGGCCATCCGCTCCGCCGACGAGCGCGGCCACATCGCCACCGGTCACGCCAGTCAACAGGTCGAGTGTCTTGCGGGCGGGCTCGTTGCGAAGCTCACGGATGATCACGACTGGCGGCGCCACCGATCCGCGGTTGCGTCCGACGCGGAAGTAGTCGACGGCGAGATCGGGCTCGGGTGCCCGTCCAGTCGGCTCGTCCGGCCGCTCGAGGTCGACCTCCACCCATGGCAACCTCAGCAGCGCCGCGCCGTATCGTGGGTGGCGTGGCACCATCGACAGGTCGCCGAACTGGGCGACGAGCCGGCCCCTCTCGTAGACGTCGAGGGTGTAACTGATCGCGTCGATCTGGACGGTTGCGTTCACCGCGATCGAGGACAGGTCATGATCGAGCTCGAGGCGGCCGTTCACCGGGTCGGCCCGCTCGACCACGGCGCGCTCGCGCGTGATCACGGAGCGGATCTCGATCAGCGTCCATTCGCCTAGCCCCGCTGTGCTGTTGACGTGCAGCACATCCGTGGTCAAGCCATCTACGCGACCGCGCCGTTGGACACGACGCCGCTCCGCGAGCCTCACCGTGACGGCGTTGCCCCAGACACCAGGGCTGGACGCCTCGATCCGCCAGGCTGGCAGGCCGCCCGCCTCGATCACGACGAACGCGGACGACGCCGCCGGCGAGCCCACGCGGACCGCCCAGAGCCGGCGTCCGCCGTTCTCGAAGAAGGCCCGCGCGCTGTAGGCGAGGTACCCCTGGTCGACGGGCCGGCCGAACCACGCCTCGAACTGGCGCGTCGATTCGACGGGCACCGCCAGGTGGAGCGGGCCCCGTTCTGCGATCCCGACGAAGCCCGCGATGTCGGTCCGAAGGGCGGAGATGCCCCCGCTCGACGTATCGCTACGTTCGTCGTAGACGCCCGGAGTCTCGTAGGTCCGCATCGGCCGAGCTCTACATCTCGATCGTCAGGCCTTCGTGGACAAGCTCGAGCGACTCCATCGCCACGTCGTTGCTCGAGGCCTTCAGCGCAGGCCCTTCGATCTTGCTGATCCAGGCGTTCTCGGCGTTCCAGCGCAGGACCGCCTCGCGCCGCTCATTGAGGAGCACGATCGTGACGTTGCGGCGATCGTCGACGCCGTTCATCACGTTCACGTACCACTGCCAGAGCGACTTGTCCTGCGTGTAGCCGCGCTTCAACGTGAGGTTCACGAACTTGCTGAGACCGTGTAGCTTGCGGACGTTGGGCTGGACATCCGTCCCCTCGCGGTAGTCCACGCTGTCCCGGTCGGCGGTCAGGCCTCCGACTTCCGAGAACGCGCCCTTCGGGACGTTGTCGATCTCGAGGATGAAGTTGTAGCCACGGTATGGATCGTTCCGCTGGTCGGTCGCCATACGATCTCCTCAGTCGCTTGCGGACGGTTCAGTCCTCGGCGTGCGCGGTCCACAGACCGATGCGCACGATCACGAACTCGGCTGGTTTCACTGGGGCGACGCCGACCAGCACGATGAGCCGGCCCTGGTCGATGTCGGTCTGGGTCATCGTGGTGCGGTCGCACTTCACGAAATACGCCTCTTCGGGCTTGGTGCCTTCGAGGGCGCCGTTACGCCAGACCAACGTGAGGAAGTTGCTGATCGAGCGCCGCACGCGCGCCCATAGGGGCTCGGCATTGGGTTCGAACACGACCCACTGGAGGCCGCGGTCGATCGAGGCCTCGATGAAGATCAGCAGGCGACGAACGTTCACGTACTTCCAGTCGGAATCGCTCGTGATCACGCGGCCGCCGTAAACCCGGATCCCGCGGTTGTTGGTGCGGAAGTCGCGGATGACGTTGATGTTCACGGGATATGGATTGAGGATGTCGTGCTGCTCCTTGTTGAGGAGGCGCTGCAGCCCGACCACGCCGCGGACGACCTCGTTCGCGGGCGCCTTGTGGACACCGCGCTCGATGTCGGTCCGGGCATAGATGCCGACCATGTGGCCGGACGGCGGGATCGGGTAGTCCTGGCGGATCGTCCCGTTGGTCGGGAACGGATCGGGGACGAGCACCCACGGGTGGTAGAGCGCGGCGTACTTCGTGTCGAACTGCTGCCGCTGGAGTTGGATGTCGGGGATCGAGTCGCCCGGCGGTTGCTGGCCGTCGAGCACGGCGAACCGGTAGCGCATCAGCTCGCAGTGGTTGATCAGAGCGTTCTGCAGCGCGACGCTCGTTCGACCGGGGGCGGCGACGATGCTGATCTCCTCGATGTTGCGGAGCGTGAACAGGCCGGTCCGTTGTTCGGGGTTGACGTTGTCGTTCCCGATGTAGGTCAGGTCCGTGATGCTGCCGAGGCCGTCGTCGCCGTTCTCGAGCGGGAAGAGGACCAGGCGCGGCGTCCCTCCTGGTCGTTGCGCATAGGTGGCGACCGGACCGGGCCGGAAGCCCGTGCTGGTCGCGAAGCCAAGGTCGAAGACGCGGACGTATTGAGACTCGCCTTCCGAGCGCCGGTCCGACCGACGCAAGGGCTGGCCACGATCGTCGGCGGTCGTCGCCGCCGAGGTCATGTTCCAGGTGTTGCCGATGACCCGTTCCAAGTAGCGGCTGTGGCGGCGATCGAGGGCGAGGTTCGCGAACGCTTCGCGGTCGATCGCGATCGTGTTCCGCGCGGGGTTGGACGGGTCGCGCTGACGGAGCAGCTCGACGACGAACCTGTATTCGCGGGTCGTGACCGGCATGGTCGGGACCACCCATCCGGGCAGCGCCGGGGTAGCTTCGAGCGTGATCAGGTAGTCGTTCTGGCGGTCGATGTCGGCGACCTTGACCGGGGCGAACGTGCCCGCGCCGTCGCCGATGATCAGCTCGGTGCCCATCTCCACCCCGGCGGCCGAGTCGAGGCGGAGCCGTCCGCCCAGCAGGACCTGGCGGACCCGGGTCGTGAGCAGCGGCGGGTCTTGCCGTTCCATCGCCACCTGGACGCGATCGCCCCACTGGCCCGCGTCGAGTGCTCGCACCTCGGCAAAGGCAACGCGGCGCGCGACCACGACTCCGGCAGCGTGCGCCTGGGTGAGCGGGTTGACGATCGGCATCGTGACGGGGGAAATCGCAGTCGAGTTGCCCGGCCCCACCGTATGGAAGTAGGGGCCGCCGGTCGGTGGCGTGATCCGGATGAGGTTGCCGGCGACGAAGGTCGAGCGGCTGATCGGCAGCGTCGGGCTGCCGATCGGCGCATCCAGGGTCACCACGCATTGCCGAGTCGGAGCCGTCGGCGCCGCGAACAGCTGGACCGGGTTACCGACGATCGGATGGTCGAAGCGGAGCGGACCGCGGAGAACCAGATTGCCTGGGTTCGGGGGCGGTGCGGCCGGCGGATCGCCGACGATCTGCAAGATCTCCGCCTGCGCCCCGACGCCGATCTGCACCAGGAGCCCGTCGGTGAAGCCGCCACGGCCGTCTACGCCGATCACGGTGTCGCCCGGTGCGGCGCTGCGGGTCAGGTTCACCATCGTCGTCCCTGCCCCTGGTGTCATCCGTGCGACGCCGGTTCCGGCCGGGTAGGCGGCATACGACGGTTGGGTGAGCGGGAGCCGCGTCAGGGCCCCGATCCGCCGGTATTCGACGCGGGTCGTGTCCGGGTGGACGAACCGGACGCCATCGTCCTCGGTCGTGAGGCCGCCGTTGTTGGTCGCGAGGACGACGGCACTGTTGGGGGCCGCTGGGCTCCCTGCCGCCAGATGGCGGACGGGCGCGATCACGGCTCCGACGGTCTGGCGTCGAACCTCGGCAAGATTGGCATGCCCGATCCGCAGCGGTGCCCGAAGCGTCAGCGTCGTCCCTGCCGCCGGACCGGCGATCACGACGAGCTCCTCTTCGTCGACCCCGACCCCGACGCGGAAGACGTCCCCGGCAGCGATGACCGGATTGAAGCCTGCGACCGCGGCCACGCCGATCGTCGTCGCCCCGGCTGCCACGGCCGCGCTGAGTGTGGTCGAGTGCTGGGCCGAGGGCCCGGCATCGGTGATCGGCACGTGCTCGATGGCCTGTCCCGCGTCGTGGGCGAAGTCGAGGGGTAGCCGCAGGGTCACCGTGTTGGCGGCCGCTGGGGCAGCCTGGACCTGCTGGAACTCGGCGCTCAGACCATCATCGATCTGGATGTCGTTGGACGCCACGAACCCCGGGTCGGCCTCGAGGACCAGGCTCGTCGCGGCCGGCGCAGCCGGCAGGACTGTACGGGCCTCGACGGCCGGCCCGATCTCCGGCGCAACCAGGCGGCGGCCAGCCGGGACCGCCGCCGCGATGTCGAGGACGCGCGTGACGTAGACGCGCTTGCCGCCGTTGGTGAAGAACCCCTCGACGGCATTCGGCAGGAAGCGCGGTCCGCCGTACAGCGTCTGGCTGAGCATCTGGCCGTACAGCCGCTGATACTCGCCGAAGCTCGTCACGAGCATCGGAACGTTTACCGGACCGCGTTCGGTGACGCCGATCATCCCAGACGTGCTCGTGGATACTCCTTCGATCGGCTTGCTGCCGGTATCGACTTCCTCGACATAGACCGCGGGTGCCAGGTACTCAGGCATGTGACCTTTCCTTTACGTGAGGACGATGGCGAGCGTCGCGTCGCCGCCGTAATCGAGGGCCATGTCGACCTGCACCGGGGTGTGGGGCGGAAGGTTCGCGACGACCCGGATCTGTGCGATCCGCGCGAGCGGCGGCCAGACGAAGCGGCCGGTGGCGTCGGGCGGCACCTGGTGGCTGAAGGCGATCCCGTTCGGTGTCGATGGCACCTGCGTCGCGCGGTAGAAGACGGCGCGAGGCGTCGCCTGCTCGACGACGATCGTCGAGGTGGTCGGGAGCGCGGACAGGCCTGGAGCGAACAGGACCGAGTCGCCCGGCAGCCCTTCCCGGGCGATGGTTCCGACCAGCGTCGGGGGGGAGGCCTGGACCGCCTGGATCGGTTCCCCGAGACGGTGGATGAGCCCTGTCGGCGTGCGCAACGCGATGATGACCGGAGCTGCCGGATCACTCGAGGCGACGAACCCGGCGGTGACGACGACCTCGTCGTCACCCGTCACCGGGTCCCCGACTCGCAGCAGATCCCCGCCGGCCGGGTTGAGCGGCGTGTTGGGTGCCACGACCAGTTCGAGTGATTCGGGCGGCGCGTATGCGACGACCCTTCGTAGGGGACCGACCGGGTTGAGCGTGCAGGCATGGACCGGCGCGCTCACCGGGTGTGCGAGTCGCAACGTCGGCTCGACGGCGCACAGGTCAGGCGCGAGCGGCGCGCCGGTGACGCTCGAGGGGTAGTCCCACCAGATGCCGCGGATCCCGACGGCGGCTCCGATGGCCGGCACGACGACAGTGGGTGCGGTGCGTAGCTGGACGCGACCGCGGATGCGCAGGACCGCGTCGCGATGCAACGGCTGGTCCGGCAATGCGAGCGGCACGCCCGCGACATGGAGTCCGGCCGGTCGGGGTGTCTCGACAGTGTCGAGCAGCGGGACTTCGGTGGCGGCCGGCGGGGCCGCGGTCGCGTCGACGGTCGTGAATTGCTCCGGGTCCGTTGCGGCCGGCCGCTCGAGCAGCACTCCGCGGCCCGGTGTGAACTGTCCGCGCGGCGTGGGATCGCCGGGCAGGACGTCCAGTGTCGGGTCACCCGTACTGGCCGGCGTGTTCAGCGTGCGCCGGGCTAGCTCGATCGCCGGCGTCAGGTCGCGTGGAAGGTAGCCGGGCGCGGTCACCTGCGCCGTGAAGCCATCGGGCGTGACCAGCGCCGGGGACACGTCGACGGGGCGAGCAACCAATCCACAGATACCACCGTCCGCGTCCCGCGACCGGGCGCCCCGGCGGGTGCTCGTGAGCGCGATGGGCACATTCGGCGGCGCCATCGTGAGTTCGTCGATCACGCGCGTGCGCAGGACGGCCCACGGCAACAGCTCGGGAGCTGCCGGATCGTCATCGGCGATCAGATAGCGCATCCCGACGTGCTGGACGGTCCGGCGCGCCATCACGCCGACTCCCGTTCGAGGATAAGGGCGGGTTCCGGGTGCACCGACTCGACGAGACTCATGTGCAGCGGATCTGACGAGACGCTGATCCGCGCCAGCGTCACCTCGTAGGAGACGCTCAGCTGGTAGGAACCGTCGAGCGCGTCCCAGACCCTGGTGATGTCCTCCAGCCCGAGAGCCTCGAGATGGACATGCAGTTCGGTCGCGGTGCCGGCCAGCTCCGCCTGCAGGAACGCGCCCGAGACGATCGGGTAGGTGTGGAACAGCTGGAGCGCTCGGCCGAGGATGCGCTGCTCGGTGTCGGGGCTGGCCGTGGCGATCGGCGTGAGGAGGTAGTGGATCCGCACCGGTAAGGGCGGCGGCACGACCTCGACCTCACCCGACGGCAAGGGCCTGATCTCCGGTGGGTCATTGAGCCGCTGCTCATCGCGGGCCACGCGGTAGAGCCAGACCGACAGACCTTGACGTCCTGCCGTCACCATCTCCTGCGGGGTCTCGAGCGAGACCGTCGTGGCGCCGGAGAAGAACGAGGCCAACCCGCTCGGACCGATGTCGGCGGCCATCGAGTCGAGCAGCATCCTTCGGAGGGTGGCGCTCGTGGCGGCAAGGACCGTGTACATCTCAGTCGTACACCACCCCGTCCAGACGAGGTGTGGTGCCGCCGCTGTCTCGCTCGAGGCCGAAACGGATGGCTTCGATTACCTCTTCGATCGATACGTTGGGCAGGACCTTTCGCGTCGGCCGCAACTCGTACACGGCGGCCTGTTCGCCCGTGTCGGCGACCATCAGGACGCGCGCCCACGGCACCGCGCGGAGCAGTCGCGTGGGGAGCTGGATATCGAACGGGTTCTCGATCTCGCACACCACCACGTCCGGTCGGGCGGCGATGAGCTTCGTGTCCGGTCCCGCTCCGTAGTGCATCAGCTCCATGTCCTGCTCCCGGGCGACGACGTCCGCGAGGATGTCTCGCAGCCTCGGTCTCGTGCCGACAAGCGCGACGCGAATGGTGTTCACGATGGACACGTCACATCGTCGGGTGGACCCAGCCGAGATGGGATGGCTCGAAGGGTTCGACTTGGATCCACCCCCCGGTCGAGGGGACGATGGATCCAGGACCCATCCGAAGGATCTAGATCAGATCGAGGTGGGCCGGCGGCGTGAGGCCGCGCTGGCGGACCGAGATATGCGTCCCGAGCGTGGCCGCCGCCTGCATCCGCGACGTCACGTTGAGCTTCTCGAGGACGTTGTGGACGTGGTTCTTGACCGTCGACACCTCGATGAGGAGTCGGGAGGCGATCTCCTTGTTGGACAGTCCGCTATCGATCAGCCGAAGCACGTCGCGCTCGCGCGCAGTCAGAGCCAGCGCCTGGGTCTGGGGCCGGTCTTCTCGGTGGCGCACCTCGAGCGTCCGGAACAACGCTGCGGCCATCCGTGGGGCGCACAGGAGCTCACCGCGGTGCACGCTCTCGATGCGCATGACCAGATCATCCAGGGAGGCATCACACGGAACGTAGCCAGCGAGGCCAGCTTCGGCACAGGCGAGGATCTCGCCCTCTACCTCCTCGACGCCAAAGCCCACGATCCGCACGTCGGGGGCGTGATCGCGGATCCGGCGGACGACGGCAAGGCTCTCCCTCGTCGCCATGTCGACGATGACGATGTCCG
>Ga0184612_10000200_pt1 | contig 26740 bp, 26 predicted proteins | sample PLM3_60_coex_FD_133163 | JGI IMG/M metagenome (GOLD analysis project Ga0184612, IMG submission 133163) | Groundwater sediment microbial communities from an aquifer in East River, Colorado, USA - PLM3_60_coex | ecosystem: Environmental > Terrestrial > Soil > Riparian zone | place: USA: East... | reverse complement strand
CGGCTTCGACCGCCCCGACCCGCAGACGCACAAGCCCGTCGTCCACCAGCACCTCGTGACCCGGCCGCCACACCTCGCCGATCGCGGCGGGTGCGATCGGAAGCTCCCCGTTCCGCGCGGCGCCGTCGCCGACGACGACGGTCACGTCTTCCCCGGTCGTCAGCCTGAGCGGCTCGGACAGCTGGCCGACGCGGAGTTTCGGTCCCTGGAGGTCAGCGATCAGTGCCAGCGGCCGGCCAGCCTCCTGCTCGGCGTCTCGAACGAGCTGGGCCCGGGCGGCGTGATCCTCGTGCGTGCCGTGGGACAGGTTCAGGCGCGCAGCGTCCATGCCGGCGTCGACCAGTGCACGGAGCATCTCCGGTGAGGAGGAGGCGGGCCCGATGGTCGCGACGATCTTCGTGCGGCGTGGGGTCGCGATCGCCATGCACTCAGGTTAGCGCCGCCATCCGTCATCCTGCTCGGGCCGGCTAGGTGCGCTTCGCTCGCGGAAACGCATCCCAGCCGGGGTAGACCGCAGCGTCTCCGAGCTCCTCTTCGATCCGAAGGAGCTGGTTGTACTTCGCGACGCGGTCGGTCCGTGACGGGGCGCCGGTCTTGATCTGTCCCACGCCGGTCGCGACCGCCAGGTCGGCGATCGTCGTGTCCTCCGTCTCCCCCGAGCGGTGTGACATCACACACGCGTAGCCGTGCGAGCGCGCGAGCTCGATCGCCTCGAGCGTCTCCGTGAGCGTGCCGATCTGGTTGACCTTCAGCAGGATCGCGTTCGCGACGCCCTCGTCGAGGCCTCGCTGGAGGCGCTCGACGTTCGTCACGAACAGGTCGTCGCCGACGAGCTGCAGCCGGTCGCCGAGCCGTTCCGTCATCGATTTCCACGCGCCCCACTCGTCCTCGGCCAGCCCGTCCTCGACCGAGACGAGCGGATAGCGGTCGGCCAGCGTCGCGTACAGGTCGATCAGCTCGTCCGCGCTGAGGATCCTGCCCTCGCGCTCGAGGTGGTACCCGCCGTCGCGGTAGAGCTCGGTGGCCGCCGGATCGAGCGCGATCGCGATCCGGTCACGATGGCCGACGCGGTCGGCCGCCTCGAAGACCGCCTCGACCGCGGCCTCGCTCGAGTCGAGGTCTGGTGCGAAGCCGCCTTCGTCCCCGACCGCGGTCGCGAGGCCTCGCTCGTGTAGCAGATCTTTCAGCGCGTGGAAGGTCTCCGCGCCGATGCGCAGCGCCTCTGCGAAGGAGTCGGCGCCGGCGGGCACGACCATGAACTCCTGGAGGTCGAGCGAGTTCTGCGCATGGGCGCCGCCGTTGACGACGTTCATCATCGGCACCGGCAGAATGTGAGCGCTGACGCCGCCGACCCACCGGTACAGGGATACACCCGTATGCGCGGCCGCAGCCTTGGCCACGGCCAGCGAGCAGCCGAGGATCGCGTTCGCCCCGAGGTTCGACTTGTTCTTCGTCCCGTCGAGCTCGATCAGCCTTGCGTCGAGCGCACGCTGATCCTCAGCGTCCATGCCTTTGACGGCCGGCCCGATCTGCGTCTCGACGTTGCGCACCGCGTTGAGCACGCTCTTCCCGCGATACGTGCGCTCGTCGCCGTCACGCAACTCGACTGCTTCGAACCTGCCCGTGGACGCTCCGGAAGGGACGGCTGCGCGCCCCAGGGCTCCGGAGTCGAGTACGACGTCGACCTCCACCGTGGGATTTCCGCGCGAGTCGAGGATCTGGCGTGCATGCACGCGCACGATGGACGAGGCACTCATTCGACCTCCTCCTTGGCGCGGTCGAACAGACGGTCCTGGTCGGCCAGCTCCAGCTCCGTGAAGTTCTTTCCTTCTTCCGCCGCGTACCGCTCGGCTCGCTCCACCCGCTCGACGAATCGCCGCGTCATCGCACGCAGCGCGAGCTCGGGATCGACGTTCAGGCGCCGCGCGACATTGACGGCGGCAAAGAGCACGTCGCCCATCTCTTCGAACACTTGCGCTTGCGGCTCCGTCTCGGGCGGGCTCTCACCGACCTCGGCCAGCGCTTCCTTCAGCTCGCGCAGCTCGTCATCGAGATCCGCCACAGCCCCTTGTGTGTCCGGGTACTCGAAGTTGATTGCCGCCGCGCGCCGCTGCACCTTTCGCGCGAGGAGCAGCGCGGGCAGCGACTCCGGTACGTCGTGAAAGATCCCTGCGCGACCTTCCAGGTCGCGCTTACTGTGCTCCCAGGAAAGCCGGACGTCGCCCGCTGTCTCGAGCTCCGCTTCTCCAAACACGTGCGGGTGGCGCCGGACCAGCTTCTCGTGCACCCCTCGGGCGATTTGCTCCAGGCCCGGTTTGCCCTTCTCCGACAGGAGAAGGGCCAGGAAGTACACCTGGAAGAGCAGGTCACCGAGCTCGTCGGCGAGCTTCGCATCGTCGCGTGCAATCGCTGCGTCGGCGACCTCGTAAGCCTCCTCGAGAGTGTGTGGAACGATCGTGCGCTCGGTCTGCTCGCGATCCCAGGGGCAGTCGCGCCGCAGCCGCTCGGTCAGCTCCTGAAGCTCCTCGAGCGTGCGCCCGAGCGTCAATTAGACGTCGTCGTACCCGTGCCGGTCGCACACGGATCCGGGTTCGGCTGGTAGCCGACCTGGTACTTGATCTTGCCCTTGCAGTAGCCCTTCTTCATGTCCTCGACCCACTTGGTCATGGCCGCGTCCTTCTGCTGCTTCTCGAGCTGCTGCTTGATCGAGCCCTCGACCTTGGCCAGCGGCGTCTTCGTCGCCGGCTTGACGTCGGAGAGCGCCTCGATGAGGTGGTAGCCGTACTGCGTCTTCACGGGCTTTGAGAGCTCGCCCTTCTTGAGCTCGAACGTCTTCTTGTCGAACTCGGGGACGGTCTGTCCCTTCGACACCGTCAGCTTTCCGCCGTTCGCCGCAGAGCCCGGATCCTTGGAGTACTTCTTCGCCAACTTCGCGAAGTTCGCGCCTGACTTCAGCTGCGCGTAGATCTGATCGGCGAGCGGCTTCTTCTGCACGAGGATGTGGCGCACCTCACGGCTTTCGGGCTGCTGGTACTGCGCCTTGTGGGAGTTGTAGTAGGCGCGAATCTCGTCCTTCGTCACCTTCACATCGCCGGTGACCTGCTTGTACAGATCTTCCTGAATCAGCTGCATGCGCACCTCACCCCGCGCCTGCTCGGCGGTAAGTCCCTGCTGCCTCAGGGTCTTCTCGTAGCGCTCCTGGTTTCCGCCGTAGAACTGCTTCTTCAGCTGCTCGACACGCTTGTCCACCTTCTCGTCCGTGACGTCGACGCCCAGGTCCTCAGCCTCCTGCTCGAACTCGGCGCGGAGGATGAGGAAGGTGACTGCCTGACCCTTGAGCTGCTCGTACTCGGCCGTGCCGGGCTTCGGGAAGGGGCGCTTCGCCGTGTCGTAACTCCTCTTCGCGCGCGCCATCAGCGTCTGGAACTCCTCTTTACCGATCTCCTTCGACCCGGCGACCGCAACGTCGTCGGCGCCGAGACGGGCAGACCCCGACGACGAGCCACCGCAGCCCGTGGCCACGAGAGCGAGCAAGGCAAAAGCAAGAAGGGCGAGTCGTTTCATGGAAAAAGCGCCAGTTTGCAGCGGTTTCCTCACGCTGCCTGACGCGCGGCCAGTATAGCATCCACTAGTCGGAGTGCCGCTGGAAACCCCTCCTCCCGCAGGCTGACTTCGTGATTCGCAGTGGTGTAGACGGCCGTGTCGACGCGTCGCCGCAGGTCGCGAAGCTCTTCCGATCCGAGCACCATCTGACCGACGCTGGCCTTGCCGCCGCGGAAGACGAAGTAGTCGGCGCCGGCGCGCGCGAGCTTGTGCTTGGCCTCCTGAATGAGGAACAGGTTCTCGACCGGTTCCGGCAGCGGCCCGAAGCGGTCCTCGGTCGCGGCCTGCAGCTCGCGTAGCTCGTCCTCCGACTCCGTCAGCGCCAGGCGACGGTGCAGGTCGATCTTCATCGCTTCGGAGGCGATGTAGTCGGCGGGCACGTACGCGTCGACGCGTGCGTCGATCCGTACCGGACGTGCCACGACACGCCGCTCGCCCGAGAGCTCGGCAACGGCCTCGGCAAGCATCTCGACGTAGAGCTCGAACCCGAGGGCGGCGACGTGGCCGGACTGTTCGTCCCCGAGCAGGTTGCCCGCACCCCGAATCTCCAGGTCGCGCATCGCGATCATGAAGCCAGCGCCGAGCTCCGTGTGATCGGCGAGCGTCGCGAGGCGCGCGCGGGCTTCTGGGGTCAGCTCCGACATGTCCGGGTAGAAGAGATACGCGTGCGCGGTCACATCGGATCGACCGACGCGTCCGCGAATCTGGTACAGCTGCGAGAGGCCGAGCTGGTCGGCGCGCTCGACGACCAGCGTGTTCGCCTGTGGGATGTCCAGTCCCGACTCGATGATCGTCGTGGAGACGAGCACGTCGGCGTCTCCACGCAGGAACGCGTGCATCACCTCCTCGAGCTCACGCTCACGCATCTGGCCGTGCCCGACGAGGAAGCGAAGGTTCGGCGCGAGCTGGCGCAGCTTCTCGGCAGCCTCTTCGATCGTCTCGACGCGGTTGTGCAGGTAGAACGCCTGGCCCTCACGCTCGACCTCTCGCTCGAGCGCCAGCTTGACCATTTCCTCGTCGTACTCGCCGACGGTCGTCCGGATCGGACGGCGGCCCTCCGGCGGCGTCTCGATGATCGAGATGTCACGTAGCCCCGACAGCGACATGTGCAAGGTGCGCGGGATCGGTGTCGCGCTCAGCGTCAGCACGTCGACCTCGAGGCGCAGCGAACGGAGCAGTTCCTTCTGGGCGACGCCGAATCGCTGCTCCTCGTCGAGGATCACGAGCCCGAGCTCCTTCGGGATGACGTCCCGGCTGAGCACGCGGTGGGTTCCGATCAGAACGTCTACCTTGCCCGCCTGGAAGTCGGCCAAGACCTGCTTCACTTCGCGCGGCGGCCGGAACCGCGACACCATCTCGACGCGAACCGGGAAGTCGCGGAAGCGGTCGCGGAACGTGTGCCAGTGCTGCTCGGCGAGAATCGTCGTCGGCGCGAGCATCAGGGTCTGCTTGCCGTTCACGGCAACCGCGAAGGCCGCGCGGATCGCAACTTCCGTCTTGCCGAAGCCGACGTCGCCGCACACGAGACGGTCCATCGGCCGCGGCGCCTCGAGATCTTCCTTGACGGCTTCGATCGCCGCCTGCTGGTCGGGCGTCTCCCGATACGGGAACTCGGACTCGAGTCGCTCGAGATACTCGTGCCTGAGGTCGTACGCAACACCGGGCGCCGACTGGCGCTGCGCGTAGAGCGCGAGCAGCTCGCCCGCAAGCTCGCGCACGGATTCGCGCGCACGGTTCTTGATGTTGTCCCAAGCTTTGCCGCCGAGCTTCGAGAGCGCAGGGCCGGAGCCGTCGAGCCCGATGTAGCGCGAGACCTTCCCGAGTTGCTCGTGCGGGACGTAGAGCCGATCGTCGCCGCGGAAGCCGAGGAAGAGGTAGTCGCGGGTGACGCCTGCGACCTCTTTCGTCTCGAAGCCGAGGAGCTTGCCGACGCCGTGATCCTCGTGCACCACGTAGTCGCCGGTGCGCAGGTCGGCGAAGGACTGCAGCGCACGCGCGCCCGCACGGCGCTCCCTCGGCGGCCGCTTGCGAAAGACCTGCGTGTCCGGGAGGAGTGTGAGCCCGAGCTCGCGCCAGACGAAACCGCGACGCGCCGGCGTGACCGCGAAGAGGAGCTCCGGTTCCCGTGGCAGCAACTCACCGTCTTCGAGCAGCCGTGCGCTCGCGCGGCGGAGCAGGTTCTGCTGGCGCAGCGCCTCGCCTGGATGCGGAAAGGCGACGACGACGCGCTGGCCGCCGCGCACGAATGCATTGAGCTCGTTCTCCGCCTCCGAAAGTCCACGCGCAACGAGCGCGGGTCGCTGCGCCTCGAACGCGAAGGGCTGGCCAGCCGGAAGCGGGTCGAGCACCGCAGCGCGCTTGAACTGAATCGGCTGGAGGCCCTCCTCCTCCCAGACTGCTCGGACCTCGTCCGCCTGCCAGACGAGATCCGGCCCGGCCGGCACGGGCAGGACGAGATCGGCGGGCACGCGAATCGGTGCGTCGTCGTCCAGCAGGGTCGTCTCGGCGAGGTTGAGGCGGCGTTCGACGGCGGGATAGACGACTGCAACGTCCACCGGGTGGAGCGCGCGCTGCGTGAAGGGCGAAAACGCACGCATCTGCTCGATCTCGTCCCCCCAGAACTCGATGCGCAGCGGCTCCCGGCCCGTCGTCGGGAACACGTCCACGATGCCGCCGCGAACGGCAAACTGCCCGCGCTCGTCTGCGCGCTCCACCCGCTCGTAGCCGGCGAGCGCGAGCGACTCGGTGAGCTGCTCGAGGCTGATCGCCTCCCCGGGCGCGATGCGAATCGGCTCCGGCCGCGCGCGCTCCGGCGGCAAGGGTTCCGCGAGCGCCGCCGCGGAGGCGGCGACGAGCCCGCCCGCCGCGAGTACATCGAGCGCGCGGGCGCGCTCGCCGACGAGATGCGGCGCGGGATCCAGTCCGGAGCCCCAGTGCACGCCTCGGCTCGGGAGCATGGCGACGCGCTCCTCGCCCAGGAACCACGCCGCGCCCTCGGCGGCGTCACGCGCGTCCTGGTCCTCGGGCGCGAGGAGGACTAGCGGGCGGTCGAGCTCCTCGTGCAACGCCGCCAGCAGCAGCGGGAGGGCCGGCTCGGACACGCGGGCAGGCGCAGGAAACGCCTCGGCGAAGGCGCGGAGCCGCTCGGTTTCTCGCAGCTCACCGACGAACGGATGCAAGATCGGGTGGTCCATGACGAAAGGCCGAACCCAGCGGGTTCGGCGGGTTTAATGCTACTCCGCATGGCCGGCCTACCCGCCGCGGAGCGTGAGCTCGTTCCGCTCCGACGGAATCGGGACTTCGTCCTGCTCCAGATCGGCCAGGCGCTGTCCACCGTCGGCTCGGAGGCGTCCGGGATCGCCTACACGCTGTTGGTGCTCGCGCTCACGGACTCACCGGCCAAGGCCGGAATCGCCGGCTTCGCCCGGCTCGTGCCGTACGTCTTGTTCGCCCTCCCCGCTGGAGTCGCGGTCGACCGCTTCAACCGCAAGTGGCTGATGATCTGGTCCGACGTCGTGCGCGTCATCGCCCTTGGGCTCCTGGGCGTCAGCATCGCCACGGGGCACGTCACATTCGCGCAAATCGTCGCGGTCGCCTTCATCGAAGGCGCGATGTTCGTGATCTTCAACATTGCGGAGATCGGCGCGGTCCGCTCGGTGGTGCCAGCCCCGCAGCTACAGCGCGCCTTCGCCACGGAGCAGGCGAGGCTGTCGAGCGTCTACCTTGCCGGCCCGCCGCTGGGTGGCGTGCTCTTCGGCATCGCGCGCTCGCTGCCGTTCCTCGCAGACGCGATCTCCTACGCGTTCTCCACGGGGACGCTACTCGCCATGCGCACGCCGTTTCAGGAGGAACGAGAGGACAAGGAAACCGCCGGCCTCCGCGCGCAGATCAAGGAAGGATTGGCGTGGCTTTGGGGACACACCTTTCTCCGAACCTGCGCACTGCTCTTCGTCGGAACGAACTTCCTCTTCGGTGCGCTCAGCCTCACCGTGATCGTTGCCGGGCGCGAGCAAGGACTGTCGTCGGGTGTGATCGGTGCGTTGGTCGCCCTCGAGGGATTGCTCTCGCTGCTCGGCTCGCTCGCGGCACCACGCTTTCTCAGGCTCTTCTCGATGCGAGCCGTACTTGTCGGCTCGATGTGGCTATCGCTCGGCATCGTCGCGTTCGTCGTGGAGCCCAACGTGTTCGTCCTCCTTGCCGGGATCGCGCCGTTTCTCTTCTTCAACCCCACCGTCAATGCGATGGTGATTGGCTATCGCGTCGCGATCGTGCCCGACCGGCTGCAGGGTCGCGTGAACAGCGTCGCCCGCTCGCTCGCGCTCGTAGCCCTCCCCTTGGGGCCGGTCGTGGCGGGACTCTTGTTGGCATCGTTCTCGGTGCGCGTTACGGCGGTCTTTCTGCTCGTGGGGTTCTGCATCCTGATCGTCCTGACGACGACCAACCGCGCGATCCGCGCTGCTCCGAGCTTCGGCGACGTAACAGGCGCTGTTAGTTGAACTGCGCCTGGGCTCGGTCGAGGCCCTCGGCGTCGAGCGTCTCGACCGCGTCGGCTGCGTGCGACACAATCGTCTCCGCGTCGTCATCGGGGACGAAGTTCGAGAGCACATAGTCCGCGGGCTTGCGCGGGTCGCCGCGGCGCGGACGGCCGACGCCTACACGTAAGCGCAGGAAGTCGGGGCTCTTGAGGTGCGCTGCGATCGAGCGCAGTCCGTTGTGACCTGCGAGCCCGCCGCCCTTGCGCGCCTGCAGACGTCCGGGCTCGAGGTCGATCTCGTCATGGACGACGAGGATCGCGTCGGGCTCGAGCTTGAAGAAGCGGGCAGCGGCGTTGACCGACCGGCCCGACTCGTTCATCCACGTCTCAGGTTTCAAAAGTGCGACGCGATGACCGTCCATGCGCACCTCCGCGAGCTGCCCGTTGAACTTTCCCTTCCACGAAGCGTCGTGGCGGCGCGCAAGCTCGTCGACGACCATCCAGCCGACGTTGTGACGATTTCCGGAGTACTCGCGGCCCGGATTGCCGAGACCGACGACGAGCAGATCGAGCGACGAGGCGCGGTCGCCTCGACGCCACGGCAGGCGCATTTAGCGGTCCTCCCGGTTCGTTCGGTGGATGCCGCGGTCGCGAGAAGCGAGCCAGGCTAGGACGCAGGGAGGCTCCATGCTTTTCAGCATGGGGCCGACTGAGGACGACGCATGGCGAAGTCTTATCGCGGGCGCGGCGCCGCCGAGCGGGCCGGGAGGGCCGCTAGGCGGGCTCGCCCTGCTCGCCCGAGCCGGACTCGCCCTCGGCGGGGCCGGCACCCTCGGCGGCACCCTCCGGCGCTTCCTCGCCCTCCGGCACCTCGCCCTCGGGCAGCTCCTCGCCCTCGGCCGGCTCTTCGGGCTCGGGCTCGACCTCGCGCGTCGGCAGCGTGACGGTGGCGAGAACAGTCTCCTCCGGGTCGTCCAGGTAGGTCACGCCCTCGTGCGCGCCGAGATCGGCCAGCCGAAGCGTGTCGCCGATGGCCATGCCGCTCACGTCCAGCTCGACGTGCTCCGGGATCTCCATCGGCAGCGCCTCGACGTTGATCTCGCGCTGCACCTGGGAGAGGACCCCACCCTCCTTGACGCCCGCGGACTCACCGACCAGCTGCACCGTGACGCTCGCCTGAATCGGCTGGTCGAGGGGAACTTCCTGCAGGTCGATGTGCGAGATGTGGCCGCGGATCGGGTCCTGCTGATAGTCCTTGAGGATCGAGGCGTGGGTGGTTCTTTGGCCTTCGAGGACGACGTCCAGGATGGCGTGGAGCCCGCCCTCACCGGTCAAGACTCGACGAAGCTCTCGCTCCGGAACGCTGATCGCGTAGGAGGCCTTGCCCTTCCCGTACAGGACACCGGGGATGAATCCCGCCTTCCTCAGGCGCCGGGCGTCACCGGAGCCGCGCCCGTCGCGCTCACTGACCTGCAATTTCACTCGTTCGCCCGCCATAACGGCGGCGAATGGTAGCTACTTCTTGATGTGGAGGTTGATACCCAGCAAGACCAACGGCCAGAGGAAGATCGCGAAGATGGCCGACAGCACGCCCCTCCAGCCGTTCACGTTGTCGAAGTAGTCGTGGCTCGCCGCGATCGCCACACCAACGCCCACGTAGATCAGGGTTAGGAGACTGACTCCGCGTCCACGTCGCATTGCCCTCGCCTTTCCGGAGACTTCGCTTCGGAAACCCCTGGGCTCAGAGACTGCAGAGAGCGTACGCCTGGACTGTCATCGTCTGCCCGGCGCCGAGCGCGGCCGTCGCGACGACAGCAGTCGCGGTCCATACGGTTGTCGAACTGGGGTACGAGGCCACGAGAACCGCTCGATCCTTGTTCGCTGAGGTTGTCGTTACCTGACCTCCACCTCCGAGCAGAACGCCTGACGGGCACGTCGCGGTCGCGGTGACAAGCGTGTGGCGTGCGGCGTTGACCGCAGACGTGACCGGGGTGCCGAGGACGCGTGTACTCCCTGCTGGCCCCGGGGGCCCTTGTGGTCCCGTCGGTCCTGCAGGCCCTTGTGGCCCTGTTGCGCCCGTTGCGCCGGCCGGCCCTGCCGGGCCGGTTGCGCCCGGCAGCCCCTGCGGACCTGGGCCGCCCTGGATCCCTTGTGCACCAGGATCGCCCTGCGGCCCCTGCAATCCCTGCGGACCCTGCGCTCCTTGGGGACCCTGAATGCCTGCTGGTCCTGGCGCGCCGATCGGGCCCTGGGCACCCGGAGGTCCGGGCGGGCCGGCGTCACCGCGTGCCCCGACGGGCCCAGATGGCCCTGCCGGTCCAACTTCGCCGGCCTGCCCACGCGCACCGGTTTTCCCGCGCTGGCTCCAGACAACGAGACGCTCGCCACGCGGACAGGGACCCCTCGTGACCAGCCGCAACGAGCCGCCATTGGTGCTGTAGCAACCGAGAAACCGCCCTTTCGCATCAGGAATCGGTCGTGCGAGCGGACTTGCTCCTGCCGCAGCGATCACGGGAACCGCAACGACAAACGTCATCGCGAGCAACAGAAACTTTGCCGCGATGCCGGGTTGACTCAGGCGATGCGCGCCCTTACAGGCGTCAACGATGTGCCAGAACACGCACCACGATATTCCAGGCGCCTTGATTCAACAAGAGACCAGGACATCACGAAACCTGCAATGTGCGACGAGTCCGATCCAAGCCAGGCTAAAGCCTGGCACGGAAATTAGAACAGGGCGTTCATGTCGCCGAAAATGGCCGACACGGAGTCGTCGGCGAAGACGTTGTGAATCGTCTCGGCGAGGATGTCGGCGACCGTGAGCACTGTGACGCGCTCCGGCTTCGTCAGCGGGTCGATCGGGACGGTGTCAGTGACGACGACGCTGTCGAGTGGGCTCTCCTCGATCCGCTCGATCGAAGGCGGCGAGAAAATCCCGTGCGTCGCGCAGGCGTAGACCTTCTTGGCGCCGCGGTCCTTGAGGAACTCGGCGCCCGCGACGAGCGTGCCGGCGGTATCGACCATGTCATCCGTCATGATCGCGCACTTGCCGTCGACGTCTCCGATGACGTTCGTGATGTGTGCGACGTTGTGGGCCGGCCGGTCCTTCTGGAGCACGGCGAGGTCGCCGCCGATCATCTCCGCGAACTTGCCGGCCAGGCGCGTGCGGCCGGTGTCCGGCGCCACTGCAACGAGCTCCTCGGGCAGCCCGAGATCGCGGAAGTACTGGGCCAGCATCGGGAGCGCGGTCATGTGGTCGACCGGAACCTCGAAGAAACCCTGGATCTGGCCCGCATGGAGGTCCATGGTTAGCACGCGATCTGCACCTGCGGACTGGATCATCTCCGCGACCAGCTTGGCCGTGATCGACTCACGCGGCCGCGACTTCTTGTCCTGGCGCGAGTAGGGATAGAGCGGCAGGACGGCCGTGATCCGCTTGGCCGAGGCGAGCTTGGCCGCGTCGATCATGATCAGCAGCTCCATCAGGTGCTTGTCGACCGGCGGCGAGCTCGTCTGCACGATGAAGAGGTCGGCGCCGCGGATCGACTCCTCGTACCGGCAGTAGGTGTTGCCGTCTGCGAACGTGCGCAACGAGACGTCGCCGACCTGGATGCCGAGCTTGTCCGCGATGCGCTGCGCGAGCTCCGGGTGAGAGCGCCCGGAGAAGAGCATGAGCCGCTTGGACGGCCCGCGCTCGATCCAGTGCTCCGGCTTCAGCTCGGGCTTCGTCTCGGCAACCTCGAGCCCGGGCAGACGGGTCAGCTCAGTCGTTGCGCTTTCCACGGAGGTAACCCTCTTTCGTTATCTGCTTCGGCGGGAATCCAGCGAGCGATTCGGGAGGGACATCTTCTGTTATGTACGAGCCACCTGCAATCCATGCGTCGTCTCCCACCTCGATCGGCGCTTCGAAGCCATTGTGGATGCCGGTCCTGACGTTGCGCCCGATCTTCGTCCTGGCCTTCGGCTTTCCCGGCTCGTGGGGGAAGTTGGCCGTGATGTTCCCGGCGGCCACGTTGGTGTCCTCGCCGATCTCCGCGTCGCCAAGATAGGAGAGATGCGGCACCTTCGTGCGGGCCCCGATGTCCGAATTCTTGATCTCGACGAAAGTCCCGACCTTGGCGCCGGGGCCGAGCTTCGTTCCCGGCCGCAGGTAGGAGAAGGGGCCGACCGTGGCGTCTTCGCCGATCTCAGCCCCGTCGACCACTGCGTGCGGCCCCACCACAGCGCCCGTCGCGACCCGCGTCTGCCCGCGCAGGACGGTGAACGGATGGATGGTCGAGTCAGGAGCCAGTTCGACCTCGGGCTCGATCCAGGTGGTCTCGGGATCGACGATCGTGACGCCGGCAACCATGTGATCTCTGTTCACGCGCGCGCGTAAGAAAGCGGCCGCTTCGGCGAGCTCCACGCGAGTATTCACTCCTTCCACTTCATCGGCATCCGGGGCCTTGAACACGATCACATTCTCGCTGTCTTCGACGAGGAGGCGCACAACATCAGTCAGGTAGAGCTCCCCCTGCGCGTTGGCAGGCTCGATCCGGTCGAGCGCGGGCCAGAGCTTGTCCGAGGCGAAGACGTAGATCGACGAGTTGACCTCGCGGATGGCGCGCTGGGTCTCATCCGCGTCCGCGTCCTCCACGATCGCGACCAGGCCTCCGTTGTCGCCGCGAACGATCCGCCCATACGCACGTGCGTCCGCCGGCTCGAACGAGAGGACGGTCGCGGTCGCTCCCGACGAGCGGTGCTCGTCGACGAGGGCCTGGAGGAGCCCAGGACTGATGCGCGGGTGATCGCCGGAGACGACCAGCACGTCCTTGGCGCCGGCCACCTCGTCGCGCGCGGAGCGGAGCGAGTCTCCGGTCCCGAGTGGCTGCTGCTGCACCGCCACCTGGACACCGTGCAGCGCGTCCGCGGCTTCTGGGGACAGGACCACGACGAGCGGGTTCGCGCCGAGCGGCCGCACGGCCTCGACCACCCAGTCGACGAGACGCCGGCCGAGCAGCGGGTGCAGGTGCTTGGGCGTCGCGGACTTCATCCGCGTACCGAGACCGGCCGCCATTACAACCGCTGCGAGCTCGCCTGCCATCTAGTGCCCCTTCCAGTAATGCCGCCGCGCCTCTGGGTCGCGAGCACCAAGCCAGAGGCCGCACTCGGCCGCAGCAAGGCTGGTCTGCCTTGCTAAGGGCGAGGGTGGACTCTGGCGCCGCGTGATCGCGGGCCAGAGGCCGGCATGTATTGGTGGAAGGGGCACCAGCTGGGGCGCCAGGATTCGAACCTGGGGTCGCGGGACCAAAACCCGCTGCCTTACCACTTGGCTACGCCCCACCGAACTTCGCCACCCAGTGTCGCAATGAATCGTGGGCTCTGTCGAACGGCGGTCGTGACGGCAAAGCCGCCACGACCTTGATGGTCGGCGCCGCAAGCGGCGCCTCGGCACTTGGCTACGCCCCAGCGAACTTCGCCACCCAGTGTCGCAACGAATAGCGTCCCATGCGAACGGCGGTCGCGGCGGCAAAGCCGCCACGACCTTGAGGATCGGCGCCGCAAGCGGCGCCTCGGCACTTGGCTACGCCCCAAAGGGACTAGGTGCGTCTGTAGTCAGAGAAGAGGTACACGAGAGCGACGACCGCGAACAGGGCCACGAGCACGATCGCGACGACCCCGAGGATGAACGCAGTGATGACGACGAGAATCGCCAGCGCTTGCGAAGCCGCGGCGATCCACGAGAGCTGATGCCCGACGTCCCAACTCATGTTGCGACCGGCGACGATGTAGAACGCGAGCACGATCGCGGCGATCACCAGCACAGTCCAGCGCGTCAGGTCCGGGGTCAGCGCGACGATCAGGCCCTCGACCACCGCGACCCAGAGCGCCAGACGCAGCCTTCGCTCGCGCAACCAGCGCCCGATGCGAGTGCTCCCCGCCTCGATCATGGGCTGGCTGGAAGCCACATTTCAACGGTACCACGCAGGTGCAGTGAGCCAGGTGTGCCCTCTGCCGGAGACTTGCTTCTGCGCCGTGCGCGCATGATCTCCGTGCAGAAAGAGCCCGTAGACGGTCGGTCCAGCACCAGTCACGTCCGCGCGAAAGGCGCCGAGCTCGAGCAGTTCCTCCGCCACCGGCGAAGCGGCCAGGTCGTTCGGAGGCAGCGCCGCGAGATCGCGGGGCCGGCGCACGGTGCCGAGCGCACCGAGCAATGACGCGCGGCGCTCGTCGAAACCACGCTCCCCGCCGCGCTCGTCGAAGGCTGCGAACACGTCGGCGGTCGACCGCTTGCCGGCTTCCGTCGGGACGACGAGGACGACCCAGTAGTCCTGCGGCAGGTCGAGCGCCTCGAGCTCCGTGCCGTCGCCAGATCCCAGCTGCGGCCCGTCCTCGAGGAAGTAGGGAACGTCGGCGCCGAGCTCGCGCGCGAGTACATGAAGGCGGTGGCGCGGCAGCGGCGCATCGCGAAGCTCGTTTGCCAACAGGAGCGCGGTCGCGGCGTCGGAGCTGCCGCCGCCGAGGCCCGCCGCGACGGGAATTCGTTTCCGGATCCTCGCGGCGAACGTGCCACCGTCGCCGTCAGCGACGCATTCGAGCGCGCGCCGGACGAGCGTGTCGGCCGAGAAGCCGTCGACACGTAGCTCAGGCGCGCGAGAGACCGCGATGCGATCGGCGAGCGCGATGCGCTGGTAGACGGTCAGGAGCTCGTGGCGGCCGTCGTCACGCAGTGGCCCAACGACGAGCGCCAGGTTGATCTTCGCTGCCGCAGGCGCGCGCTTCACCCCAACGCCTCGGCGAGCCGGAGGAACTCGGTCGGCTCGAGCTCCTCCGCGCGCACGGTCGGTTGCTTGCCGAGCTGCGCGATCGCCTCCTCAGCTCGCGGACGGTCGGCGACGCCCGCGAGCTCGAGAGAGTTGGCGAGCCGCTTGCGACGATGAGCGAACGAGCCTTCGACGACGCGCTTCACGCCCCGGAAGTCGGAAGGAAGCCCCGTACGGTGAAAGGCGACGAGAGCCGACTCGACGTTCGGGCGCGGCCGGAACACCGAGGGCGACACCGGATGGAACCCCGTGCGCTCGGCGACGAGCTGCACCAGCACGGACACCGCGCCGTACGCCTTCGTCGACGGCTGCGCGAACAGCCGGTCGGCGACCTCACGCTGGACCATCACGGTCCAGTGCACGAGCTCCGGAAGACGATCGAGGCTCTCGGCGATCAGCGGCGTGGCGATGTTGTACGGCAGGTTCGCCACCAGCTTGTTCGCGCCCGGCGCCTCTGCTGCGAGATCGAGCCGGAGCGCGTCGCCGAAGCGCAGCTCGACGTTCGGCCGGCCCGCGAGGCGCTCGACCAGCTGAGGCCCGAGGGAGGTATCCAACTCGACCGCGTAGACCTGGCGGACGCGATCCGCGAGATAGGTGGTCAGGACGCCGAGCCCGGGCCCGACCTCGAGCACGACGTCGTCGTCTTCGAGCTCGGCGAGCCGCCCGATGACTCCGAGGATGTTCTCGTCGACGAGAAAGTGCTGGCCGAGCTCCTTCTTCGCCCGAACTGTCATGGGAGACCGAAGGCCGCAGCAGCGTTCGCGTCGATCTGCCGGCCGAGCTCGTCGGCAGCCTCGCCGCGAGCTTCAGCAAGCGCTGCGATCGTGTGCACGACATAGGCGGGCTCGTTCGTCTTCCCGCGCACCGGCTGGGGCGCGAGGTAAGGGCAGTCGGTCTCGGACAGGATCAGGGTCGCCGGCACGGCGCGGGCCGCGTCCCGCAGCTCCTCCGCGTCCTTGTAGGTCACGTTCCCGGCAAACGAGACGTACCAACGCTGCTCGAGCGCGTCACTGAGCAAGCCGGTCGACGAGAAGCAGTGCAGCACGACCGTGCCGTCGAACGCACTCCGGAGAGTCGAGACCGTGTCCTCGTCGGCTGCGCGGTTGTGGATCACGACCGGCAGCTGGTGCGCCTTGGCGAGCTCGAGCTGAGCGACGAAGAGCGCGGCCTGCGCCTCTCGTGGCGCGTAGTCACGGTAGTAATCCAGGCCGGTCTCCCCCACGCCGACGACCTTGGGGTGGCGCAAGACCCGCTCGAGTTCCCCGAGGTCGAAGTCCGGCGTCGCCTCGTGCGGGTGCAGGCCCGCGACGACGTAGACCCCCTCGTGCTCGTCGGCGATCGCGAGCGTGTTACGCCACGAAGCCGGATCGGTGCCGATCGAGATGATTCGTTCCACACCCGCCTTGCGGGCGCGCGCCACCGCGTCGCTGGGATCGTCGAGCGCATCGAGGTGCGCGTGCGTGTCGATCACGACGCGAGTCGCTGCAACTCTTCCTCCACGATCCCCGGGTCGAGCTTGCGGAAGAGCGGGACGGGCTCACGGAGCTTCTGGCCGGCCGGCAGCTCACTCGGCTCCCACCGACCGACCCAGTTCGAGTAATCGCCGGTGAGGACCGTATGCCGCGCGTCGTCTTCCTCCACGATCTCGCGGAACTCGAGCGGGCCCGCAAGCAATCCCTCGTAGCCGAGCAGCTCGTGCAACCGCTGGCTCGAGAACGGCAGGAAGGGCGTGAAGATCAGCTTGAGCGAATCGACAACTCGCAATGCGACGTAGAGGATCGTTCCGGCTCGTTCCCGGTCCTCTTTGATCGCCACCCAAGGCGCCTCGTGGTCGACGTACTGGTTGCCGAGACTCGAGACCCGCATCGCTTCGGCAAGCGCCGCCTTGAACTTCCCCTCTTCGATCAGCCGTCCGACACCTTCGAATCCGGCCTCGACCGCAGCCAGCGTCGCCCGGTCTTCGGCGGTGAGCTCGCCGGGCTCGGGCACCTCGCCGAAGTTCCGGTAGGCGTTCGTCAGGGTCCGGTTGACGAGGTTTCCCCAGTTCGCAAGGAGCTCGTCGTTGTTACGGCGCAGGAACTCGGCCCAGGAGAAGTCGCTGTCCTGCGTCTCCGGCCCAGCGGCAGTGAGGAAGTAGCGCACCGGATCGGGGTCATAGCGCTCGAGCACGTCGCGCACGTAGATCGCAACGGCGCGGCTGGTTGACAGCTGCTTGCCCTCCATCGTCAGGAACTCGCTGGCGAAGACCTCGTCTGGAAGATGCAGTGAGCCCTTGCCGGCGCCGAGCTCGCCGCCTTCGCCGTACCCGAGCAACATGCTCGGCCAGATGACGGTGTGGAAGACGATGTTGTCCTTGCCCATGAAGTACGCATGGGTCGAGTCGGGGTTCTGCCACCACTCGCGCCACGCGTCGGGAGTGCCTTCGTTCTGGGCCCACTCGACGGCGGCCGAGAGGTAGCCGATGACCGCGTCGAACCACACGTAGATGCGCTTGGTTTCCTCCGGATAGCCCTCGACCGGAACCGGAATACCCCAGTCGATGTCGCGCGTCATCGCCCGCGGCTTCAGATCGTCCACGAGGGACAGCGAGAAGTTGCGCACGTTTGGCCGCCAGCTCGACTTCTGTTCGATCCAGGGCCGCAGCTGCTCTGCGAACCGCGGCAGGTCGAGGAAGAGATGCGTCGTCTCTCTGAACTCCGGCGTGCTGCCGTCGATAATCGACCGCGGCTCGATCAGGTCGGCCGGATCAAGCTGGTTGCCGCAGTTGTCGCACTGGTCACCGCGCGCCTCCGTGTAACCGCAGATCGGACATGTGCCTTCGATGTACCGGTCGGGCAGCGTATTGCCGGTCGTCGCGGAAAACGCCCCGAGCGTGGTCTTCTCGATGAGATAACCATGCTCGTACAGCGTCCGGAAGATGTCCTGCGTGACGCGCGCATGATTCCGGGTCGTCGTGCGGGTGAAGGTGTCGTAGGTGATGCCAAGGTCGCGCAGGTCCTCGCGGATGAGCTCGTTGTACCGCTCCGCAAGCTCACGCGGCGAGACGCCCTCTCGATCGGCGGTAACCATGACCGGCGTGCCGTGCTCGTCCGTCCCGCTCACCATGAGCACGTCGTTCCCCTTCAGGCGGTGGTAGCGGGCGTAGATGTCCGCCGGCACGGCGAAGCCCACCACGTGGCCCAGGTGCCGCTTGCCCGACGCGTAAGGCCAGGCCGGCGCCACGAGGATCTTCTTCTTCTTTTGGTTCTGCTCTGGCAACGAACTGCTCCGACTCGGGGAGGGACATGATACGAGCCGACCTGCGCGGTTCACGGCGGCGCCACAAAGAAAGGAGTCGCGCGAAGAGCGTCAACCCGGCGAGCGCGAGCGGCAGGAGGAGGTAGCGCAACCGTGACGACCCGGCCCTCGCGGGCGCCGAGTCCGCCGGCGCCTGCAGTTCATGGGCCTTGGAGGTCACGAGCGACTCCGCCGCCGAGCCAGCCGACGTTTCGTCATGCGCAAAACGCCGCGTCTGCAGCCGCAAGCCATGTCCTGCGAGGTCGAACCGTGGAGTTCCGAGTCGGACCGCCGATTGAGCCGGCGCATGGACCTCGGAGTGAATGACGCCGAGTTCGCTCAGCGAGACTGGCAAGCCTGTGTTCGCCTTTGACGCAGCATGCTCCGCCGTCGGCGCGGCCGGAACTGTCGATCCGGCCAATGCTGCCGGCGACGAGCTTGCAGCCGGGGCTGCGAGCGACGGACTGCTCGCCGGGGCCGTCGAAGGAGGTTCCGCCCCGGCCCGTGCCGAGTCCACAACGACCGGCAACTCGGGCGCAACCGGTTCGACCGGCACAGCGGGCTCCTCGACCGCCGGCGCCTGGAGGGGCGCCGCCGGCACCGCACGAGGCGGCAATAGGCCGAGCGGGTCGACGTAGCCCTGCTCGTCGCTCGTGCGGCGGACGCCGAAGTAGACGAACGGTTCGGTGAGATCGAACTTGCCGCTCGGCCCGATTGTCCCGACGACCGAGCCTTCCTGGACCACGGCGCCGCGGGTCACGCCGATCGAGCCCAGATGCAGGAGCGTCGCCGTGTAGCCGAACGGCGTCTGGATGGACACGGTCTTGCCACCGGTCGGCACGGTGCCCGCGAACGACACGCTGCCTGCGACCGGCGCGAGAACCGCTGCGCCCGTAGGGGCGCCGAGGTCGACACCACGATGCTGGCCGGCCGCGTACGGATGAGCGCGATCGAACGAGAACGGGCGGAGCACCGGGCCGTCGACCGGCCAGGTCCACGCCCGCGCCACCGGCGCCGGCAACGCGAGGGCGAACACAATCAGGATGAGGAGTCGCCGCACGATTTCCTCCTTGTTGCCAGATTTGAGAACAAGACGAACGTAGCAAAGGCTGCCCGCCGTTGTCAATACTGGCTACAAAGTACGGCGGTAGAGCTCGTTCCGCGAAGTGCCGGTCAGCCGAGCGACGAGGTCGGCGGCCCGGCGGCGAGGCAAACCCGCGGCAACGAGCTCGGCGACGGCGTCCACCGCCTCGGACGCGTCCGTCTCGCGCACCCCCGGCCCAAGCACCAATGTGATCTCACCCTTCGGCGGCTCGGCGAAGCGCCCGGCGAGCTCATCCGCACGACCGCGCGCGATCTCCTCGAACCGTTTGGTCAGCTCGCGACAGACCGCAACCTCCCGCTCCGGCTGGGCCTCGGCCAGCGAACGCAACGTCGCGGGCAAGCGCCGCGGGGACTCGAACGCGACGACCGGAAACCGCCAGCCTGCGAGGTCCTCCCACAGCGCCACCAGCGCCTTCGCGCCACGTGGCAGGAAGCCGACGAACTGGTAACGCTCGGCAGGGAAGCCACTGGCCACGAGTGCGGTGTCCACGGCCGACGCGCCCGGCAGCACGGTGACAGCCACGCCCGCCTCGAGCGCAGCAGCGACGAGCCGCGCACCCGGATCGCTGATCCCCGGCAGGCCCGCGTCGCTGACCAGGGCCACGCGCTCCCCCGCCTGCAGGCGCGGTAGCACCTCCGCCGTCCGCTTCGCTTCGTTGTGTTCGTGGTAGGACAGCAGCCGCTGCGCCCGGATGCCGTGACGCTCCAGCAACACGCGCGTGTGACGCGTGTCTTCGCAGAGGACTACGTCCGCCGAGCGCAGCTCCTCCAGCACGCGCAACGTGACGTCCTCGAGATTTCCGATCGGCGTCGCGCAGATCGAGAGCACGGCTATTCGAGGGCGTCGAACGCCACGAGACCGGCGCCGATCAGCCCCGCGGCGGTCCCGAGCTCGGCATGAACGATTGGCACCCGCTCCCCCGCGCCCGCGAGCGCTTCGCGGCGCAGGATCTCGCGCGCCGGCTCGAACAAGAAGTCCCCCGCGGCTGCGAACCCGCCGCCGATCACCACGAGCTCCGGGCTGAAGATGTTTACGAGCGACCCGATCCCCGCGCCGAGATACCGGCCGATCCCCGCCAGGATCTCGACCGCGCGCGGCTCGCCTTCGCGGGCCAGCCGGACGAGCCGGTGTGCGTCCACCGCGGGGCCGAACTCTTCCTGGGCGAGCTTCGCCGCCGCGACGCCGGTGACGTACGCCTCGAGATGACCGCGCCCAGTGCAGGAGCCCTGGCACGGAATGCCGTCGTACACGATCACCATGTGGCCGAACTCGGCCCAGCCTCGGAAGAGCTTCCCATCGATGACCGCGCCACCTCCGCACCCCGTGCCAAGCGTGAGCATGACCATGTCCTCAACATCCCGTCCCGCGCCGAAGCGGAACTCGGCATACGTCGCCGCATTCGCGTCGTTCTCGATCCCGACCGGCAACCCGAAGCGCTCAGCCATCCGCGCGCGAAAGTCGAGGTCGCGGAGCGGGATGTTGACCGACTGCAGCGCGCGTCCCGTCCGCTGATCGATCGGCGACGGGATCCCGAAGCCGATCGCGGCGATCTCGTCCGTCAGGAGCTCCTCGACCGCGGAATCGACGCCCGCCAGCAGCTCCTCCTGCGACGCGGTAGGTGTCGCGTGCTCGCGCCGCCTCTCCACCTGTCCCTCGCGGTCGATCACGCCCGCCAGGATCTTGGTCCCGCCGACGTCGAGCCCGATGACACGTTTTCCGTTCAAAGCGCGCGGCTACCCTACTTCGTCGATGGCGTCGGGAGAGAAGCCCTACCGGGTCTACCGGGGCGGGCGCGTGAAAGGCAAGGTTCCGCTGGAACGGCCGCAGGCGCGACCCGATCGCAACGGACGTACCCCGAAGCAGCCGAAGATCCGGAGGCCGCGACGGCGCTGGAGCTGGAAGCGCCGGATCGGCCTGGGCCTGATCCTCCTGATCGTGCTCACGCTCGTGTGGGCGATCGCCGGGTTCCTCTCGTTCCGGAAGGGAGTCGAGAAGGCGAACCAACGGCTCGAGCCCTCGGTCCAGCCCGTGCTCGCCGAACAGAACGGCCTTCTGCTCTCCAACGAGACGACGATCCTCTTACTCGGCCGTGACCACGAGAACAACGACCGCCGCGTCGGGCTCAACAACACCGACTCGATCATGCTCCTGCACACCGACCCGAGCCGGCACCGGCTCGTCTACCTCTCGATTCCACGCGACCTGCGCGTGCCGATTCCCGGCCACGGCGAGGACCGCATCAACTCGACACTGCCCCGCGGAGGCATCCCGCTCGCGATCCGGACGATCCAGAGCTTCACCGGGCTCGGGATCAACCACGTCATGGTCGTCGACTTTCGGGCGTTCAAGGACCTGATCGACAACATCGGCGGGATCGACATCAACGTCCCGGACCCGATCCTCTCCAACAAGTTCGACTGCCCGTACAGCGCTTCGCGCTGCCAGACGTGGCAGGGCTACCGCTTCGCCAAAGGCGTGCAGCACATGAACGGCCAGCGCGCGCTGATCTACTCACGCATCCGCGAGAACCGGCTCGACCCGTCGGAGTCGGACATCACGCGCGGCGAGCGGCAGCAGCAAGTGCTGCGCGCCGTGCTCGGGAACCTGCTCAGCACCTCGACGGTGCTGAAGCTTCCGTTCAACGGTTCCGACCTCCTCACGCCGCTGACGACCGACCTGAGCGCGTGGCAGTTCGTCCAGCTCGGTTGGGTAGTCAAGCGCGCGGGACAGAAGGACGCCCTGCACTGCCGGCTCGGCGGAACCGCGACCTCGATCGGCGGTGCGTCCGTGATCGTCGGTACGGAGGAAAACCTTTCCGTGGTTCAGATGGTGACCGGAAACAGCGCGCCACAGCCGCCCCCGCCCGGATCCGGCCCCTACGGCCCCGGCTGCGTGGTCGGAAGCAAGACCTTCCGCTAACCCTCGGCGGCCTTCTTCTCGGGGGGCTTGTCCTTCTTGTCGCCCGAGCCCGACTCCGATGAGCCCGACTCCGAGGACTCCTTCACCGGCTCCTTCTTGCGCCCGCCGCGCCCGTAGTCCGTGGAATAGAAGCCGGAGCCGCGGAAGTGCGCGGCCACCGGGTAGAGGACGGTCTCGACCGGCGAGGCGCCGCAGACGGGACACTTCTCCGGTGAAGGATCGGACATGCGCTTGAAGACTTCGAAGACATGCCCGTTGGGACACTTGTATTCGTACGTGGGCACGAGAACCAGGGAAGCTAGCAGCGTGATCGGCTTGGACAGGTTGGAGAAACCAACTCTGTGAACGACGTCGCCGCCCGCACGATTGCCCTGACCCGCACACGAATGCGTATTCAGGAGAGGGACATGTTCTGGATCGGGACGGCTGCAGTTACCGTCGCCCTGGCCGGCGTGCTCGCCTGGTACCTCGAGAGCTGGCCGCCGCACGAGGACGAGGCACTCGCGCTGTTCGTCGGCCGCGGCTCGTTCGGCGACCTGCTGCACACGGTAGTTGCCGAACGCGGCGGCGCCCCACTCCACTTCGTGTTCGCGTGGATCGTGGTGCAGCTCGGCGGCGGGCTGAGCGCACTGCGGGTGGTTTCGCTCCTCTTCGCGGTTGCGAGCGTGCCGCTGATCGCGCTCCTTGGCTTGCGCCTTGCAAATCGAGCTGCCGGCGTGGTCGCGGCGCTCCTCGCCTCGGGCACGTGGGTGCTGATCTTCCACGGGATCTACGGCCGGATGTACAGCCTGTTCCTGTTCACCAGCCTCCTCTCGTTCCTCGCACTGCTGCGAGCGTTGCAGGAGCCGGGGGAACCTCCCGGTTCCCCCGAGACCCCCTCCCCTGGTCCGCTGACGCGGACAGGCGGCTTCGCCGCCGGTGGCCGGCGACGCTTCGCACTCTGGGGCGTCGCGCTCGTCCTACTGCTTGCGAGCCATCCCTACGCGGTGCTGGTCGTGGGCGCGCAGGTGCTCTACGTCCTGTTGCGCCGCCGGCGCCTTCGTGACGCGCTGGCGACGCTCACCGCGGTTGCGGTGGTGGGGATCCCATTCTGGTGGGCGGACATCGTGCTGCGCGACCGGTTCGACGTCGGAGTCGGCGGAGGCGGCGAGAAGCTCGGCTCACCGGGAGCGGTGCTGCACTACCTCTGGTGGGTCTCCGGAGATTTCAGCGCCGGACACGGCGCCTGGTCGGTGCCTGTCCTGCTGCTTGCACTCACCGGCGCCCTCCTGATGCTCGCCCACCGTCGCCGCGACGGCGTCATCCTCGCCGCCTGCGTGATCGCCGTGCCGACGCTCGCGCTCACCGTCGCGACGCTTGGCTCGTCGACCTCGCCGGAATCGCGCCACCTCATCTTCGCGCTGCCGTTCTTCAGCGTGCTCATCGCAGTACCGCTCGTCGAGTTCGGTCGGCTCAGGCCGCCGCTGACTGCCGCGCTCGCCGCTGCGGCCATTGCCACCCTCATGGTCGGAGAGCTTCGCTGGGCGCATGACAAGACACCAGCGCTCTTCGACGGCGACCCCGCGAGCAAGATCCAGGCGCGAAACGCCGCAGCGGCCTGGCTCGCGTCGACCGCGCGGCCCGACGACGTCCTGCTCGGGTACGAGCCGCTCTACCTGCGCGCGTGGGAGAAGAACCGTTCCTTCTCGGCGTACGCGATTCCACGCGCGGACCCCGGCCTGTTCGCGGACGCGCTGAAGGATGTCCCCGAGCCACTCGGCCGCGGTGTCTGGGTCTTCGATGCCAGCGACACGACCAACGTCTGGGAACGCCAGACGATCCCGTTCGCGCTGCCGAAGCCGGAGCCGATGTTCGAAGGGCGCGTCTACGGCCCGTACCTTGTGATCCGCTCTTGGGATCCGCTCGAGACGCGCGCTCGCTACCTGGCGGTGTCGGAAACGGTCATGCGACTCGGACGCGACCTGCGGATCTCGGACGCGGACATCAACCTGCGCACGATCCTGCGGGCCGAATCACGGTTCTAGATCTCGCTCCTTCTCGACTACCTCGCGGTAGCACGGGGCTTCTTCGAAGGCCTGGAGCCCCTGGGGCGTCCGCCGTGGCGCGGTCGCTCGCTGGCGCCTGCGGCGGGCGGCTGCCAGCGTGGCTGAAGCCCCAACCAGCCCGCCGACGACGAACGAGCTGAGACGGCCGCGCTTCTGGTCCCCGTCCATGGGACGATTCTAGGGTGCTGGTGGTCACACTCGGAGACGCGCTCCTCGACGTGATCGTGCGGCCGGGCGAGCCGCTCGAGGCGGGCGCCGACGCCTCGGCCGAGACCATTGCGACTCCGGGGGGTCAGGCGGCGAACGTGGCCGCGTGGGTCGTGGCGCTTGGTGCCGAGGCGCGCTGCGTGTCGAAACGCGGAGACGACCTCACCGGCCATGTGGTCTCGTCCGAGCTGGAGGCCCGCGGCGTGGAGCTCGTGGGGCCGGTCGGCGGCAGGAGCGGCGTCGTCGTCTCGCTCGTGGACCGGGGCGGCGAGCGCACGATGGCCTCGGACCGCGGCGCCGCGCCGGAGCTCGGGCCGGACGACCTCGACCCGGCGTGGTTCGCGTGCGACTGTTTGTACATCTCCGGCTACGCGCTGCTCGCCTCGCCGATCGACTCCGCGGCGCTCCACGCCGCCGAGTTGGCACGGGCAGACGGCGCGCGCGTGAGCGTGGACCTCTCCGCGTGGACGCGCATCCGCGCGTACGGGTCGCAGCGTTTCCGGGAGTTGCTCGAGACGCTCGCACCCGACGTGATCTTCGCCAACGAGCCGGAGTGGGAGATGGTCGGCGGCGCATACGGGCTCGCGCCCACCGAGGTGGTCAAACGTGGATCGCGTGGCGCGGTCGTGCTCGGAGAGCCCCGGGCGGAGATCGCGCCCGCGCAGGGGAAGATCGTCGACGCCACCGGCGCGGGTGACGCCCTGGCCGCGGGCTTTCTCGTGGGCGGTCCCGCGCTCGCGGGCGAAGCGGCCGCACGTTGCGTGGCGAAGCTGGGGGCGATGCCATGATCGTCGTGTCCGACGAGGTGCGCGAGGCAAGGGCGGTCGTGGCGCTCGAGACGACGCTGGTCGCGCACGGGTTCCCCGCGGGCGAAGGCGTCGCGGTCGCGCTCGATTCCGAGCGGCGCGTGCGAGCGGCCGGGGCGATCCCGGCGACGATCGGCGTGCTCGATGGCGAGATCCGTGTCGGGCTCTTGCCGGAAGAACTCGAGCGCTTCGACGGCGCAGCGCATAAGGCAGGACCGCGCGACCTCGCGGTCTGCGCGGTGCAACGCACGGTCGGCGCAACTACCGTCGGGGGCACGCTCGCCGTCTGCCGTGCCGCCGGAATCCGCTTCATGGGGACGGGCGGGCTCGGCGGCGTGCATCGCGCCTTCCCCGATCCTCCCGACGTGTCGGCCGACCTCGACGAGCTCGCACGCACGCAGGTCGTCGTCGTCTCGGCCGGGATCAAGTCGCTGCTCGACGTCGCCGCGACACTTGAAGTGCTCGAGACCCTCGGAGTACCGGTGCTCGGCTTCCGCACCGACGAGCTACCCCTGTTCTACTCGGCACACGGCGGCCCGCCCGTTCCGGCGCGGACGGATTCGCCGGCGGAGGCGGCGCAGATCGCGGAAACGCACTGGCAGCTCGGCGGACACGGATTGCTCCTCACGCGGCCGCCCGACGAAAGCCTGGATGACATCGAACCGTTGATCGACGAGGCGCTGGCCGAAGCGGGACGGCGGAGCGTCACCGGCCAGGCAATCACACCCTTCGTGCTCTCCCTTCTGCACGAACGAAGCGGAGGCCGCACGCTCGCTGCGAACCGCGAGCTCGTCGCCGCGAACGCAGGCCTCGCCGCCGAGGTTGCCGTGGCGGCGAACCGGTAGCCTCGAGACATGCCCCGCGGTTACGAAGAGGGACCGGTCGCCGAGGAAGCAGAGGCGCGCCGCGATGCGCTCGAACGCGGCGAGTCGATCGAGCCGGCTGCACGCCCCGAGGATCGCCGGGCGGTCTACGGCTCGACCGAGGACGACCCCGAGAAGCATTTCCTCGGCTGGGCCGACGAGGTCGACCCGGACGAGCTGTTCGAGTCGGGCACCGCGTGGGGTATCTCAGTGCTTCGTCGCGCTGCGACCTAGCCCAGCGCGGCGAGGAACTCGTCGATCGTCAGCGCCGTCAGCGTGCGGATCTTCGTGCTCCCACGTGCACCGAGCGATACGGAGACGCGCGCGATCGTGGCCGCGTCCGGCGCTTCGACGATGTTCACGAAGTCGTAATCGCCGAGCGTTGCCCACTGGTGCAGGACCTTGGCGCCGAGCTCCTCTACGTCCTTGTTGACCTCGCGCAAGCGGTCAGGGTTTGCCTTGAGCGTCTGAACGCCCTGCGCCGTCAGACTCGACAGAAGGATGTAGGTCGGCATCGCGCTTCCTCCTCGATCGGGGGCTCGACTCTACCCGGGCTTCCTGGTCCACGTACAGGATCGCCGCCCCCAGGACGCCCACCGGCGCAAGGACGAGGAGCGCTAGGAACCCCGCCACGCGCTG
>Ga0184612_10000199_pt1 | contig 26811 bp, 16 predicted proteins | sample PLM3_60_coex_FD_133163 | JGI IMG/M metagenome (GOLD analysis project Ga0184612, IMG submission 133163) | Groundwater sediment microbial communities from an aquifer in East River, Colorado, USA - PLM3_60_coex | ecosystem: Environmental > Terrestrial > Soil > Riparian zone | place: USA: East... | reverse complement strand
GCCGGTTCGATCGAACGCGCGTCGGTCAAGTGCTCTATGTCGATTCAGCCCACGGCCGGCTCGACAAAGCCGCGCTCGCTCGACGATTCGGCAACGATCGAGACTGGTTCAACGTGTCCCGTCCCGGGGCCGGCAACGGCGGACACAACGTCTGGTCGCGGATCCGGACGGATGAAAACCGGCGCGCGTTGATCGAGTACCTCAAGACGCTGTGACTCGTTGTCGTCCTTTCGTCACAGGCCAGCCCACGCCCTTGTAGCCGATGGTAGACTTGGCCGGGTACGGCGTTCTGATTCCAAAGGAGTTCAGCCGTGAAGAAGACGCTTCTTGTGAGTGGGCTCGCAATCACCATCCTGAGCGGCGGCATTGCCGAGGCGCGGCAAGCCGATCCGCTGACTGCCGGGGCGAAGCGCAGCTACGGCATCATCAAGGGCTACATTACCCGTGCGGCCGAGAAGATGCCGGAGGAGCACTACTCGTTCAAGCCGACGCCCGACGTCCGCAGCTTCGGCCAGCTGGTCGGCCACGTCGCCGACGCCCAGTACATGATCTGCGCGGCGGCTGCGGGAGAGAAGGCGCCTGGAGGCGAAGGAGGCGAAGTAGAGAAGAGCAAAACGTCGAAGGCGGACCTGCAGAAGGCACTGGCTGACTCGACCGCCTACTGCGACAAGGTCTTCGCGGCCATGACCGACGCCGGCGGCGCCCCCACGGTGAAGTTTTTCACCGGAGAGATGCCCAAGCTCTCGATCCTGGAGTTCAACACGCACCACGACTTCGAGCACTACGGCAACATGGTGACCTACATGCGACTGAAGGGACTCGTGCCGCCATCGTCAGAGAAGTAGTGAGCCGGCGGTGATCGTCTCGCATGAGGCGATCGTCGTCGGCGCCGGTCCCGCCGGGCTCGCGACCTCACGCGAGCTCACGCGGGCCGGTGTGGACCACTGTGTGCTCGAACGTGGCGACCAGGTTGGGCACACGTGGGCCCACCTGTACGACAGCCTCGTGCTGCATACGGGCAAGCACCTGTCGGCGTTGCCCGGATTGGCTTTCCCGTCCGCGACGCCGCTCTTCCCGCCGCGCCGCGACTTCCTCGATTACCTGCACCGGTACGCCGGCACGTTCCGGCTGCCGATCGAGACATCGGCAGACGTCACGAGGATCGAGCGGCGCGACGACCGTTGGATTGTCCGGCTGCGCGCCGGTACTACTCTCGAGGCGCGGACGCTCGTCGTTGCCACCGGCATCGTGGCGAACCCTCACGTGCCGGAGATCGCCGACCGCGATCGATTCACGGGGCGCGTGGTCCACAGCGGCAGCTATCGTCGGCCGGAGGGCATGACGGGGCGGCGCGTGCTGGTAGTTGGAGCCGGTAACTCGGCCGGCGAGATCTCGGTCGAGCTCGCACAGAACGGCGCTGAGGTCACGTTAGCCGTTCAGTCGGGAGCGATCGTCGTTCCCCGCGAGCTGCTGGGTATCCCCACTCAATACTTGTCAGTCCTGCTGAGCCCGCTGCCTCGCACGTTCGTTCAGCGAGTGACCACCATTGTTGGAGGGCTTCGTGGGCCACGGGTGCTACCGCTTCCCCCTCCCACCTCCTGTCCCAAAGTGCCACTCATCGGGCTGGCGCTCGCGGACGCCTTGCGCGCCGGGACCATAGGACTGCGAGGTGGCCTGACGGCATTCACGGCCGACGGGGTCCGCTTCAGCGACGGATCCGAGCAGCCTTTCGACGATGTCATTCTGGCGACCGGCTATCGAGCCGCTGTGGGTTTCCTGGATGGCTTGATCCGCGTCGATCTGTGCGGGTTCGGACGCCGCCGCGACCGCATCGTGAGCGTGGACCAGCACAAGCTCTACTTCGTGGGTCACAACTACGACACGCGTGGAGGCCTCTACAACATCTCCATCGATGCCCGACGGGCGGCGCGTGAGATTACGCGAGCCCTGCGTGATACTGCGCGAACGTCCACTGAAACACGGCCAGCACCGAGTGAAAGATGATCGGAATCGTGCCGCCGAGCCACCGCTCGCCGGGTCGCCGCGCCATCCTGATTACGTACCGGAGGACCATCGCGCCGGCGTACAGGTAGCTCCACACGAGCACGACACGGCCCAGCCGCGGCAACGGCTGCACCCAGACGCCCGAGCCGCGCGCAAAGTCGGCCGCGATCCAGAACATCAGGACGAGCACGACCGCCTGCGTGGAGAGGAGAAAAGGGTACGGCACGAGCCCTGACTGCCACTGGGCCATCGGCGGCAGCCATCCGGGCGCCCGCAGAAAGACAGCGAGCTGGCCGATGACCCGCAGGAACATCAGCGCGCTGCACAACCAGAGAACCACGCTCAACGCGTAAGGATCGGTCATGGGTCTCGTGTGGTTTCGGGTCCGGCGAACATGTCCCGGTAGTGGCGATACCAGGTGCTCTGGAAGACTTCGTCGGGATCGTGCCGGCGCTTGAGCGACAGGAACGACGGCAGTTGCGGGTAGCATCGCTCCACCTGGTCTTTGCGCGCCCAGCGGTGGTAGGTCAGGTAGTAACTGCCTCCATGCGCGATGCCGAGGTCGATCAGCGTGCGGAAGGTGTCGGCGGCACGCGCGATATCGTCCGGCGTGTGATCCACGTGCAGGTTGAAGATGATGCACGCGAAGCGTTCGCGCGCCCAGGCCAGGAATGTCTCGTCGTCTTTTTCGATGAGGCGCACGGTGCCGTAGATGACGTTGGCCCGGTGGGCGCGCAGCGCCTCGCGCGCATCTTCCATGAACGCGGCTAGCCTCGTGCGGTCGACGTAAATCTCCGTGATCATTTCGGAGCCCTTGACGCGCGCGCCCGTCGCGCGATCGAGGTCGGCATGGTAGCCGTCGACGTATGCCGCAGAGATCTGCGAGTCCGACCAGTAGATCTGGCCTGAGGTCTCCAGGTATCGCGACGTGTAGACGTCAAAGGCCAGGCGCTTGTTGGTGTGCGAGTAGCGTGTCAGCCGCGCCCAGTCGTCGGGATGGAATCGCGTCGGGTTGGTCGTGAGTGGCGTGTCGGGCTCCACGGGTCGATAGCACGAGAACACCCCGCGGCGCAGGAAGCTGTCGCGCGTGTCGTCGGTCGCGAACTGAAAGTCGCCGTACAAGTACCCCTCGCGGATGCGGCCCTCGAAGCGCTCCATGATGTCGGCGGTGTCGCCGAGCGTGACGATGCGCTGCACTTTGACGCGGCGGCGGAGCCGGAGCCGCACGCGTGTGATGATGCCGAGGAGCCCGTACCCGCCGATCGCCAGCGCGAAGAGCTCAGGATGCTCCTGGCGCGAGCACGTCAGCACTTCACCCGCATGGGTGAGCAGGTCGAAGGCTTCCACCTGATCGACGATCGGCTTGAGCGTCAGGCCGCGTCCGTGCGCGTTACAGGACAAGGCGCCCGCGAGGCTCAGCCGATCGGCGCCGGTCTGCTTCTGGACGATCCCCCAACACGGATTACGCGGATCACTCACGGGACGCGGATCACGCGGATCACTGGACGTGTCCCTCTGCGCGCGCTCGAGGTAGTCGAGCAGGGCTGGCCACAGAATGCCGCCCTCGGCCGTGATGACTCCGTGGTCCGCGTCGAACGCCAGCACGCGGTCGAGGGCACGCGTATCGACCAGCACGCTGGCCTCGCCAAACTGCTGACCGCCCATCGCGTGCCGGCCGCCCGCGATTGAGACCGACTTCCCGTCATCTCTGGCGCGCGCAACGGCCGACGCCACTTCGGCAACGTCGCGAGGCGTGACGATCCTGTCCACGCGCGTGGCGTTGAGCTGCGAGTGAATGTCGTTGACGAGCGTGCTGGCCGTCGTGGCCGTCGTGGTCGTCGTGATCGTCGTGATAACGTCGCGTGGGATGTCGGCGAGCGCTGGCGAGCCCATGTGCTCAGGCTACGGGATCGGGCGGCTGTGTGTCTTGAGGAGCTGCTGAAGAAACGCTGAAAAGTTGTGATGTGTCAGAGGCCAGAGGCCAGAGGCCAGAGGCCAGAGGCCAAGGGGCCAGAGGCCGGGGGCCCAGGGCTCTAAACCCCTGACCTCTGGCCTCCGACCTCCGGCCTCCGGCCTCTGTTCGTTAGAACACGAACCGTCCGCCGAAGCGGAGCTGGCGCTGCGCGCCGTTGGTGCCGGTGACCTGGCCGAACGTGTTTCCCGCCGCCGTGCTGAACCCAGTGGTCGGGTTCCCCCAGCGGACGGAGTTGGTGGTGTTGAACGAGTCGACCCGGACCTCGACGAAGCGGCTGCCGCCAACCGAGAATCGCTTGAAGAGCGACGAGTCGAGCTGCCAGAATCCTGGACCCTCGGGCCCGTTGTTCCGCTGCAGATTGCCCTGCACGCCCGCCGCGGGCAGCGAGTAGACGGTGGGGTCGAAGTACAGATTGCCGGGCCCCAGCCCGCCGAGCACCGTGTGCGAGCCGTTCAAGTTGGCGTACGCGGCATTGCCGGGCGTGTTGAGGAGCGTCCCGTTGCCTCCGATCGTGAGCGCCGTGCCGGACTGCGCGATGAAGAGGCCGCTCAGCTGCCAGCCGCCGACGATCTTGCCGAGCGTGCCTTCGCCCATCCAGCGTTTGCCAGGTCCCCAGGGCAGCTCGTAGATCCCGCTGAGCACGTAGCTGTGCGTGCGATCGAAGTTGGATCGTCCCCAGCTCAGGTTGAAGTCGATGGGAGTGGCGATACCGGTATTCTCGAACGCGTAGTCCTTCGAGCGGCTGAGCGTGTAGGAGTTGGTGAGCATCAGGCCGCTTCTGAACCGACGGTCCAGCTTCACCTGCAGCGCGTTGTATTCCGACTTGCCGTCGTTGCTGCGCTCGCGGCTGTTGCCGGTGCGGTTGAAGGGCGCGAACTGAGGACGCCCGACGTTGCCCGAGCCATAGATCAGGCTGGCGTTCCGGTCGATGTCCATCACGAGGTTCGCGCCACGGTTGCCAACGTAGGCGATGTCGGCGGTCAGCTCGAACGGAAGCTGCCGCTGGAATGCCACGTTCCAGGAGTGCAGCGTGCCCTCTCTTAGACCCGGCGGGATGACGTCGTAGGTGGAGTTCAGGAGCGATCCCGAGACGGGGATGATGCCGTCCTGCGGGATCGTGACGAGCGATGGCTCGGGGAATCCCGTCGCCATCGTTCCCGCGCGCTGGAAATTGTTGGGGACCGTGCCCGAGTAGTTCTGTTTGACCGGAAAGTTGAAGGCGTACCGGTTGTCCGGGAATGGAATCGTGCTCGCGCCGTATCCCGCGCGCACCACGGTTTCGTTGTTCAGACGCCATGAGACACCGGTGCGGGGGTTGAAGTTCGAGAACGTGTTCTTCACGTTGACCGCGTCGCTCGTGTTCCCATAGCCGGAGGCGCGCAGCGTGTTCGTGGCCATGTCGTAGTTGGAGAGACTGCCCTGGCCCTCGAGGCCCACGAGCGGGCTGTAGTACTCCCATCGCAGCCCGAGATCGACCGTGACATTCGGGCGGGCCTGCCACTTGTCATGAACGTACAGGAAGGTAGCCCAGTGCTGCGTGCCCGGCTGGTCGATGACTTTCAAGTCCCGGTTCACGCCGTTGGGCCAGTCGAGCAGGAACGACGCGAACGAGTTCGCGACGCCCGTCAGCGTCGCCTGCTCGTTCGGGTTCCCTGTGCCTGACGCGTTGAAAGTAAAGTTCCCTCTGGGCCCCCCCGCATCCTGCGTCTGCAGCAGCATGTCGCGGTTGTGTCGCCATTCGCCGCCGAGCTTGAGCGTGTGATTGCGCACGAGCCTGGTGACCGTCGTCGCGATATTCCAGGTTTCCTCCGATCGATCCCACGGCTGGCTCGCCGAGAACCCCAGCATCGGGCCGGAGTAGCCGCCGATATTGATCTGGGACAGGCCGCTCGTGTACTGGTCGAGGTTCGCACCGGGGATTCCGACATCGGTGCTTGTGGTCAGCCCGTCGCCTTCCGTCGCGGTGGTGTTGTGGTAGTAGCTCACGCCGCCGCGCACGTCCATCACCATCGTGGAGCTGAACACGCGCGTCCAGTTCGCCGCAGTGCTGACGCTGGTGTTGGTCCCTGAGCCAGCGAAACCACCATTCGCCGAACCGCCGTACTGGCCGAAGAGGCCCGGATCAAAGACAACCGGGCGCTGGAAGCTGAGCCGGTAGGAGAGCTGGTTCGCCTCGCTCAGCGTGTAGTTCACTTTCGTATCGAAGTGGTCGGTCGTTTTCTCGCGCACCTGCTCCTTCTGGTAGTTGGCCTGCGCGAGCGGGGCGCCGGCGATGTTCGGTTCGGGAACGAACGCGAGCAGCCTGCGCGCGATGGGGCTGATCCGGGCCTGGGGGACCTGGTTGTTCGCAAACGCGGTCCGCCCAGTCCCGTTCACCGCGCCTGTGAGCGGGTCGTAGATGGCACTGGGAACGGCGCTGAAGTCGCCGTTTCGCATCGCCATGGTCGGAATAATCGCGCGCACGACATACCCGAGGTTGTCGATCGTCCGCTGGTAGTCGCCGAAGAAGAAGAACTTGCTGCGCACGATGGGCCCGCCAAGTGTGAATCCACCCTGCGCGAATTTGGTCGGCGGTTTCAAATGCGGGAGCGCGGCGGCGGCACCCACGGCGTAATCGCTGGCGTTTGTGGACTCGGTGTTGCCAAAGAAGAAGACGCTCCCCTTGAAATCATTCGTGCCCGACTTCAGCGTCACGTTGGTCACCGCGCCGCCGGAGCGGCCGAACTCGGCGTCGTAGTTGCTGGTCGAGACGCTGACCGTCTCGAGCGCGTCCGCCTGCGGGATGATGACGGCCATCAGGCCTGTCTTATGGTTGTTGTCCAGCCCTTCGATCAAGGTGTTGTTCGCCTGGCGCGGCTGGCCGTTGACCTCCATGCCAAGCGCGTCCTGCGAATTGAAGAACTGCGAGTGCGGCCGGAAGGGGCGGGTGACGCCGGGGACGGTGACCAGAATGCCCTGGAAATTCCGGTTGAAGCCGAGCGGGATCTCGCTCAGCATCTTGGACTCGATGACGCGGCCCGTGTCGGTCCGGTCCGTCTGCAGCACGGGTGTTTCGGCGGAGACGGTCACCGCCTCGGTGACCTGGCCCAGCTCCAGCGTCAGGTCCACGCGCATGGTCGTGTTGACGTCGACTCTGACGTTCTGACGGAGGACTTTGCGGAATCCCTGCAGCTCGGCCTGGACGTTGTAGGTTCCGTTCTTGAGGCTCGAAATGATGTAGTTGCCCGTCTCGTTGCTGACGGTGGTGCGGGCAATGTTGGTCTGGATTTCCGTGGCGGTCACGGTCGCGCCGGGGACCGCCGCGCCGCTCGAGTCGGTGACGTTCCCGAGGAGCGTGCCAGTGACGGCCTGCGCGCTGACCATGGACGGGACCGCGACCATGCCGACGAGCATGGCCACCAGCGCGCACACAATGAGTGCGACAGGTGTGTTCGTGATCGATGAATACCTTCCGGACGCGGGACTCGCGATGAGTCGCATCGGTTCCTCCTCCCTGAAAAGTACAAAGCCGACGTCGTTCGCAGCCGGGCACACATGCCCGTCCGACGGCGGCGCCGTTGATACCCGATAACATGCAGTTTACGGGCGCTGTCAAGAGTTTGGGGAGTGTTCCTGTTACCGGGGGGTCTGACCGAAGATATATGATTCTTGCGCCAGACTCGCCGCGCGGAGGGTCCGAAGCCGCCGCGTTCTGATCGCCCCTGACTGCTGGAGACACTGTGGGACTGACGAAGGTCTTTTTGCGCCTGATCGCGCTCATATTCGCCGCAACGTTGTTCGTGCCGCTCGTCACCGCCTTCTGCAGCCGCCTGAACGATCCCACCCCCTGGACCACGGCGAGCTATCTGACGTACCCGGTCCTCGCCCTGGCCATCGCGGGCCTCGGCGTGGCGTTCGCCCGCGCGCTCCGAGGCTCCGAGGCGCGCTTCGACGCGGCCTTCGTCGACCAGACCAGGTTCCTCGACGAGTTTCCGGTCCGATGGGTGGACATCGCGATCTTCGGGTCGGCCGCCCTCAGCCTGTTTCTTCAGCTGGCCGTGATCAGGTGGCAAGGCACGGTCTTCGAGTTCTTCGCCTTTTACAAGAACTTCACCCTGTTGTCGTGCTTCGCCGGCCTCGGGATCGGCTACTCCCTGGCCTCGCGCGATCGCACGCCGCTCGTGCTCGTCGTGCCGCTCCTCGCCTGGCAGTTCGTGTTTCTCATCGCGTTCCGGTCCGGCATGCCCGAGTGGACGCTGGCGAGCGTGCGCAATCTCCCGTTTCAGGAACAGCTCAACATGGGCGTGAACGTGCTGACCACGTTTGCCGAAGGCGTCGCGACCTACTTCTTCCTCTCGGTCGCGTTCGTGATGACGGCGGTCGCGTTTGTCCCGATCGGACAGCTCTGCGGGCGATTGATGAAGCGGCGGTCGAACCTCCGCGCGTACGGCTTGAACCTGCTCGGCAGCCTCGTGGGTGTGGCGCTGACCTTCGTGGTCAGCTACCTGTGGACGCCGCCGATCGTCTGGTACGGGATCTCGTTTGCGACGATCCTGCTGTTTCACGTCCGGCGGCAGGTGAGCTTCGTGGTCGGCACTTCGGTGGCGGTCGCAGGCCTCGTGATCCTCGCCTGGCCCGTCAGCCCGCTGTGGCTCAAGATTTACTCGCCGTATCAGATGCTCGAGCTCGGTCACACGCCGCGCGGCTTCATGGAAATCCGCGCGGCCGGGCACTACTACCAGCGCGTGTTCGACCTGGCGAACTCCAACGCGCTCGACGGGGAGATGTCGCGCATCCGCAACTACTACGACCTGCCGTACAGGATCTACGGCAAGCCGACGGAAGTCGCGGTCGTCGGCGCAGGCAGCGGAAACGACGTGGCGGCAGCCGTGCGATCCGGTGCCAACCACATCGATGCCATCGAGATCGATCCCGCCATCCTCGCGGCGGGACGGGCGAATCATCCGGAGCACCCCTACGACCAGCCGCAGGTGCGCGCGATCGTCAACGATGCCCGCACCTTCCTTCGGACACGCGACTGGCAGTACGACATGGTCGTCTACGGTCTGCTCGACTCGCACACCCTTCTCAGCCACGCGTCCAGCGTGCGACTCGACTCCTTCGTGTATACCGTCGAAGGTTTCCGCGACGCGCGGGCCCGGCTGAAGGAGCACGGCGTCCTGGCGCTCTCGTTCGCCCTCATCACCAAGGACATGGGCCGGAAGATCCACAAGATGCTCGAGGCCGCGTTCGACGGGCAGCCGCCGGTCTGCGTGGAAGGGCGCTACGACTATTCGGTGACGTTCTTTCAGTCGAGGACGGGGCAGGTGCACCTGCCGCCGGACACGCTCGCCGGGCTCGGCTTCCGCGAATGCACGGCTCGCTTCGCCGATCCTGCGATCAAAGCCGATCTCTCCACCGACGACTGGCCGTTCTTCTACATGCCGCTCAGAACGTATCCCGTGTCGTATCTGGCCATGATCGGCATCGTGCTGGCGCTCTCGCTCTATCTGATCGCCAGCTTCAACGAGCGGCCGACCGTCGGCAACCTTCCGTACTTTCTGCTCGGGGCGGGCTTCATGCTCGTGGAGACCAAGGGCATCACGGAGATGGGCCTCGCGTTCGGCAATACCTGGCAGGTCATCGGGATCGTCATCGCCGGCATCCTCACGATGGCCTTCCTGGCCAACGCCGTCGTGCACCGGCTCGAGATTCGACGTCCGCTCGTGCCCTACCTTCTGCTCCTGGCGAGCCTCGGCGTGGGACTGGTGGTCGCCAAGAGCGGCGGGTTTCCGTCAACGCCAGCCGGGCAGCTCGCGACGGTTGTCGTGCTGACCTCGCCGATGTTCTTTTCCGGGATCGTCTTTTCGTCGCTGCTCGCGACGAGTACTGGCCTCTCCGGCGCGATGGCGGCCAATCTCTTCGGCGCCATGTGTGGCGGGATGCTCGAGTACAACGCGATGTACTTCGGCTTTCAGTTTCTCTACTGGCTTGCGGCCGCGCTCTATGCCGGCGCGTTCGCCTCGTCTCTCGTCACAGGACGGCGGATTGCCGCCTGACGCCTCACTTCTCGGCGATGCAGTACAGCGACCGGAAGCCGCGCAGGTAGATCTCGCTGTCGACGAGCGCCGGAGACGCGTTGAACCCGTCGTCGAGCTTGTTCTGCGCCACGACCTCAAAGGTCGGCCCGTGCTTCAGCACGACCGTCGTGCCATCCTGACTGGGGAAGTACACCCGGCCGGCCGCGCCGACGGGAGAGGCGAAGATATTCGGCGCCGCCTCGAGACGGGTCAGCTGATAGTACGGTTTCCCGGTCTTCGCGTCGAACACGGAGAGAATCCCGTTGTTGGACTTCAGTAAGTACAGCATTCCGTCGTAGAGCAGGGGAGAGGGCACGTACGGCGTGTCGCGATCGAGCGTCCAGACGAGCGCCGGCGTGTTGGTGATGTCGTCCTTTGCGTCTGCCAGCCGTACCGCCTTCAGGTTGTTGCCACGGAAGCCGGCCGTCAGGATCACCATGCCGTCTGCGGCGACCGGCGACGGAATCGGATTCATCGTCGTGCCCGCGCCGTACCAGAGGAGCTTGCCGCTTTCGAGGTCGTAGCTCCGGATCTGCTTCATAGCGCTCGTGACGACCTGTGCACGGCCCGCATGCTCGACTACGAGCGGGGTCGCCCAGGAATCGATTTCATCCCGTGCGTTGCGCCAGCGTTCTTCCCCGGTGCGCTTGTCGAGCGCGATGATGAACGACCCGCCCTGATGATCCCAGACGATGACGAGTGTGTTGCCATGAAGGGCGGGTGAGCTCCCCTCGCCGAACTGATTGCGCATCGACTTATCGCCGAGGTCCTTCTGCCAGACCGGCGTGCCCTTCATATCGAACGCGTAGATGCCGCGCGACTCGAACGACGCGATGACGTGCGTGCCGTCGGTGACGACCGAGGGTGATGCCCACGTGCCCCACTCCTGGTGACTGGCTTCGTGCGGCGTATCCTCGCGCGCGACCCGCTCCCACACGACACGTCCGTCTTTGCGATCGAGCGCCATCATCACGTATTTGTGCGCGCCCGGCGCCTGACCCCGAGCCGCGTGCGCTTCAGCCTCGCTGGCGCCGAGGGGCACGGCGCTCGAGACAAAGAGCAGGTTGCCCCAGATGACAGGCGTGCCCGCGCCGCGTCCCGGGATCTCTTTCTTCCACCTGATGTTCTTTGTCTCGCTCCACTCGACAGGAGGCTTCGCCAGCCTGGAGACGCCCGTGCCCTCGGGCCCGCGCCATTGCGGCCAATACCGGTCGCCGTCTGCGGCAGAGAGCGCAAGGCCGGCGGACGTGATAGCGAGGGCGAGCACAACCGTGGCAGACGTACAGAACTTGGACACGAATATCCTCCGCGTCTTCTTACGCCGCGCGGGCCTCCTGCGTTTCGCGCGAGGGCAACGCCGCCCGGCGCCGGGCGCGCCACGCCGCAAGCCGTCGCAGCGCGAGTGCCAGACCGGTATAGACGAGGAATGCTCCGCCCGCCGATGCGAGCCCAGCCACGGCTTCGCCCGCCAGGCCGCCGAGCTCACCCGTATGGGCAAAGCGCATCCATCCGCGGACCTTCTGCCCCCGGCTCGTCGCGGCGTACGGCTCCCATCGGACGTCCGCGCCCGTGCGTCCGTCGAGGGTCAGCGTCGAGCGGGCGTAGCTGTTCCAATGCTCGCGGTCGGACATCGAGAAGGCCACAGGACCGCCCGGGCGCGGTGGAAGCCGGATGATCATCGTGCGCCACGTTGGGACCTGCCGTTCGGCGCGCGCCACGAGTGATTCGAGTGTCGCACTGGGTCTGACGTCGTTGTCGGGCACGGGGTCTGCCGAACGCGCGGAGCTGCCGCGCCCACCGCCTCGGCCACCCGCTTCTCCGCCAGGCCCGCCGCCACGTCCGGCCGCTGCGGCAGGTTTCGGGCTGCCGGTCAACGCATAGACCAGGTTGCTCGCCCAGGTGTACGAGATGACCATCCCGGACGCCGTCAGCACCACGAGGATCGGCGCGCACCAGAACCCGATGACGTTGTGGCAGTTGAAGTCGCGGGCCTTGCCGCGCAGGCCGGAGCGGAACAGCGTCACCGCGGTGACGTGGCGCCACGTCCACTGCCGCGGCCACCACAGATAGAGTCCAGTGATCGCCAGCACGAGAAAGGCCGCATTGCAGGCGCCGGTAATTGCACGCGCCGTCGCGCGGTGTTCGCCTTCGACCGCCAGATAGCGGTGCCAGTTCGTGACCGACCGGTAAAAGGCGCGCGCAAGAGGCGAGCCCGACCCGAGCACGTCGCCGGTGTATGGGTTGACGAAGACCGTTCCGCGTTGTCCGAGCCGACCGACGCCGAGGCGCGCGGATTGGAATCGAGCGTCACCGTCGTCGGCTCGGCATCGGGCACCGCGAGTCGTACCCGCTCCAGAAGCGCGTCCACGTCGAGCCTGGCGCCGCCGGTTGGTTCGACGTTGCTCACCACAGGTGGCTCGACGTAGCGCTGCGATCGCTCGACTATCCTGAGCACAGACTGCTGGAACGTCAGGAGCGTGCCCGTGACCGACATGATCAGGATGACGATGCCAGCCACGAGGCCAGCCGCCAGGTGTGTCCAGAAAAGAACCGTTCGTAGCTTCATGCTGTTATGAATCCGCGCGATCTGGGTCCCGTGTGTTTGTTGATCCGTGTGATCCGCGTCCCGTGTGTTTTGCGATCCTGAGATCTGAGTCCCGTGTGGAAGTGATCCGCGTCTCGCTGTTCGTGATCCGCGCTACAGTTCAGCCCACTGCCTGAGGAGGTTGTGGTACACGCCGGTGAGCTGGACCGTCGAGGCGTGATCGGGGACATCCGCGGCCAGGCGCTGAATCGCTGTGTCCATGTCGAACAACAGCGTCCGACGCCCGTCGTCGCGGATGAGGCTCTGAATCCAGAAAAACGACGAGACCCGCGCGCCGCTCGTGATGGGCCTGACGTGGTGCAGGCTCGTCGATGGGTAGAGCACCAGGTGGCCTGCCGGGAGCTTCACGCTGTGGATCCCGTAGGTGTCCTCGACGACGAGCTCTCCGCCTTCGTACCCCTCCGGATCGACGAAAAAGAGAGTCGCCGACAGATCGGTGCGCACGCGATGCGGCGTGCCCGGGATCTGTCGGATGGCGTTATCGACGTGGCTGCCGAACGAGTGGCCGCCCGCGTACTGGTTGAACAACGGTGGAAAGATCTTGAGCGGGAGCGCGGCGGACATGAAGAGCGCGTTGCGCTGCAGCGCGCCGAGGATCATCTCGCCGAGCTCTCGCGCCTGCGGCGAGTCTTCCGGCAGCTGCAGATTCTGTTTCGCGCGCGACGACTGCGGGCCGGCGGTCACGCGACCGTCGACCCACGGCGCCTGCGCCAGCACGTGGCGCGCATGCACCAACTGGTCGCGCGTGAGGACATCGGGCACTTGGATGAGCATTGCTGTCGTCAGAACCGCAGCGCGGTGGTCAATAGGAGCGCACGAGGCGTGCCGGGGTTGTAGCGCCCTGCGTTGTTGTTGATGTTTCGTACGTAGACGCGATCGGTCAGGTTGTAGATGTTCAGCCGGAGGGTCAGGCGCTGCCCGATCGGCGCTTCGACCAGCGCCTCGGCGACGGTGTGGCCAGGAATCGCGATAGTGTTGGCCGTGCTGATGAAGACCGCATCGGTGTAGCGGACCCCGCCGCCGACGCGTACGTCGCGCGGCAGCCGCACGGTCGTCCAGAGATTGCCCGAGACTTCAGGCGTCAGCGCGAGCCGCCGCCCGTCGGTGGCCGGGTTCTGGCTCTTCACCTTCGAGTCCAGGTACTGGACGCTCATGTTGATGTCCCACCAGGGCCCAATCCGGCCGACCAGGCCGACCGTGGCGCCCGAGACACGCTGCCCATCGTCCTGATTGAAAATCGGCGGCACCGCCGCGCCATCGACGACGAAGATCACGTTCGTGTTCTCCGTCCTGAAGACGGCGCCGCTCAACTGGAGGCGGTTGTCAGCCAGTTCCCACTTCGTGCCCAGCTCGTAGTTCGTGGATTCCTGCGGATCGACGTTGGGATTGTTCTGGTTCGTCGCCCCTGCGTTGAGCTGGAAGTTCGCCGAGCCGGGAGGCGTGAGAGAGGATCCGTAGGAGACATACAGGTTGCCGCGATCGTTCAGCCGGAACACCAGCCCGGCCTTGCCGCTCACGAGCGTGCCGTCCCCGCCGATGTCGCTTGCCACGCCGGCCGCGGTCACCGAGTGGGATGTCGTTTCATACGTTTCGACGCGGAGCCCGCCGTTGACCCGCACGCGTGCGCCCAGATCGAAGGCGTCGAACACGTAGAAGGCGATTGTGTCGGTGCGCCCCTCGGAGAGCGCACCGGTCGGAACGATGTTCATGCCCACGACCGGGCTGAAGACGTCGGGCCGGTTGAGATCGACCGGGGCGCGGGTGCCGACGCCGGCGAGCGTCGGTGCGAACTGGCTTTCGCGCGCGAGCTCCATTCCTGCGCTGAGCTCCTGGCGCAGCTTGCCCGTCGACACGCGCGCGCTCAGATTCGTCTGATTCGAGAAGATATCGTTGTGCCGCTCGTTCGCCTGACGGCTGAGCGTGACGAGATTCGTCGTCGGGTCATAAGCGGCGGCGTTCGCGATGCTCGTGATGACCGCCTCGCGCGTCGTTGTGTTGTAGCGCGTCTGGTTGCGAAGCGTCAGGCCCGGCGCGAAGTCGTGCTCGAGCCGGAGCATGACGCTGTCCTGGCTGACGTGGTCGTAGTCGTAGTCGGGGCTGCCGTAGTAGTTCGACTGATCGACCGGTGTGGCAGCCACCACCGAGGTTGCAGCGAGCGGACCAATCGGGGACGCCGCCGCCGGCAGGCCGTAGTCGGCCAGGTTGTCCTGGCGCATGATCTGTCCCGACAGGCTCGCGCGGGTCGGCGTGGTGAGGCCGAAAGCAATCGACGGAGCAATGGATCGGCTTTCTCGTCCGGCGTAGTCGCGTCCCGCCGTGCCGCCATCCTGCCAGAGCGCGTTGACGCGGACAGCAGCGCTGCCGAGGAACGTCCCGCGATCGCCGAACGCCACCGGCTGGTTCACGTCGAGCGTTGCCCGCACCTGCTCGCCGGCACCGTAGCTGAGCGTTGCGGCCTGCGTCGACTCGAGATTCGGCGTCTTGGTCGTGAGGTTGATGTAGCCCGCCGCGTTGGTCCGGCCCACGTCGGATCCGGTCGGCCCCGAGAACACTTCGATCTGTTCGAGGTTGTAGACGTCGCGTGCGATGAGCCCGTCGTCGCGGACACCGTCGACGAAGAGGCTGTTGTTGGCCGAGAAGCCTCGCATGTTGAACATGTCGCCGGTCGTGCTCGAGGCGCCGCCGCCTTCGCCCGCCTGCATCGTGATTCCCGGCACGTTGCGCAGGGCTTCGGTCAGCGTCGTGGCGCCCTGCTCGTCGAGGAGCGTGCGCGGAATGACCTGGATCGTCTGTGGCGTTTCGGCGAGCGGCGCGGCGTACTTGGCCGATTCGACCCGGGGCAGCGCGCCGCTCACCTGGACGGCATCCGCGCTCACGCGAATCTCGACCGTCACAGCGGTCGCATCCGTGAAGCGATAGCTGACGCCGGTCCCCGTGAGGAGCGCCGAGAGCGCCTGCTCAATGGTGCGCAGGCCGACGACGCCGGGGGATGGCAGCGCGCGAATCCCGTCCTCAGAGAGCGTGACGGAAACGCCTGTCACGGTCTCGAACGCTTTGAGCACGACGTCGAGTGGACCGGGCGGAATCGCGAAGGTGCGCGGCTGCGGCTGCGCGGCCACCACCTCTGGCGCTCGATCCATCGAGCGCGGGAGATTGTCCTGCGCCGTCAAGGAAGAGAGGAGCGGGATCGTCTCGCTGGGGGTCCAGATCCTGACATGGGCGAGCGCGGCTTCGAGCCGCCGGGGCTCGAGCGTGATGCGGCGCTCGACCGGGAGCGCGAGCCGGCGGTGATCGGCGGCGTGAAGAGTGGGAATAGTGCCGAGAACTGCGCCGATGAAGAGAAACGGGGACTTCGCGCGCGAGCGCTTCGGTTTTCTCTTGACAGCTTTCATGACGTGCGCCTCCGCCTGCTGGCGCGTCATGACAGCGTCCGCTAGAATGCCTCTGCCGGATGTGTCACGCGCCACGCGTGTGATTAAAGGGTCGTCCAGACCTACGTTCGGTCCGCCCGCCGGGTGTTCGCGCACCCGGCGGGCACTTGCTTCTGACTCGTGCCCTCGCGGTCGACCCAGCCGATCGCGAGGCTGATTCCCGCATCCGAACCGAAGGCGGGGGACCAAAATGAGAATCGTCTCATTTCGACCAGCGGTAACGATATCTCCGACCATTTCGGTCGTCAATAGATTTCTGAGGGACGGCGTAACCACAGGGTAAAACTTCATGCTTCGTTCGTCCCTCGCCTCGGCGGCCCTCGGGAGCTGGCTCGTGCTCGGTGCATCGGCGACGACTCAGCAGGTTCCCCAGCAGTCGCCTGCCCCGCCCGCACAAGGCCAGCCGCAGCCGCCGCCCCCCAAACCCGTCTTTCGGACTGGCGCCGAGCTCGTCCGCGTCGACGTCGCGGTGCTCGATCGAAAGGGCGTACCGGTGCCCTCGCTGACCGCTGACGACTTCGAGCTGCAGGAAGATGGTGTTTCGCAGGAAATCCGCACCTTCCAGTTCGTCCAGAACACCGGGCAGGTCGACCAGAATGACGACATCTCGCTGACGATCCGGTCGCGCTCGCATGCCGCGGCCGAGGCTGCCAAAGACAACGTGCGGCTATTTCTGATTTTCTGGGACGAGTACCACATCGGCCAGATGGTGAGCGCCACCCGCGCGCGCGGCTACCTCACGCAGTTTGTCCGGACGGCGTTTGGTCCGACCGACATCGTGGGCTTCATGGACCCGCTCACGCCCATCGACGCGATCTCGTTCACGCGCGATCGGCTGGAGCTCGCGGAACATGTCCGGAAGCTCGTCGGACGCTCGGGCGTCTACGTTCCGACCCGCAGCGCCGTTGAGGACGCGCATCTTCAGCAGGGCGATGTCGAGCGTCTGCGATCGGAGGTGACGATGTCGGCCGTCAAGTCAGCAGCGGTCCATCTGGGGGGCATGCGCGACGGCCGCAAGGCGATCATCCTCATCAGCGAGGGGCTGCGCGGAATACAACGCGATGCGACGACGCTGATGACCGACCTCACCCGCGCCGCCAACGACAACAACACCGCCATCTACGCGATCGATCCCCGGGGATTCGGACAGTCGCGGTTTCCGTCGCTCTGGGAATCAATAGCGGCCGAGACCGGTGGGGACTACTTCCGATCGAACGACCTCGAACAGTCCTTTCGGAAGGTCGTCGTGCAGTCGAGTGGTTTCTATCTTCTCGGGTACTCGCCGTTCGAGCGGCGGTTGGATGGCCGCTTCCACAAGATCAAGGTCCGCGTGAAACCGTCAGGGCTCGAAGTGCGGGCACGCTCGGGATACTGGGCGCCGAGTGTGGCTGAAATCGAGCGCGCACGGGTCAAGGCGGCCGAAGCCGAGCTTCCACCAGACATCGTCCGGGCGCTGTCGGAGCTGCCCGCGTCGAACGCCCGGCGGACCATTGATTTCTGGTTGGGCACGGCGCTCGACGGCGGGCGCCCCGCGGTGCGCATGGCGTGGGTCCCGCGCGGGGGCGCGCCGCCGGGAGGCCCCAGGCCGGCGCTGGTTACCGCGGTCGCGACCCGCGGCGACACCCGCCTCTTCGACGGTTCCGTGGATCCGGCGGGCGCGTCGTTTGCCGTTCCCCCGGGGCCGTTGAAGGTCACCGTGTCGGTGCAAGACAGCACCGGCGACGTGATCGATCGGGACGTGCGGATGATCGACGTCCCCGACCCGGCTGGTCCGGCGCTCTGGATTACGTCGCCCGCGCTTTTCAGAGCCCAGAACATCCGCGAGTATCGAGGTCTCGATCGCGGGCCCAACGCCATGCCGTTCCCCGGTCGCGAATTCGAGCGGACCGACCGTCTGGTGATCCGGTTCGAGGTCCATGGGGCTGCCGCGTCCGCTTCGAAAGTCTCTGCGCGAATGATGAGCAAGTGGGGCAAGGACCTTACCGAATTGCCGCTCTCGCCGCGCACCTCCAGCGACGGACCCTACGAGCTCGAGCTCCCGCTGACGACGGTCGCCCGCGGCGAGTTTCTGATAGCCATCTCGGCGGGGAGCGGCGCCGACAGCGCCCGCGCGCTCGTGCCGATAAGGGTGGTGAGATAAAGAGTCGACTGTCGACCGTCCGACTGTGATATTGACAGCGGCGCGCGGGCTGGCGAAAATCGCGGGCAAGAGAGAAGTGCTTCACGCATGACGAGACGCCGCTCGCTCCTGCTGTTTGCCGCTATCCTCTCGCTGTCCCTCACCGGGATGGCGCGCAATGCCGTCCGCGCGGGCGCGCCGGCGTTGCCCGACGCGCTCACCGACCGCGACTACTGGAACCTCGTCACTGATTTTTCCGAGCCGGATGGCGAGTTCCGATCCGACAACCTCCTCTCGAATGAGATTTACCTCCAAACTGTGATCCCGGATCTCGTTCGCAGCTCGAAGCTCAACCGTGTCTACCTCGGCGTCGGTCCCGAACAGAACTTCACCTACATCGCCGCGCTCAAGCCGAAGATGGTGTTCATCGTCGACATCAGGCGGGGCAATCTGCAATTGCACCTGATGTACAAGGCGCTCTTCGAGCTGTCCTCGGACCGAGCGGACTTCATCTGCAGGCTGTTTTCGAGAAAGCGTCCCGACGGACTCAGTCCCAAATCGACCGCGGACGAGATCTTCAAGGCCCTCGAGAAGGCGGCCCTCGAGAAGCCTGACGATGGCGTCCTCTACAGGCAGAATCTCAAAGTCATTCAGGATCATCTGACGCGCACGCGTCACCTGCCGCTCACATCCGACGACCTGAAGGGCATCGAGTACGTCTACGGCTGGTTCTCACTGTATGGTCCGGGGCTTTCGTACTGGTCGACTGGCGGCCGCGGCGGCGGCCGTAACGCTCCCACCTATTGGGACCTGATGGTGGAAACCGATGGAAAGGGGCAACACCGCAGCTATCTGGCAAGCGAGGAGAACTTCATGGTGCTGAAAGAGCTGCACCAGAAGAACCTCTTCGTACCGGTCGTAGGGAACTTCGCCGGCCCGAAGGCACTGAAGGCCGTCGCGCGATACGTCAAGGAGCGCGAGGCGGTGGTCTCCGCGTTCTATCTCTCGAACGTCGAGCAGTACCTGGACCGCGAAGGCACGCGGCACGTCTTCTTGTGCAACGTCGCGACGCTGCCGCTCGACGCCTCGAGCATGTTCATCCGATCCGTCCGCGACAGCACCTTCGGACCCGGCGTCGGCCTCGAGTCGAGGACCGGCAACATGACCGAAGAAGTGAAGGCCTGCGCGACGAAGTGATGGCTTGTGTGTCGGTCGTACGTGTCGAGGACCGAGCCAACCCCGCAGTTTGCACCGTCCAAGAGCCTTTCACCGCCGAGCACGCAGAGGCCGCTGAGCCATGGACACTGCGATGCTTTGCCGCGCTTCGCGCGGCGCAAGCAGGAAGTGAGGCGAATGGCTCTGCGTTGCTCCGCGCTCTCGGCGCTCTCAGCGGTGAGAGGCTCTTTTGGGCACTGCAACGTCGCCGAGGCTAGCAGACGAGCTCTTGCGCGATCGCTTCAGCGCTTTGCGAGCTGCGCCAGCACTTCTCCCAGACGCTTGATTTCCTCGCCGTAGAGCGCCCAGTTCCCTTCGCGCTGCGCTTTCATCGCACGGTCGTAGATCTCGCGCGCCTGCACCGAGAGCGCGGCGACGTCGGGGGCGGGGCCGGGCCGCGGCGTCGCCGGCTTGATGTCTGGCCCCTCGACCGGCGTCGCGACGGGCGCATCGCCGCTTCCGCCTCGGGGGAACAACCGGCCGAGCGCTTCGTCGAGCGTCTCCTCCATCACGATCTGATTCTGGTACGCGACGATGACGCGCTTCAGCTCGGGGATGCGTCCGCCCGCGGCGCGGAGATAGAGCGGTCGAATGTAGAGGAGCGACTCCTCGATCGGGATGACGAGCAGCGTCCCCTGGATCACCTCGGACCCCTGCTGGTTCCAGAGCGTGATCTGCGGCGAGATCACCTGATCCTGGTTGATACGCGCGGCGATCTGGCGCGGGCCGAAGATGACCGTCTGCTTCGGGAATTGGAAGACGACCAGCCGCCCGTAGTGCTCGCCGTCGGTGCGCGCCGCCATCCAGGCGGAAAGGTTGTCCTTCTGCCGCGGCGTGAACGGCAGCATCTGGATGTACTCGGGGCCCGCCTCGCCCGGCAGCTTCATGATGGTGTAATACGGCTCCATCCGCTCCGCCTGCCCACCCACATCGAACGTCGGGATCTCCCATTGGTCTTCGCGGTTGTAGAAGACCGCGGGGTTCGTCATGTGGAAGGTCGCGAACATGGCGGCCTGCATGGCGAAGATGGCCTGCGGATAGCGCAACCGCCGCCGCAGGTCCTCGGGCATGTCGGTCAGCGGTTTGAAGAGGCCCGGGAAGACGCGTCCGATGGTCGCAGCAATCGGATCGGTGGGATCCAGCAGGTGAAACACGGTCGTCCCGTGGTATGCGTCGATCGTGACCTTGACGGCGTTCCGGATGTAGTTCACGCGGCCGGCAGAGCTCGCATACGGGTAGCGCGTGCTCGTCGTATAGGCATCCTGAATCCACACGAGACGGCCGTCGGTGATGGCCATGTAGGGGTCCGGATCGAACGTCAGGAACGGCGCAATCTTGTTCACCCGCTCGCTGATCCGCCGGTGCATCATCACGCGGCTCTCCGGCGTCAGCGTCGGCGAGAAGAACGTGTCGGTCGACCGGAACCGGATCGCGAATATCAGCCGGCGGAACAGCCCGCCGAGCGGCACGCCCCCGTTGCCCTGATACGTCGCAAAGACGTTGTCGTCGCCCCGCGGATAGTCGAACTCTTCGGTCTTCGTGCGGACGAAGACGTCGGTTTCCGGCAGCTCGCCGTAGTAGATCGCTGGCTGGGTCACCTTCAGATCGACCGTTGACACGAGCGGCAGGTCGCGGATGAACAGCACCGGCAGGCCTTCTGGCGTCACTTCGTTGACCGGGCCGAGCGTCAGGCCGTACCCGTGGGTAAAGGTCAGCTGCTCGTTGATCCACGTCCGGCTCGGGAGGCTGCGCGAGTTCAGCTCCCGCGCCGAGAGCATGATCTGCCGGTACTTGCCGTTGATGATGTAGCGATCGTTGTCGACAGAGACGAAGTCGTAGTACGTCCGGATCTCCTGGAGCTGGCCGAACGTATCGAGCAGCGGCTGATCGTTCCAGAGCGGCACGTTCTCGATCGTCGCGGCGTTCAGCTCGAGATCCCGCCTCGAGAGCCGCGCATCGCCCGGAAGCGATCGCTCCTCCACGCGGTCGAGTCCGAACGCGTCGCGCGTCGCGCGGATGTTGTTTACGATGTACGGCGTCTCGCGCACCTGTTCGTTCGGGCCGACGACGAACCGCTGGATGATGCCTGCGTACACGCTGCCCCCGACCGCGACCACGACGTAGAGAGCGATCGCCCAGACGATGGGCATGAGGCGCGCGGCGAAGGACTGATAGACGGCGAGGGCCGCGCCGATGAGCGCCGCTACCGACAGCAGACGATACGCAGGCATCCGCGCGTGGACGTCGACGTACGAGGCACCGAACACCACGCCGGACTGCTCGGTGAGCAGATGCGGAATCCGGAGCCACGCGCCGAAGGCCAGCACCACGAGGAGCGCGGCGGCGAGCAGCGACAGGTGCCGCTTGGCGCCGCTGCTGGCAATCACGCCTCGCAGCGGATCGAGGGCGAGGTTGCCTGCGGCGACGTGCGATCCGGCGACGCCGACGATCGTGAGGAGGGCGGTGGTGAGCGCGATCCCGTGCACGAGCTCGAGCATCGGCAACCGGAACAGGTAGAACGCGATGTCGCGTCCGAGCACCGGGTCGGTCCGGCCGAATGGCGTCGCGTGGAGCGCATACAGCCACGTGGCCCACGACGAGGCCGAGTACAGCCCGATCAGGACCGCGGCGATGAGCGCGGCGGCGTAGATGAGCGAGCGCAGCCGGCCGGTGTCGACGGTGATGACGCGCGGACCGTCGGGCGTGGCGATCGCGAACTCGCGCCGCCGGAGGAGGCGGAGCGAGAGCCGCAGGTTGAGCCAGAGAATGACGAAGACCACGGCGCCGACCGCAATACCGGTCGTCGCCTGAGCGGAGAGGGACTTGAGGAAGACCTGCTCGTAGCCGAGCTCCTGGTACCAGAGCCAGTCAGTGTAGAACTCGGCGAACGACGGAACGCCCGTGAAGACGGCGAGCGCGGCAATGAGCAGGAAGAAGCGCGGAAACCGACGAGCCATGCCTCATTCTATGCCGCGGACAACACAGACAACACGAAACAACACGGCTGGTCGGAAGACCTTCTGTGTCATCGGTGGCTACGTGATTGGTGTCACCGTCACCTTTCTAAACCACACCTTCGTGTGATCGCCCTGGATCAGAATCGGTCCCGGTGCCAACTCGTCCGCATCGAGCGCGCCGCCGGTAATGGCCTGAATCTCGACGTTGTCGTGCACTTTCTGGCCGTTCAAGGTGACCGTCACGCGGTTGCCGACAATCACGATGTCGACCGATTGCCATTCGCCGGCCGGCTTGCTCGCGTTGACGAGCGGCGGGGTCCACGCGTAGATCGCCATGTGGCCGTGCTTTTCCGGCGGCGTGCCGTAGTCGTCGAGCACCTGGAGCTCGTAGCGGCCGCGGAGATAGATGCCGCTGTTGCTCTTCGCGGTGAGCTTGTATTCGGCCTGGAGCCGGAAGTTCCAGAACTTCTGCTTCGACATGAGGTTCCTGGTCGGGGGCGCATTGGTGAGGATGCCGTCCTCGATGGTCCAGGTGTCCGGGTAGTTGCTCGGCTGCTTGTCGAAGGCCGCGGAGGATTTGCCATCGAAGAGCTCTACGGGCGTGCCGTAGGAGTGTTTCGCGTTGGCGTTGCTCGGCGGCCACTTCGGTGGCCGGGCGCCGACGAAGTTGATCGTGCGGTCGGCGGCTTTGGTCGTACCGACGAGCTTGTCGCCGTCGAGCGTGGCGCGGAACTCGGCGCCGGGTTGCTTGTTGTTGCCGACGGGAAGCTGGAAGAGCAGCTCTCCGCCCTGAACTTTCACGCTCGCGAGCGGGACCGGACTGCCGCCCCGGTTGAGGAACATCCCGGATAGCTGGCCGTTCTGTTCGGTCACCTCGAGCCAGTAGACGCGGTTGGCGTCCTCGCCGGTGCCGGTCAGGTTCCAGCGACCGAGAAACCCCTGATTCTGCACCGCGGCGGCGGGCAGCAGGACGTTGACGACGACTGCAGCGGCGAGAAGCGTGAATAGGCGCATAAGGGCGAATGCTATTACGTTGGCGCGGTCGAATCAACCAGGCAGTTCGACTACAATCTGGGCTTTGGAGCTGGGGGCAGAGGGAAGCCAGAGAGGGACGGAGTTCGAGGAGACGGAGCAGACGAAGTCAACGGGCTCACCACGGAGGAACGAAGGCGAACGAAGACGCACGGAGAAGACAGTAGGACCAGTAAGGCAGCGGTGCCCTCCGTGGCGTCTTCGTTTAACTTCGTTCCTCCGTGGTGAGCCCGTTACCTCCGTCGAGCTTCGTCTCCCTGATCTCCGTCCTCCCGGGTCTTTGCCTCCTCCGTCAGACACCGGCACAACGAACCCGAACGTCTCAACGCCGAGGACTCCCCATGCAAATCATCCGCAGCCGCACGCTCTACGACGTCTGCATCGTCGGCTCGGGCGCCGGCGGCGGGATGGCCGCGAAGGTGCTCACCGAGGCGGGCGCCAATGTCGTCATGCTCGAGGCCGGGCCGATGTGGAATCCGTCGAGCGAGTCGTACATGTTCAAGTGGACCTACGACTCGCCGCGGCGGGGTGCGGCGACCGAGAAGCAGCAGTTCGGAGAGTTCGACGCGGCATTTGGCGGGTGGACCCTCGAAGGCGAGCCCTATACGAACGGGACGGGCAGCACGTTCGACTGGTTCCGATCGCGCATGCTGGGGGGCCGCACCAATCACTGGGGACGGATCTCGCTGCGGTTCGGCCCCGACGACTTCCGCCGGAAGAGCCTCGATGGTCTCGGCGACGACTGGCCGATCACCTACGAGGAGATGAAGCCCTACTACGATCGCGTGGACTCGCTCATCGGCATCTTCGGCAGCAAGGAAGGCCTGCCCAACGATCCCGACGGCATCTTCCTGCCGCCGCCCAAGCCGCGCTGCTACGAGCTGCTCATCAAGCAGGCCGCCGATCGGCTCAAGGTCACGTGCGTCGCCAGCCGACTGTCGATCATCACGCAGCCGCTGAACGGCCGCATGGCGTGCCACTACTGCGGTCAGTGCGGCCGCGGCTGCGCTCAGCACTCGAATTTTTCGTCGCCGTCGGTCCTGATTCCTCCGGCGATGGCGACCAAAAAGCTGACGATCGTGAACAACGCCATGGCGCGCGAGGTGACGGTCGACGAGACCGGCCGCGCGACCGGCGTCGCGTATATCGACAAGAACACCGGCCGCGAAAACCACGTCCAGGCGCGCATCGTCGTGCTGGCGGCGAGCGCCTGCGAGTCCGCTCGCATTCTCCTGAACTCGAAGTCGTCGAAGTTTCCGCAGGGGCTCGGCAACTCCACCGGCAACGTGGGCAAGTATCTGACCGATACGACCGGGCTCAGCGTGCAGGGGTTCATCCCCAAGCTGATGAACGGCGTGCCCCACAACGAGGACGGCGTCGGCGGCATGCACATCTTCATGCCCTGGTGGCTCGACAACAAGAAGCTCGACTTTCCGCGCGGCTACCACATCGAGCCGGGCGGCGGCCGTGGCATGCCCTCGTTCGGCTTCATGGGCGGCGTCCACAATCACGTCCGCGCCGCGGCGATGGGCGCCACGCCGTCGGGTCCGGGGTACGGCAAGACGCTCAAAGACGATTACCGCCGGTTCTACGGGGCGACGGTCGGGTTCGCCGGTCGCGGCGAGATGATTCCGAACAAAGACAGCTACATGGAGATCGATCCGTCGGTGGTGGACAAGTGGGGCATCCCCGTGCCCCGGTTCCACTTCAAGTTCTACGACTACGAGATCAACCAGGCCCGGCACATGCAGGAAACGTTTCGTGCCCTCATCGCCGAGATGGGCGGCACGCCCATGACCGAGATGCCCACGCGGGAACGGTTGTACGGCCTGGCACCCGGAGGCCGAATCATCCACGAGCTGGGCGTGACGCGCATGGGAAACGATCCGAGCTCGTCGGTCCTCAACAAGAACTGTCAGGCGCACGACTGCGGCAACCTGTTCGTCGCCGATGCGGGCCCGTTCGTGTCGCAGCCCGACAAGAACTGCACGTGGACGATTCTTGCGCTGTCGATGAAGACGAGCGACTTCATCGTGCAGGAGCGGAAAGCGGGAAGGTTGTAATGGAAAACATCAACCGTCGGGCGGTGCTCAAGATCCTCTCGGCCGCGCCGGTCGCGGCCGGCTTCGCGCTCACGGAGGCGGAGGCGCAACAGGCGCATCACCTCGCGGAGACTGCGCGCCAGACGGCGCAGCAGACCGGCGTGGCGTACACGCCGAAGTTCTTCACGCCGGCCGAGTATCAGACCGTCCGCGTCCTGTCCAACCTCGTCATTCCTGCCGACGAACGTTCGGGTGGCGCGATCGACGCGGGCGTGCCGGAGTTCATGGATTTCACCATGGTCGATCAGCCGGCCCGGCAGGTCGCGATGCGCGGCGGTCTGGCCTGGCTCGACCTCGAATGTCAGCGACGATTCGACAAGACGTTTGTCGGCGCGTCCGACGCCGAGCGCCACGCCCTGCTCGGCGACCTGTCGACCTACGGCGAGCTGAAGCCGGGCCTGACGCACGGCCAGGCGTTCTTCCGCAGCTTCCGCGACCTGACCGCGACGGGCTTCTGGACGACCAAGATGGGCATGACCGACCTCGGCTACATGGGAAACACCGTGGTCCCGAAGTGGGACGGCTGTCCACCCGCGCAGCTCAAGAAGCTGGGGCTTTAGCAATTCTGAATGCTGAATGCTGAATGCTGAAGTGAAGGTTGAAGTGTCAAGTTCGAGGAAAAGTGTGAAGGACGCTTGAAGTGATTGCAGGCAGACGGGTCCTCTTCGTGGCTGGCCTCGCTGGATGTTCGATCATTGCCGGTGCCGGACTGTTCGCACAGCAACCCGCGCTGCAGCGTCCGCCCGACGCGCACCGCACCTTTTCGGATCCTTCCTCTTACATCCCCGACCTGACGCAGCTGGCCGCAGCCTCGAGCGAGCTGCGGGACACGGTCGATCGCTTCGCGGCCGACGGACAGGCGATTCAGCGCTTCTACAACATTCCCGGCTCTGACGAGCGACGGGCCAGGCTGCGTGCCTACTACAACGCGTGGCTGGCCGCGCTGCCGAAGGTCGACTTCGGGCGCCTCTCGCGCGAGGGCCAGGTCGACTACGTGCTGCTGCGCAACCACGTCGAGTACCAGCTCGCGCTGCTCAGGCGGGAAGAGCGCATCGAGACAGAGACGGCGCCGCTCGTGCCGTTTGCGGAAGACATCATCAAGCTCCAGGAGCACCGTCAGAAGCTCGAGTTCATCACGGCTGACGCCGCCGTGGCTGCGCTGACGCCGATCGCCGAGAAGGTCCGCCAGGCGACAGCGGCGGGTGCTGCCGTCAAGGCGACACCGCTCAACGCGATGCGCGCCGCTCAGGACGTCGATCGGTTGCGCGGGACACTCGACCAGTGGTTCGGCTTTTACAACGGCTACGATCCG